>Ga0209554_1000739_pt1 | contig 26979 bp, 24 predicted proteins | sample MarorgKNORR_S2LV_5_FD_188221 | JGI IMG/M metagenome (GOLD analysis project Ga0209554, IMG submission 188221) | Marine microbial communities from the Southern Atlantic Ocean, analyzing organic carbon cycling - Bottom_A/KNORR_S2/LV (SPAdes) (version 2) | ecosystem: Environmental > Aquatic > Marine... | reverse complement strand
AGCAACGATTGCCGTGGTCGAGGCGATCTATTTTTAAAATATCAAGCGCTTCCCAAACGTAATCCGGGGGGCCTTCTTCGCCGGCATGCGCGACGGCTTTAAAACCAGCTTCTCGCGCACGGTCAAAGACCTCTTTGTACAAACGCGGCGGATACCCTTTTTCAGAGGAATCGAGACCGATGCCAATAAGATGATCCCTATAGTTGATTGCTTCGTCGACCGTTTCCAGAGCGCTCTCGATACTCATATGCCGCAAAATGCAAAAAATAAGTCCTGATGTCAGACCGAATTTCGTTTCTGCATCCGCCATCGCATGGGTAATGCTGTCGACCACCCGCTCAAACGGAATGCCGCGCGTGGTATGGGATTGCGGATCGAAGAAAATTTCCGTGTGGCGCACATTTTGCTGATGCGCTTTTTCGAGGTACGCCCAGGTGAGATCGTAAAAATCCTGCTCTTCGATGAGAACGTTGCAGCCTTGGTAGTAAATATCGAGAAATTCTTGAAGATTTTCGAACTGATAGGCGGCTCGTAATTCTTCAACGGAACTGTAGTCGATTTCAATATTATTGCGCTTTGCCAAGTCAAAACAAAGCTCGGGTTCCAGCGTGCCCTCAATATGAACATGGAGCTCAGCCTTCGGCATCTGTTCAATCAGATCGGCGGTGATCATTTGGAATCTCTTTCGTAAACGAGACTACCATTGGCATAGGTCGCACGGATGGCTCGGTCGTCAGCCAAAATGATTTGCGCGAACAATGTATTGGCGAGACTGTCTACTCTTTTCATCCGATGGCGTATGAGATCGGTTGAATTTAAATCAATGACCGTCAAATCCGCCTCAAAACCGGGCGAGATTTTACCAATCTTATCATCAAGATGAAGCGCTTTAGCGCCGCCCAATGTCAGCATGTGAAAGGCTTCAAACGGTGTCAGTGAATAATTTCTAAATTGCGCGATCTCGTAAGCCGCTTTCATTGTTGCAAATGGCGAAAGCGATGTGCCACCGCCGACATCGGTTCCGAGCGCCAATCGAGCGCCGGCATCTCGCAGTTTTTCGTATTCAAACAAACCGCTGCCCAAGAACAAATTCGACGTCGGGCAATGCACGATCGACGTATCGGTCTCAACCGCTAATTTTATATCTTCGCCCGAAAAATAAATGCCATGGCCGTAGAGCGTACGTGGCCCCAATAGATTAAAGCCATTGTAGACATCAAGATAGGAGGATGCTTTGGGGAAGAGGTCAGCGACCCATTCTATCTCGTCGACATTCTCAGAGACATGGGATTGAACATAAACGCCATCGTTTTCTTGATAGAGCGCGCCGGCCGCCGCCAATTGCTCGGGCGTCGAAGTCGGCGCAAAGCGCGGTGTTATTGCATAGAGGCATCGGCCGTTATTATGCCATTTCTCGATCAGCGCTTTAGATTGGTCATAGGCGGTCTGGGCCGTGTCGCAAAGATCGTCTGGCGCGTGGCGATCCATCAGAACTTTGCCGGCAATCATACGAAGGCCAAGGCGTTCCGCTTCGGTGAAAAAGGCATCGACAGATTCAGGGTGAATGGTGCAAAAGACGGCGCCGGTCGTATAGCCGTTTTTGAGCGATTCTGAAAAGAAAAATTCCGCGGTGGCTTTGGCGTAATTTTGGTCCGAAAACTTTGCCTCTTCGGGAAAAGTATAGGTATTGAGCCAATCAATGAGCTTTGCACCGTATGACGCAATGACGCTCATTTGCGGATAATGGACATGGCCATCGATAAAGCCCGGCAGGATCAGATCATCGCCATGATCGACAATGTGAGCACCATCCGGCACAGCAACGGTGCCCGCATCGCCGACGGCGGCAATAAAACCACCTTCAATCACGACGCAGCCCTTCTCCCAATAATCGTATTGATCAGAGCCTTCCTTGAACGTCAGAACCCGCCCCTTTAGGGCGAGCGGAGCATTTATGTCAGGGGCTACCGACATGTCATTAGCATCTTCTTTGTTTTAAAAATGAGATTGCCGGGACCCAACCAAAAAGCTGGGTCCCGGCAATAGGCATAGATTATTTAGGTATGCTGCCGTCAATGCCTTCGACATAGAAGTTCATACCTGCCAGCATTTTATCACTGGCATTTTGACCCGCGGGAACAACGATTTTGCCGGCTTGGTTTTTGATCGGTCCAGCAAAAGGATGAACGGTGCCGTTAAAGATGCCTTCTTTGGCTTTTTCGGCCAGCGCTACAACGTCTGCTGGAATGGCTTTGTTATACGGTGCCAATTGGACCATGCCCGATTTGAAACCACCCCAAACATCTTGGGATTTCCAGGTACCGTCGAGAACCGCTTTGGTGCGCTGAATATAATAAGCATTCCAATTATCAATGATGGCGGTCAGCTGAGCTTTTGGGCCAAAAGACACCATGTCAGATGCCTGACCAACTGCCCAAACTTTGTTCTTTTGGGCTTGTTGCAATGGTGCCGGCGAGTCGGTGTGCTGCATGATGATATCAGCACCTTGCGCAATCAACGCCTTGGCTGCATCTGCTTCCTTGCCTGGATCAAACCAAGTAGACACCCAAACAATTTTAATTTTCACCTTTGGATTCACCGAACGCGCCGCCAGGAATGTAGCATTAATGCCCCGGATCACTTCTGGAATTGGGAAAGAGGCAACATAACCAATAATGTTGGATTTGGTCATTTTACCGGCGATCAAACCGACCACATGACGGCCTTCATAAAAACGCGCCGAATAGGTCGAAACGTTCTTCGAGCGTTTGAAACCAGTGGCATGCTCAAATTTCACATTTGGAAAGCGTTTCGCGACTTTCAGCGTTGGGTTCATATAACCAAAAGACGTCGTGAAAATAAGCTTGTGGCCTGAACGGGCAAGTTTCGTAATCACCCGAGCGGCGTCAGCACCTTCCGGTACAGATTCGACATAGGTGGTTTTAACCTGATCGCCAAAAGTATTGGCAATCGCAATGCGGCCAACATTATGCTGATAAGACCAGCCATGGTCACCAATAGGTCCGACATAGACAAAACCAACTTTGGTTTTTTTCTCTGCTGCTTGACCAGCCGAAGCACCAACGACCATTGCGGCCGATAGAAGCGCTCCTAAAAATACGCGTTTTGATATCATCGTTTTCCTCCGAGTGTGTGTTTAAATTTATGTATATTAACCTGATGCATGGAAACTCCTACCCAAACAAGCAGGAGCGTTTAGTCTCGCCCGTGAACTGTCGCTCGATATAAGCACAAGAACCACTATAGTCGCAAGATAAGGAAGCATGGCAAGGAATTGCGGTGCGATCTCGACACCAAACCCTTGAGCATGCAATTGAATAATTGTGATGCCGCCGAAAAGATAGGCTCCGAAGAAGGCGCGCCAAGCTTTCCAAGAGGCAAACACAACCAATGCCAAGGCAATCCAACCTCGACCGGCAGTCATGTTCTCAACCCAAAGCGGCGTATAGGCAAGCGACAAATAGGAGCCGCCGAGCCCCGCCATCGCACCGCCAAACAGCACACAGGCCATGCGGATTTTATTAACCGAATAGCCAATGGAATGCGCGGCAAAATGGTTTTCGCCAACCGCCCGGATCAACAAACCGGTCCTTGTTTTGGTGAGCATATAAGTCACAAGAGCCACAGCGACCACCGATGCATAGACCAAAATGTCATGACCAAACAACAAAGGCCCGATGAACGGAATATCGCTCAAGAACGGTATTTCAAGCCTGGGCAGGCCGGGGAATGTCTTGCCAACAAATCCATGTCCCAATAACGCGCTAAAACCCAACCCAAATATTGTTAGCGCCAGGCCTGTCGCCACTTGATTAGATAAAAGATACAGTGTCAAAAATCCAAAAAGGAAGGCCATGGCTGCGCCGCCGATAGCGCCGGCAAGAATGGCCAGCGTGGCACTGCCGGTCGTAACACCAACGCCAAAAGCAAAAATCGCTCCGACAATCATCATGCCTTCAATGCCAAGATTGAGCACACCGGACTTTTCGGCAACGATCTCGCCGATCGCGGCAAAAACCAAGGGGGTAGATGCGGTAATGATCGTCAACAATGCGGGAACTATCCATTCTGGCATGTTATGCGCCCTCCCCAGCCGTTACTTTTTTAGCGGCGCCAAATCGAACGCGATAGCGCACCAATACATCACTTGCGAGCAGGAAGAACAACAGCATGCCCTGGAAAACGCCGGTAACTGCGTTCGGCAAGTTCATTTCTATTTGAGCATTGTCGCCGCCCAAATAGGTCAGCGCCATCAAAAGACCGGCAAACAAGCACCCCACCGGATGCAGGCGACCGAGAAAGGCCACAATAATCGCGGTAAATCCATAGCCCGGTGAAATTACCGGAATGATCTGGCCGACCGGGCCAGACACTTCGATCGTGCCGGCTAAACCAGCCGCACCGCCACTTATCATAAGCGTCAGCCAGATAATATGTTTTTCCTTAAATCCAGCAAAGCTCGCCGCCATCGGCGCCATGCCAATGACCCGAATTTGAAAGCCGATCATATGGCGGGTCATCACGACCCAGGCAATGGCGACACCAAATAAAGCTATGATCCAGCCAAAATGCAGCCGGGTTTCTTCCAAAATAATCGGGATGATCGCCGCATCATGGAACAAGCGAGATTCTGGGAAGTTTTGCCCTTCCGGATCTTTCCACGGTCCGTGAATAAGATAGCTCAGCACCAGCAAACCGACATAGGTCAGCATCAAGCTGGTAAGAATTTCATTGGTACCAAATTTGGTCTTAAGAAAAGCCGGTATCGCAGCCCAGGCCATGCCGCCCAATACACCGGCAATGAGCATGCCTGGCATCAATAGCGGTGAGTCGACATTGAAAAACAACAGCGCAACGCCGCCGCCGGCTAGCGCCCCAATTGTTAGCTGGCCTTCTGCGCCAATGTTCCAAACATTTGCCTGGAAGCCAAAAGATAGACCAATCGCGATTAAAACCAACGGCGTCGCTTTAACAAACAATTCCGCAATGCCATCCAACGAGTTCAAAGGCTCAATGAAAAACGTTATAATTGCTTTCAGCGGATCAACGCCCAATATGGCGAACATAATCATTCCAGCGATAAATGTCAGGATTACCGCGAAAAACGGTGACCAATAAATCATCGAGCGGGACATTTCGCCGCGAAGCTCTAATCTAAGCATGAGCAACCTCCTCGTCTTGATGATCGTGCGATAGGCCCGCCATCAGCAAGCCAATTTCTTCAACGGTAAATTCTTCGGCTGGCCGTGGAGGTGATAACTCTCCCTCGCAGATGACCGATAGTCGGTCAGAGACTTCAAAGAGTTCTTCTAAATCTTGGCTGATCACGAGTACCGCCGCACCATTGGCGGCTAAATCCAGCAAGGACTGACGGATAAACGCCGCTGACCCCGCATCAACTCCCCAGGTAGGCTGCAACGCTACAATCACACCAGGGCATTGCAATATCTCCCGGCCAAAGATGAACTTCTGCAAATTGCCTCCCGACAAACTATTGGCAGTGTGCTGCACACCCGGCGTTTTGACATTGAATTCGGAAACAATATTGAGCGCGTAATCAACCGAGCCTTTGATATTGATAAAGCCTTTGTCCATCAAATTCATCGATTTTGAACCTGATAGGAAGGCGTTCTCCCAAAGTGACATTTCTGGCACTGCGCCATGGCCTAAGCGCTCTTCCGGAACAAATCCCATGCCAGCATTGCGCCGAATTTTCGGGCCGGATTTTCCAACTGCCTCATTGCCGATGGAGACCGCGCTCGGATCATCAATAAGCTTTTCGCCGCTTAATACTTGCATCAGCTCCATCTGCCCATTACCAGCAATGCCGGCGATTCCCAGCACTTCGCCTTTGCGCACTTCGAGACTGACATTTTTAAGATCAACGCCATGCTGATGACTGGAGGCAAGGCTTAGATCGCGGACCACCAAATGCGGCGCGCCGGGCTCTGTTTTGCCGGGCTTTTCAGGGCTAACCAGATTAGCCCCCATCATCATTTCAGCCATTGAGCGCGGGCTTTCTTCAGCCGGAATACAATCATCGACGACCTCGCCCATGCGCATGATCGTCGCAAAATGGCAAAGGTCTTTGATTTCCTGTAATTTATGGCTGATATAGAGAATAGAGACGCCTTCTTCAGAAAGCGCCCGAAGCGTTACAAAAAGCTCATCCACCTCCTGCGGCGTTAAAACGGAAGTCGGCTCATCCATAATCAGCAGTTTTGGATCTTGCAGCAAACAGCGCACAACTTCTATCCGTTGTTTCTCGCCAACCGACAATGTGTGGACATAACGATCAGGATCGAGCGGCAGACCATATTGCTGGGATACATCTCGAATGCGTTGATTGAGATCACCGCTGGCAAGTTCTTTTGAAATACCAATGGCGATATTTTCTTCGACCGTCATCGCGTCAAACAACGAGAAATGCTGAAACACCATGCCGACACCCAATTTCCGCGCAGCGTTGGGGTTGGGAATAATCATTTCCTCCCCTTCCCATTTAAGCGTCCCGGAATCGGCTTTCTGAACGCCGTAGATGAATTTCACCAGTGTCGATTTGCCGGCGCCGTTTTCTCCCAATAGGGCGTGAATTTCGCCCGGCATTATTTTCATGCTGACGTTATTGTTGGCGATTACCCCTGGATAGGCTTTGGTAATCCCCTCTAATTCTAATCGCGGTATTTCTTCTGTCATATTTCCCCCGCCCCTATGCTCTAATTTCCGTGACCGCATTTAATATTGCTTCCGGCGTCGCCGGTGCATTAAGTTTCGGCAATTTCGATCCATCTCCACAGCGGGAAACAGCATCTCGAAGTGCCAGCCAAACTGAAATCGCCAGCATCAACGGCGGCTCTCCGATGGCTTTAGATCTGAATATCGTTGGTACTCGATTAGGCGCATCCTCCAGAATGTGGATATTGAGTTCAGGCGGGACATCCCGGCTGCCTGGGATTTTGTAGGTTGATGGCCCGTGAGTCAAAAGTTGCCCTTTGTCATTCCAAACAAGCTCTTCAGACGTCAGCCAGCCCATGCCCTGCACAAAGGCACCTTCGATCTGGCCGTAATCGACACGCGGGTTCAGCGATTTCCCGCAATCTTGCAGAATATCTGTCTTCAGCGTACGCGATTCTCCGGTCAGCGTATCAATCACCACTTCTGAAATCGAGACGCCATAACTGTAATAATAGAACGGCGAGCCGGTGCAGGTTATCGGGTCCCAGGTCAGATCAGGTGTTTGATAATAGCCGGTTGCCGATAGTGATTCGCGGTTCTCCCAGGTCATGTGGGCAAGCTCGGCAAAGCTGAGGCTCTCATTACCGGCATAAACCCGGTTCTGGCGAAACTCTATTTCGTTTTCAGCAAGGTCGAAATTCTTGGCCGCAATTCCGATCATCCGCGTTTTGATTTTATCGGCCGCATCATAGGCCGCCATACCATTGAGGTCGGAGCCCGCCGACGCCGCTGTCGCCGAGGTATTGGGTACTTTGTCGGTGCGCGTTGAAGATATTTTTATGTTATCAATATCGATCTGGAAAACCGTCGCCACAACTTGCGCCACTTTGGTGAACAGCCCTTGGCCCATTTCCGTGCCGCCGTGGTTCAAATGGACCGAGCCATCGGTGTAGACATGCACCAACGCGCCCGCTTGATTTAGAGCTGGCATATTAAACGAGATACCGAACTTGACCGGCATCGCGGCAATGCCCTTTTTCAACGTTGAATTTTCAGCGTTGAATTTCTCGATCTCTTTCTTGCGGCCCTCAAAATCAATTTCAGCCATCAGGCGATCCGTCATCTCCTCAATAATATTATCGGAGATGGTCTGGCCATAGGGCGTCACATTGCGGTCGTTGGTGCCGTAGTAATTGACTTTGCGGACGTCATCCAAAGACTTGCCTAAATGATGACCGATATGTTCGAGGATGGTCTCAATGACGATCATGCCTTGGGGGCCGCCAAACCCCCGGAAAGCGGTATTGGATACGGTGTTTGTCTTGCATGGGTAGCCACGGAAACGCACGTTTTCGAGATAATAACAATTGTCGCCATGACACAGCGAGCGCGCCATCACGCCGGAGCTTAAATCGGCAACATTGCCCGACCGCATCATCATCGCGATATCTAGGCCATCGATCCGACCGTCATCGTCGAAGCCAACATCGTAATCGAATTCATAATCGTGGCGCTTGCCGGTGATGATCATATCGTCGTCCCGGCGGAGACGCAGTTTGGCGGGCTGGCCGGTTTTGGAGGCCACCATGGCAGCCATCGCAGCAAAGATCGTCGGCTGACTTTCCTTGCCGCCAAAGCCGCCGCCCATGCGTCGAATTTCTACCGTGATCGCATTGCTCGGCACGCCCAAGACATGAGCAACACCGTGCTGCACTTCGGTTGGATGCTGGGTCGAGCTATAAACTGTCATATCCTGATCTTCACCCGGAACAGCAAGCGCGACGTTTGCTTCTAAATAAAAATGATCCTGACCACCGCAAGCAAGCTCGCCTTGCAGGCGGTGTTTGGCCTTTTTCAAAGCTTTGTCGGGGTCACCTTTGGTAATCGAGGGCGGCGTGTAGGTGAATTGCTGCTTCGCCATCGCGTCTTTAATTTCCAGCACTGGTTCAAGCTCTTCATAGTCGACTTGAACCAATTTAGCGGCTTGGAATGCCTGATCATAAGTGTCGGCGGCAACAATAGCCACCGGATGGCCAACATATTCGGCAACTCCCTCGGCAATTGCCGGCTCGCCCTCAAAGATCGGTGCGATATCATTGTGACCGGCAATGTCCGCCGCCGTCAGCACAGCAGCGACACCTTTTTGCGCTAATGCCACCCCGCTATCGATCGATTTTATATTCGCATGGGCATGGGGAGACGTAACCAGTACAATCTCCAATGTGCCCGGTAAATTCGGCATATCATCGATGTAGAGCGCCTTGCCGGTGACATGTTTTACCGCGGAATCATGTTGGATTTTGTCGTGTGCCGCACCGACGATATTTTGCGTGCCGTCCATTACACCGCCACCACTTCAAGCGCTTCCTCAACGCCGGCTAAATCCTGATAAAGACGCTGGAATAAATTCCCGGCCACTTGCAGACGATACTCTTTGGTTGCGCGGTGATCGCTGATCGGCTGATAATCTTCCTGAACGACGCTGAGCATCGTCATCGCCGTCGCCAAATCCCAGCTATTGCCAATCAATGCAGCCTCGCAAGCTACGCCGCGTTTGGGTGTTGCCGCCATGCCGCCATAGGCAATGCGCGCACCAGCCACCTTCTCGCCATCGAGTTCAATGCGATACGCGCCAATCACCGCTGAGATATCCTGATCATAACGTTTGGAAATCTTATAAGTTCGAAATTCTTGGTTTTCGGAGAGCTTTGGAATGCGAATAGCTTTGATGAACTCGCCTTGCTTGAGATCGGTTTTACGGTAATCCAGGAAAAACTCTTCGATTGGTAGTTCCCGCTCACCGGCTTTCGAATACAGCGCCAATGTTGCATCGAGTGCGATCAGGCAAGGCGGCGTATCGCCAATCGGTGAGGCATTTCCCACATTTCCGCCGATGGTGCCGACATTGCGAATTTGCCGGGAGCCGATCCGCGTGATCATTGTCGCAAAAGATGGATAAAGCCGCTCGATAAACGGCAGCGCTTCGGTGTAGGTAACGGCGGCCCCGAACGTAATATCTTTATCAGTTTCTTCTATTTCTAAAAGCTCGGCCACATGGGCCGTATGAATGACCGTTGCCAACGCTTCGCGTTCCTTGCTGACCAGAATGCCGAGATCAGTGCCGCCGCCCAATAAATTGGCTTCAGGGTTGGCGGCAAAAACATCTGCCATTTCTGCAATTGACGTCGGCGCATAGAATGATTGATCGCCTTCAAAGTATTCAGAGCTCGCTGAGAGAGCTTCCAAAACCGTGTTATCGGGCGCAGAAGCACATGCCTCCCGCGCAGCTTCAACGATGGGCCGGTAGCCGGTGCAACGGCACAAATTTCCCGCCAGCGCATCGTGGATCACACCATCGCTCGCCTCTTCATCGCTTTGCCGGAGCGCATACAGCGCCATGATGAATCCCGGTGTGCAGAAACCGCATTGGGTGCCGTCGGTTTTAACCATCGCGTCTTGCACAGGATCGAGAAGTTCATCGGTATCTGATAACCCCTCCACTGTAATGACGTGTTTGCCGTCCAGTTGTGGCACCACCAGGAGGCACGCATTGACGGCTTGGTAGCTCGGCTTACCATCGACATTTTCAGCCAACACGATGGTGCAGGCACCGCAATCACCTTCGGCGCAGCCTTCTTTGGTGCCGGTCAGCTCGGCATATTCGCGCAGGTAGTCCAGCACAGTCATCGTCGGAGCTACTGACGAGACCTGGCGCATTTCGCCATTTAATGTGAACTGGAGTGCCATTATTTCCTATTCCTGTTTATTTATCTTTTCGATCGACGCTCTTTTCGGCACCTCATCAAGTATCGCCCTATTTTGGGGTAGAATTCTAGTTAATCTTCTTCAACCGGCATACCGCGCTTTATCCAATCGCCCAAACCTTGGCGCTCTTTTTTAGTCATTTTGGTCTTATTGGCGAGCGGCATTGCGTTGGTCAGCACAGATTGTTTTAAAATTTTAGAGCTATATTTTTTGATATCTGCAATGGTTTCGAGCTTTACGCCACCCGGCGCCTTTTCAATATCTTTATCTGTCGGCTTGGCCGCATGACACGAAACACAGCGGGTTTGCACAATTGCGAGAACGTCATTGGCTTCGAGTTGGTCATCTTCGGCAACTTTCACATCTTCGCGATAGCTTATGAAAACCATCAAGATGAGCATAAAAACCGCCGCTGACGGCCATTGCCATTTGAGACGGCTGCCGCTTTTACCCTGATTTTTTGCATTGTAGTAGTCACGGATGATGCCGCCAATGATAATAACCAGCCCAACCACAAGCCAGGAATGTTGGTTCGAAAATATCATCGGGAAGTGAGAGCTGATCATCATCAGCAACACAGGAAGCGTCAGATAATTATTGTGGGTCGAGCGCTGTTTGCCCTCTTCGCCAAGCCTAGGATCAGGTTCTTTGCCGGCGATCAGATCATTAACCACAATTCTTTGATTGGGAATGATGACAAAAAAAACATTGGCGACCATGATGGTGCCGACCATCGCGCCAACATGGACAAAGGCACCGCGGCCACTATAAACATGGGTAAAGCCATAGGCGGCGAGCAAAATCATCACAAAGACAATCAGCGACAGCGCAATTTCGTTTTTGCCGATCGGTGATTTACACAACAGATCATAGATCACCCAGCCGGAAATAAAGGCACCAACACTAATTCCGATTGCCTCCCACTGGCTAAGCTCCATTATTTCTTTGTCGATCAAGAAGCTTTCCGCGCCCCAATAGTAAATGATGATCATCAACGAAAATCCGGAAATCCAGGTGAAATAGGCCTCCCATTTAAACCAATGCAGCGTTTCCGGCATGGTTTCCGGGGCGACGGTATATTTCTGCATGAAGTAAAATCCGCCGCCATGGACGTTCCAGGACGCGCCCTTAACGCCAGCTGGCAATCCTTCTTCTTTTTGCAAAGAGTAGTCTAAAAACATGAAATAGAAAGACGAGCCAATCCAGGCGATCCCCGCAATCAGATGCAGCCAGCGAAACATCAATTCTAACCATTCGGCGTAGGCGATATCGATCATCGAGAGTTTTACCTTCTACTAGCTGCCGCGATAGGTTGAGAATGAATAGGGCGAAACCAGAAGCGGCACATGGTAGTGATCTTCCGGCGAGGCTATACCAAAACGAATTGGTACGATATCGAGAAACGCGGGAGACGGCAGATCAACGCCTCGGGCTTTAAAATAATCACCAATGTGAAAACGCAACTCATAAGACCCGACCGTAAAGTCATCGTCTTTTAAAATAGGATTGTCACATCGACCATCTTCATTAGTCGTCGCATCTAAAACATGGTCGGCTTCAGAACCGGAAACGCGATACAATTCAATACGGACGCCGGCAGCCGGACACCCGTGAGCAGAATCCAAAACATGAGTTGTTAAAAATCCCATTTGAGGGATAGCCTCCGCAATATTGTATCCATTTCAATATGGTTATTGTTCTCAATATTGAAAACATGGTACTTCAGATTACAACCGAGATGCAACGATTAATTTGCATATTTCCGTGGTTTTTCCGATAAATTAGAAGAAGAATGTACCTTGATATTTTTGAAAAATAATGATGTTTCCCGATAATAACGAGATAAGCGACCTTTTTGTTGCAATTTGTGTATTCTTTTTGTATCATTTTCGTATACAATTTTATTTAACTTTAATTTTGGCGAATAGAATTGATGAACAGACAAAGCGAAACCTCTGACGAATGGATTTACGATCAAGTCTTTAGCGCGGTGCTGGAACAACGTCTGATTCCGGGTGCTAAACTGAAGGAAAGCGAGCTTTGCTCGGTCTTTGGTGTCAGCCGAACGATCATTCGCCGGATATTGCTTCGCCTGTCTTTAGACAAAGTCGTCGAACTACGTCCCAACAAAGGCGCCGTTATCGCAACCCCAGCAGCGGAAGATGTGCGCCAGATTTTTGCAGCCCGGCGTTTGCTGGAAATCGGCATCATTGATGATGCGTGCGAACACTGCACCTCTGAAGACGTGGCTGCTCTCAAAGAAATCGTTAATCGCGAGAATACGGCCATTCAAACGGGCAATCGTTCTGGTGCAATCAGATTAGCAGGCGAATTTCATGTTGAGCTGGCGCGCGTCGCCCGTAATCGGCCCATTCAAGAGTTATTGCGCCAACTTGTCGCGCAATCTTCACTCGCACTTGCACTTTATGAGGCGCCAGGGCACCTACTTTGCGTCGATGAGGATCATATCAATATCGTCGAGGCTGTAAGCGCCGGTGATGCTGCCAAAAGCCGCGATTTAATGGCCCGCCATCTCGAAAAAGCTGAAGCTGAAATGAAACTCGAGGCACCCGTCGACAGCAATGACCTCAAATCGGTTTTTGCCGATGTCATCGAAGCCCGTGCAAATGCCTAGGCATATAAAATGAACGATTTTAAACGATATCCTCGCGATCTCATCGGCTATGGCGCAGAAAAACCAAACGCCAAGTGGCCGGATGGTGCGCAGATCGCCTTGCAATTCGTTATCAATTACGAAGAAGGCGGCGAGAATTGCATCTTGCATGGTGATGAAGCTTCCGAAGCGTTCCTGTCGGAAATAATCGGGGCCGATGCACGTGAAGGCGTTCGACATATGAGCATGGAAAGCTTTTATGAATACGGCAGCCGGGTTGGCGTGTGGCGCTTGTTCAATTTGTTCAAAGACTATGAAATCCCGATCACAATCTTCGCCATAGCGATGGCGCTGCAACGCAACCCCGATGTCGTAGAAGCCGCGCTCAAAAATGAGTTTGAGTTGTGCAGTCACGGTCTGCGTTGGATCGACTATCAATATGTGCCGGAAGCGGTTGAGAAAGAACATCTCTATCAGGCGATCAAAATTCATAAAGAGGCAACTGGTGAGCGCCCGCTGGGTTGGTATACAGGTCGCACTAGTCCTAATACGCGCCGCCTCATCGCTGAGGAAGGCGGTTTTCTCTATGATGCCGACGACTATTCAGACGAACTGCCGTTTTGGTCCAAAATCGAAAATAGCCCCCATTTAGTTGTGCCCTATTCTCTTGATGCCAACGATATGCGCTTTGCCGCCGCGCAAGGTTTCAATGCCGGCGACCAGTTTTTCAATTATCTCAAAGATAGTTTCGATACGCTCTACGCAGAGGGTGAGACCGAGCCCAAAATGATGTCGGTTGGGCTCCATTGCCGCATTGTCGGACGACCGGGTCGCTTCCAAGCGCTCAAAAAATTCGTCGAATACGCCCGCTCCCAAGACAATGTCTGGTTCTGCCGCCGGGTGGATATCGCCCGTCATTGGCGTGAAACCCATCCTTTCGATGAGGAAGCGTAATGTTTCAAGTTAATGTTCCGAGCAGAATGAATAAGGACGACTTCGTTGCTTGCTTCGGCGGCGTCTATGAGCATTCGCCGTGGATTGCAGAAGCAGTGTGGGAAATAGCACCTGACCCTGAAATGGAAGATGCTCAAGATACTCCAGACGGCATTCATGTGGTCTTTCGATCTATCTTAGATGATGCAAATTATGATACCAAACTTGCCCTCTTGCGCGCCCATCCAGATCTTGCCGGCAAGTTGGCGATCAGCGGCGAACTGACATCCGAGTCCACCTCCGAACAGGCCAGCGCCGATCTCGGTAATTGTACGCCGCAAGAGTTTGAAGCCTTTCAAAGCCTTAACAATCACTACAAAGAGAAATTCGGCTTTCCGTTTATCCTTGCGGTGCGCGGCTATCACCGGACGGAAATTCTGGAAAAATTTCGGCAACGCGTCAACAATGACGTCGATACAGAATTCAACGAAGCTTTGGCGCAGGTCCATCGGATCGCCCTGCTTCGTCTCAATGAGATAGAATAGGAATAAAACTTTATGACCGAGCTACCAGCTTTCACCAAAGGGGCCATCAACCTCGCTTCTCCTCGCATTGGTGCGGACGTTATTTATGCGACAGATGAGTTTTTTGCACCCAAAAATCGCCTTCTCAAAGTCGAGGAGCCGGTTTTCATCGACGACAAATATGATGAGCACGGCAAATGGATGGATGGATGGGAATCTAAGCGTCGCCGGGTGTCAGGCAACGATCATTGTATTGTCCGGCTCGGCACCAAAGGCGTTCTCACCGGCGTCGACATCTACACGCGGTTTTTCACCGGCAATCATCCACCGCACGGATCGATCGAAGGCGTGCTGTCCGATAGCGATCCAAACGGCGACACCGAATGGGTGGAGATATTACCCAAATGCGCGCTGAATGCCGACTCTCACAACTTTTTTGAAATTGCGAGTGATGATCGGTTTAACTATCTACGGCTGAATATCTATCCAGATGGCGGCGTTGCAAGGCTTCGGGTATATGGCAATCCAGTCTGCGAGTGGAAACGCCACGATCTCAGCAATCTGCAAGAACTCTCTTCGGTGATCAACGGCGGTAATGTAGTCGGCTATAACGATGCACATTACGGTGATCCGTGGGTGATCCTCAGCCCAAGCCGCGGCCTCAATATGGGTGATGGCTGGGAAACCCGCCGCCGCCGCGAACCCGGCAACGATTGGATTGTGATCTCGCTCGGCGCGGTTGGAACTGTGGAACGCATCGAAGTGGACACGGCTCACTTCAAAGGCAACTACCCTGATCGCTGCTCAATCCAAGGCGCATTGGTTGAAGACCCTACCAGTGTCGATTTGCTGACAGATGATTGTTCCTGGGACAATTTGATGGATGAGCAAAAATTGTCGATGGACCGCAACCACACATTTGAAGGCGACAAGATCAACAAAATGGGTCCGGTCTCCCATGTCCGCCTCAACATCATTCCAGACGGCGGTATTTCTCGCTTTAGGGTTTTGGGAAAGTTAACCAGGTGATGGTATTTGAGCTAAAACTTCAAAAATTAACCCGAGGTAATTTTTCATCCTTTGGTGAGGTGATTGAAACCGATGGCGCGGAGCGGATCATGATCAACGAAGGCACGACGGAACGTTTTCACGATCTCGCAAATATCGATGTCGAAAGCGACGACGGTCATACGCTGGTTAACATATTTAGAGGTCAGCCCCGCCCGCAGCCGATTGAAATTAAAATGATGGAGCGCCATCCGCTCGGCTCACAAGCCTTCATACCTTTGCAGAACAAGCCCTATCTGATCGTCGTCGCCCCGTTTGGTGATCGTGTTGGCCCGCAAGACCTCCACGCCTTTCGCGCCGAGGGCCATCAAGGTGTGAATTACAAGCGCGATCTTTGGCATCATCCTTTGTTGGTGCTTGAAAACGATCACGATTTTTTGGTCCTCGATCGCGGCGGGCCTGAAGAGAATTGCACAGAGTATTGGTTCACCGCAGCGCAAGGGAACGCTCAGATTGTTCTCTAACAAACGCACTCTCGGTCTATTTTTGGCGCTTACCAGCGCTGTCGGCTTTGCGTTCTCAAACACCTTTGCCAGCCTATCTTATCAAAGCGGCGTTAATCCATTAACCATCACGGCCACTCGTTTTATCTTGCCCGGGATCGCCCTTGTTATTTTGCTGAGGATGAGTGGCACTGGATTTATCTTGCCCAAACGGCCCGGGCTTGTCGCAGCCTCACTCGGTTTTATCAGCATTATTTATACAATGGCCCTGTTGAGCGCCATTGAGGTATTGCCGCTGGCCATTGCGGTTTTGATTTTCTACCTGTTTCCGATATTTACGGCTCTCATGCTGGCTCTCCTGGGTTGGCGCAAATTAACACCCACTATGGCGGTGAGTGGCGGCATTGCTTTTTTGGGCCTCGGTATTGCCCTTGGTGCTGAATTCGAAAACCTTGATGGCTGGGGACTTATCTACGGTTTGATTTCAGCGATTGGGCTCGCCACTGTTTCGGTTATCAGCAACCGCCTGATGACAGGTTACGATCCGCGTCAGGCAACGCTTTATATGTGTGTCAGTACGACGCTGATTATGGTGGTTATTTCACTGATCACCGGCGGCTATTCATTACCGGTATCATCGCTCGGCTGGACACATTTTTTGATTTCACTGAGTTTTTATGCCTATGCAATGATCGGTTATTACTTTTGCATTTCCCTCATCGGTGCAGGCGATACCACTTTTTTCTCAAACCTTGAGCCCATCGTCGCTGTCGGAACGGGCTTTGTATTCCTCGGCCAGGCTCTGGCACCTTTGCAATATATTGGTATAACGATTGTCGTCTGCGCGCTTATCTATGCCGGACGTAAAAAGGAATAATTATCGCGCGCCGGCGACATCCAAATTCGATCCGGCGACGTAAGACGCCTCTTCCGACAATAACCAGACGATGGCCTTTGCAACTTCTTCAGGTTGTCCAACTCTTCCCAATGGCAAGTTTGACCCGACCTCTTCGACGCGGCCATCGGGCTGAATTTCCGTATCGATGACACCAGGACTAACCGCGTTAACACGGATGTTTTCTCCCGCAACTTCCTGGGCTACACCCCAGGCAAAACTATCAACAGCGCCCTTGCTCGCAGCATAGGATGCACAAAAACCTGGCGCACCAATACGCGCCGAAGCCGATGACACCAGCACAATCGCGCCGCCCGCGCTGCCGTGTTTTGGCGACATGCATTTAATGGCTTCCCGTGTCACAATCATCATTGCCGTGATATTGAGATCAATGAGCGGCAACAGCTCATCGTATTTCAACTCGTCAACCCGGCCATAGGGCTCAACAATGCCGGCGCTATTGACCATGCCGGTCACCGGACCCAGTTCTTTTGTGCAGGTTTCAAACAAATTTATAACGTCTTGTTCTTTGGTGATATCAGCCTGCACGGCAATACCGCGTTGACCGGTTGCCTCGATCAGCGCAACGGTTTCGTCCGCGCGGGCTTTGTTGCCGACGTAATTAACACAGACATCCCAGCCCGCATCGGCGGCCAAAACGCAAGTAAGAGTGGCCAATTCCCCGGCCTCCACCAGTCACAATCAGCACTTTTGACATTTTGTTGATCCCCCTAAACTTTCCAAGTTGATAAAAGTCTATAGAATAATCTCAAAACCCCAAGAGAGAATCTGAAAGCAAGCAAATGGCAAATTCGCAAATTTTAGAGCTTAATCACGTCAACATAGAAACCCAAGACGTGGATCGTTCAGCAAAGTTTTACAGTGAGGTGCTCGGATTGGAATCCCGAGAACGGCCGGAGTTCGACCGCCCCGGCCATTGGATGTATCTCGGCAACATGCCCATTGTCCATATCATCGAGCCTTTGCCCGACAACAAACTTTTAACAGGATCTAAGGACGCGGCGATTTCGCACTTTGCACTGCGCATCAAAGATTATGAAGCCATGCGCGATCATTTGGATAAAATGGAAATTGATTACGCAGAAGTCCATGTGCCGGGCTCTAATCGCCGTCAACTATTCATCGATGATCCTGATGGTGTTTTTGTCGAACTCATCCATATGCCTGATTAAAAACTGACCCCATCTATGACCCCGACTAAAACCCTCATCGCAGGCTTTTTCTACGCGACCATTTCCACCTCGATTGGCGGCATGACGGTTGCGCTCACTCGCATGATCATCAACCAAAGTGATCCGCTGTCACTGGCTTTTCTACGTTATGGCTTGGGCGGATTGTTTCTAGCTGGAATATTATATCTCACGCGCAAGCCGCCAAAGATCGAACGTGGTGATTGGATGGCTATCATTGGCCTCGGTATCGTCATGTTTGCAGCATTTCCTTATTTTATGGCGCGATCTCTAGAAGACACCACCGCCGCCCGCGGTGCATTGTTGTTCGCCACCATGCCCCTCGTGACAATTGTTCTTGGCGCGGTGTTTAAGGTCGAGAAATTAACGGCGGCGAAATCGGTTGCTGTGTTGATTGCCATCGCCGGAACCGCGATTGCTCTCGGTGAGCGAATCGACGACATTGCGCCCAACGCCTTGACCGGTGATATTTTCATGTTCCTCGGCATGGTCTCGGTTTCTATTTTTAATGTCTTCTCAAAGCCCTATTTGATGCGTTACGGCAATCTCGCTGTTATGGTCTACACGCTGTTTGTTGGTGTAGCGCTTTTGTTTGTGCTCGCCCTCTTTTTTGGTCAGCCGTTTAACGGATCGCTGAACTTTGATTACACAGGCTGGATTGTCGTTTTCTTGCTGGCCATTCCTGGCGGCGCTGTAATGTTCATGACCTGGGGCCGTGCGCTGCAAATGATAACGCCGACGCAAGCGGCCATTACAACGGGTTTTAATCCGGTCACGGCTATTCTATTGGGAGCGTGGTTGCTGACCGAGCCGATCTCGCTTCAGCTGCTGGGTGGATTTGCCCTAATCCTGGCCGCGATATTATTGTCAGCTCGCGCTGATAAAATTTCATCTGTCCCCCCGGTTCAGATATAACCACACCATGCACTCGACAAACCCCACTTTTGGCATTTCTCTTATGATCGCAGCGATGGCGGTCAATGCGACCAAAGACGGCATGGCTAAATTGTTGGGCGTTAGCTACACACCGCTCACCATTCTGCTCATCCAGTTTATTGTTACCAGCGTCGTCCTCGTGCCCTTGGTCATCCACAATAACGGCGCGCGCGCACTAATCCCAAATCGACTTACGGTACAAGTTCTGCGCAGCTTTTTTGTCGCGGTGGGAGTCGGCATGTATTACTGGGCGATCAATTTCATCCATATCGCTGACGCCACCGCCATGGTCTTTGTCGCTCCATTGATCGTGACAGCGTTGTCGCCCTGGGTCCTAGGCGAACCCCTTGGAATGAGGCGAACCATTGCGGTTATCATCGGATTTCTCGGTGTTTTGGTCATTCTTCGACCGACGATGGAGGGTGATCGCAGTGGTTATTTCATTGCTCTTGCCTCCGGCGTATTTCTGGCTGCGTTTTATATGGCGAGCCGCAAGCTGGCAGATACGACACCTATCATGGCATCGACCTTCCACAATTCGTTCATTGCAATGATTTTGTTGCTGCCGTTCTTGGCGCTTTATTGGGTGCCACCCAAAATGGATGATTTAGCATTGCTTGCTGGCTTTACGTCGCTGGCAACCATCGGTCAGATATTACTGGTCGGTGCCTTTAGTTTTGCCGGAGCGAGCATCATTTCTCCTTTTCTTTACACTCAAATAATCTGGGCAACGACGGTTGGGTATATTTTGTTTGAAACGCTCCCAGATCAATGGGGCTGGGTGGGTATTGCAATTGTTGCCTCAGCGGGTGTTTATATTGCGATCAGGGAAATCAAACTTAAAGAAAGCTAAGTCCATGGACGATTGGCCCGACCGCACGATATTTGTCGGCACCGGGACGAGGCAACCCAATGCCGTCGGCCTATCCATTTTTGAAGTCACCTGAGGAGAGCAACGTGGCAAGCACAGAAGACATCTTAAATCATCATCTTGAATGTTTTGATAAAGGCGATTTGGACGGCTTGCTGTCTGACTACACCGAAGTCTCTGTTCTTGAGCTTCCCCACACTCAGTTGCGTGGCTTAGAGAAACTCCGCAAAGCGTTTACAGCGATGTTCGAAGAATTTGGCAAAGGCACATCCAGTTTCGAGATGAAACGCACCTCCATCCACGGCGATCATGCCTATTTATTCTGGAAAGCTCAGACTGAAGACAACGACTACCACATCGGCACTGACACATTTCACATACAGGATGGCAAAATACTCTATCAGACCTTCAGCGCCCATATTACGCCGCGGGTGTAAGCGTATTTTCCTCCTCCTTGATGGGGGAGGATTAAGGTGGGGGTGAATCAAATATGTGACCCCTCACCCACAAGGGGAGAGGGAGTATGATTGCAAATTTAGATTCTTCCTTGAAACCGGTCTCCCCCCTATGGCAATGTTCATGCAAGAATTTAAGCCGGGACCAAAAAAATAAATATCGGTAAGCAGGGGAGTCCAGCCGTGAGCCAATCATTCGACGAAATATATCAACACTCTATCGACGACCCGGAAGGATTTTGGGGCGAGATAGCCAAAGACATTGTTTGGACAAAACCGTGGGACACTGTCCTGGATAAATCAAACCCGCCGCATTACCGGTGGTTTCAAGGTGGTGAGTTAAACACCTGCTACAACTGTGTGGATCGTCATGTCGATGAAGGTCGCGCCGATCAAGCTGCTCTCATATACGACAGTCCCGTTACCGATACGATCAAAAGCTATAGCTACCTGGAGCTTCAGGGTGAGATTGCTTTGTTTGCCGGCGCTCTTGCCAACCACGGAGTGGTAAAAGGAGACCGCGTCATTATCTACATGCCAGCGGTACCGGAAGCGATCATCTCGATGTTGGCTTGCGCCAGGCTTGGCGCGGTCCATTCTGTGGTGTTTGGCGGATTTGCAGCCAACGAACTGGCCGTCCGTATTGACGATTGCCAACCCAAAGTCATTGTTTCGGCTTCCTGCGGCATCGAGGTGAGCAAAGTTATCGCCTACAAACCTTTGTTGGATGAGGCGATTGAACTCTCCACGCATAAACCCGACCACTGCATCATTCTTGAGCGCCCGATGGAAAATTGCACTCTAATTTCTGGTCGCGATATCAGTTGGAAAGATGCAACCGATGCAGCCGAGCCGCATGATTGTGTCCCCGTTGCCGCGACGGACCCGCTTTATATATTGTACACCTCTGGCACCACCGGAGAGCCTAAGGGCGTCATACGAGACAATGGTGGTCACGCGGTAGCGCTCAAATGGACAATGAAAAATATATATAATGTCGAGCCCGGTGAAGTCTATTGGGCGGCTTCGGACGTTGGCTGGGTGGTCGGCCACTCTTATATTGTTTATGCGCCACTACTGAATGGCAACACAACAATCTTATACGAAGGAAAACCCATCGGCACACCGGATGCCGGCGCGTTCTGGCGCGTGATATCCGAGCACAAAGTCGGCGTGATGTTCACCGCGCCAACTGCCTTTCGCGCCATTAAAAAGGAAGACCCTGAAGGTACATTGATAAAAAATTACGATCTTTCCAATTTCAGGACGCTGTTCCTAGCCGGTGAACGGCTGGATCCCGACACACTTCAATGGGCAGAAAAAAATCTTGAAATCCCTGTGATTGATCACTGGTGGCAAACCGAAACGGGCTGGTCGATCTGCTCGAACTGTCTCGGTATCGAAGTATTACCGATCAAACAAGGCTCACCAACCAAAGCTGTGCCTGGTATGGAGGTACATGTTGTCGATGACAATTGCGAAGATGTTAAACCGGGCGATATTGGCGCACTCGTGATCAAACTGCCGCTACCGCCCGGCACGTTTCCAACACTTTGGAATGCCGAGGAACGCTATATCGATGCCTATCTTGCCGAGTTTCCTGGGTACTACAAAACCGCCGATGCCGGGTTCATCGACGAAGACGGCTATGTGTTTGTCATGTCACGCACCGACGACATCATCAATGTTGCCGGTCACCGACTTTCCACCGGCGCAATGGAAGAAGTTTTAGCTGCCCATCCCGACGTTGCCGAATGCGCCGTCATTGGGGTCGCTGACGAACTCAAGGGACAACTACCGCTTGGCTTTCTTGTGCTCAGCGCAGGTGTGGACCGGGAGAATGCCGACATTGTCAAAGAAGTGGTGCAAATGGTGCGAGAGAAAATAGGCCCCGTCGCAGCTTTTAAAACGGCTACTGTCGTCGCCCGACTGCCGAAAACGCGATCTGGTAAAATATTGCGCGGCACCATGCAAAAAATTGCCGATGGCGAAGAATACAAAATGCCGGCGACCATTGAAGACGTTTCGGTATTGCCGGAGATCGCTGAGGCACTTGCACTGCTCAAATGAGCTCTCGAATACCGAAAGCCGAGAGATTTAACACATGTATTGCGTCGACCGGTTGAGGTGGCAAACCTGTGTCGAATAGAATACCTCGTTAAAATCCATTCACAAAAAATCCTTCGAATTGAAAGCTTTCGTACTTGTCACCTGGCTTCTCCTTATGGCACTGTTTAGGCAAGAAATTATGCCGGAACCAAAGTAGGCAGCCGGCAAAAAAACCATGAGGAATTCTCGATGCCTAACGCCTACGAAGAGCTCGATCAGTTGGCGGCAAATTTTGTTCCGCTGTCTCCGTTGAGTTTTATCGAACGCACCGCCAAAGTTTACCCCAATCGTCTTTCCGTCATTCACGGAGACCGGTGCTACACCTGGGCAGAGACTTATGCGCGCTCCCGCCAACTGGCCGATGCGCTGAGCAAACGCGGCATCGGCAAAGGCGATACGGTTGCCATCATGGGCGCCAATACGCCTGAAACCTATGAGGCACATTATGGCGTGCCGATGACGGGCGCGGTTTTAAACACTCTCAACATCCGGCTTGATGCGGCGACAATTGCTTATATTCTCGATCACGGTGAAGCCAAAGTCCTCCTGACGGACCGCGAGTTTTCACCAACTGTCAAAGAAGCCCTCGAACAATGCGAAGCTTCTCCAATTGTGATCAATATAGATGATGAACTCGCCAATGGCGGCGAGCTGATCGGCGAGATGGATTACGAAACCTTCATTTCTGGTGGCAGCGCTGATTTTGACTGGTCCTTACCGGACGATGAGTGGCACGCGATTTCGCTCAATTACACCTCCGGCACCACTGGTAATCCCAAAGGTGTTGTCTATCATCACCGCGGTGCCTATCTAAATGCCATTGGCAATATAATGGCCTGGAATATGGATATGCATCCGGTTTATCTCTGGACACTTCCGATGTTTCATTGCAATGGCTGGTGTTTCCCGTGGACGATTGCCGCTTATGCCGGAACAAACATATGCCTTCGTAATGTCAGCGCCAAAGGAATTTTCGATGCCATCGCCGACCACAAAATAGACCACTTCTGCGGCGCACCCATTGTGCTCGGCATGATCGTCAATGCGCCTAAAGATGAACAGAAGCCATTTGACTACACAATACATGTCATGACAGCAGGTGCACCGCCACCAGCCACCATTCTGCAATCGATGAGCAATGCCGGTTTTGACGTCACCCATGCTTATGGGCTGACAGAAACCTACGGGCCGGCAACGGTATGCGCCTGGCAAGATGACTGGGATGATCTGCCGGCGACCGAGCAGGCAGCAATGAAATCCCGCCAAGGGGTAAATTATGTCGTGCTCGATCAGCTCAATATAATTGACCCTGAAACCATGGAACCGGTCCCGGCGGACGGCGAAACCATGGGCGAAGTTATGTTCCGCGGCAACAATGTCATGAAGGGATACCTTAAAAACCCGGCCGCCTCGAAGGAAGCTTTGTCAGGAGGTTGGTTCCACTCGGGAGATCTTGGCGTTATGCACCCGGATGGCTACATCCAGCTCAAAGATCGCTCAAAAGACATCATCATATCAGGCGGCGAAAACATCTCGTCCATCGAAGTCGAAAATGCGCTCTACCAACATCCTGGTGTCCTCGCAGCTGCCGTTGTAGCCAAAGCAGATGATAAATGGGGCGAAACGCCTTGCGCCTTCATCGAACTTAAGCCCGGCGCAGGTGACGTGACCGAAGAAGAGATCATCCAGTTTTCCCGGGATAATTTGGCCCATTTCAAATGTCCGCGGCATGTGGTATTTGGCGAGTTGCCAAAAACCTCCACCGGTAAAATTCAAAAGTTTGTTTTACGCGAACGTACAAAGGAATAAACTCAAGCATGGAAAATACCCCTGAACGCATCCTCATTGCCGGAGCGGGACCTGTTGGTCTGATTTCAGCATTGCGGCTGTCACAAGCAGGCATTCCTGTAACTTTGTTCGAAAAAGAAGATCGCTTGCTGGATGATCCACGCGCCGCAACCACGCATCCGGCAACGCTCGAGATGCTTGACGAAATCGGCATTGCAGAAGAAGCCGAAAGACAAGGCTTGGTCTGCGAGGAGTTTTATTTTTGGGATCGCCCAAAAGGTGAAATCGTTGCCAAATTCAATCACAAGCTTTTAGCGGATGAAACCAAGTTTCCCTATGTTGTGCAATGTGAGCAGTTCAAGCTGGCCAAAATTACCCTCGCAAAACTGGGCGAGTTCTCTGATTGCGAGGTTCTGTTCTCCCATGAAGTAACCGGCGTAAAACAGGATGCCGACAGCGTCACCTTGTCGGTTACTAATTCTGATGGACCACAGGAATTCTCGGGCAAATATTTATTTGGCTGTGACGGCGGACGCAGTGTTATTCGGAAATCCTCAGATATCGGCTTTGAAGGATTTACCTATCCGGAGCGTTTTGTGGTTTATTCAACGCCGTTTGATTTCGAGGCCGAGCGCGGATGCTGCTATCGGAATTATTACGCCGATCCTGATGAATGGTGCAATTTGTTTAAAGTTGCGGGGGATGGACCGCCGGGTTTATGGCGCGCCGTGTTCCCTACTGATACGGCTCAATCCGATGACGAAGTTATGAGCGATGAGGCTGTACAGGCGCGGATGCAGAAGTTTTTCCCGAAGGATGGCGACTACGACATTGTCCACCGCAATGTATATGTCATTAATCAGAGAGTAGCGTCGGCGTTTAGATTGGGCCGTATTTTACTGGCTGGCGATTCCGCGCATCTCAACAACTCGATCGGCGGCATGGGTCTTAATGGCGGCATTCACGATGCCATGAACGCAACTGAAAAACTGGTCAAAGTGTGGCGCGGTGAGGCTGATGACAGCGCCCTAGATGTCTATGATATCCAGCGCCGGACAACGACGCATGAATTTACCCAAGCGCAGACCATTGCCAACAAAAAGCGGCTTGAGACCAAAGAGCCAGAAGCCCGCGCCAAAAACCTGCAGGAATTGCGCGACATCTCTGCCGACCCCGAGCGCGCCAAACAATTTTTGATGGGCTCATCGATGTTGTCAGCCGTCCGCCGCGCCGCTACCTTGGGCCTAGATTAATTAAAGGTAGCTTGATGGGTGATTTAGACGTCTACGAAAAACAGAACTTCGGCAATCTGAGCGGCATCGGCGAGCGCCCTGCCCTGCTGATCGTCGACTTTGTCAATGGCTTTGCTGATCCCGAACAATTCGGCGGCGGCAATATTCAAGATGCCATCGATAAAACCGTCGATCTATTGGCTTTTGCGCGCGCTCAAAATCTACCGATCGCTTCGACCCGCGTTGTCTATGCTGATGATGGCTCAGACAATGGCGTTTTTTGCATTAAAGCGCCAGGCCTCAAAGGCCTCACCGAAAATGCTCCGGCCAGTCAAATTATCGACGCGCTCGCTCCCATTGACGGTGAGTATGTTGTTCGCAAAACTCAGCCATCCGGCTTTTTTGGCACCAATCTGGCAGCGTGGTATATCAGCAAAGGCGTGGATACTGTTCTGGTGACGGGCTGCACAACATCAGGCTGTGTGCGGGCATCGGTAATTGATGCGTTGAGTTACAATTTCAAAACCGTTGTTGTCACCGATTGCGTCGGCGACCGTGCCATCGGCCCGCATGAGGCCAACCTCTTCGATATGGGCCAGAAATATGCTGATCTCATGACCGCCGATGAGGTCATGGCGGAAATTTCAAGCCATTGATTTCATTGACTAAATAATTAAGTGACAGTCACTTTTTTTACATCAATTCACAACTTCCTTGATTAAGTGACTGTCACTTAATTAACTATTTCAGCAACACTCCGAAATTGTCAAAATGATCTTCTATTCCTGCGGCGCGTAAAGTGGCCCAGAACGTTGCCTGATTGCTGGTGATCACGGGCTTGCCCAACACCTGCTCAAGTTCTGTAATGAGATTGAGAGTCGGAAAATCTGTGCAGGAAATCAGGACCGCCTCGGCGTCTTGGTGATCAACAGACAATACATGCTGTTTAATCTGCTCAGCAGGGGTTCGAGCAATCTGAATATATTCTTCCGGCCCACCCGCACCAATGCCGAGCCCGGCGATCTGTAACGTCTCGACACCATTATCGGCCAAAAAGGCAACCTCATGTTCGTTGAGCGCATCGTGGTAAGGCGTTGCTATGGAGATTTTGCGCAGGTTCAGAGCCTGCAATGCCGCCACAATCGAGGCGGCTGTCGTCACCGAAGGCACACCTGATACATCACTCATGAAATCGGTTAGCTGGTCAAGCGGCTGCACCATCGAGCCCGCGGTACAGCCATAGGCAATGACGCTGAGCCCTGCTTGCGCCAAATCTGACGTCGATTTTTCAATATCTGTAAAAAGCGCCTTTTTGCCTGCATCGCTGGTTGTATCAGCATGAAGTGGCATACGGGTGACATGAAAAGTAACGCCCTCTGGCAACATTGTGTGCCATTCGGCTTCATTGACCGTGTTGGTTGGCGGGACAATCAGCCCAA
>Ga0209554_1000737_pt1 | contig 27034 bp, 22 predicted proteins | sample MarorgKNORR_S2LV_5_FD_188221 | JGI IMG/M metagenome (GOLD analysis project Ga0209554, IMG submission 188221) | Marine microbial communities from the Southern Atlantic Ocean, analyzing organic carbon cycling - Bottom_A/KNORR_S2/LV (SPAdes) (version 2) | ecosystem: Environmental > Aquatic > Marine... | reverse complement strand
CTTGACCGGTGTTGTCTTGGGACACTTTCGGCTCCTTTCTAGGTGCGGTAGATCTATACCCTGCACCGGGAGTCCAAACACACCATCTCCCTCATATTTTTATCCCTTTAAAAGTGTCCCATTATCGCTAAACGCCTACACTGTCACCCCTGAGTGGAACGAAGGGTTTGCCAAGCTCTTGATTGGTAGATTCTTCGTCAGCCTCCGGCATTCCTCAGAATGACAAGCCTTGGAAATGACTTCCTTTATGGGTCAACCCGTCCTGCTTTTTATGCCTAGAATCTCCTCTCTTTATTACCCGTAGGCTCGTTGTTCGACATAATCTTAAAATTTGTTCAAAATCCGACCAAGAAATGGTTGTGCCGGGGCCTCTCCGGCTGAAATAATCGTGGTGACATAAGGTGAGAGTGTGGTGGGTAAGATGTCATCTGGAAATCGCTTCATGGTCACGAGGGCCCCTTGCTGAAGACCGGCGTTGTGCAGGTCATAGCCAGAGGCGCCGACGTGGCCTTTGTTATCGACGAGAATGCTCCCTTTGACGTGGTGGCGGCCGAACTTCGGGAATACCTGTCCAATCAGGGCGGCCTGTGGTCCAAGGGCGACATCACCATCAACGTCGGCCAACGGATGCTTGCTAGGGAAGAACTGGCCGAGATCAAGTCGATCATCGAAGGCAACTCGGGTCTGAAGGTGACCCGCTTCTGGTTCGCGCCCGAGTCCCTGGACAGCGGCGAACTTAAGGTAGAAGCCAAACCGGCGAAAGCCGAGCCGGTCGTCGCCTCAACCGCCAAGACCTCGGCCCAACCGGCCGCCCACAACGAGATCGTGCTCCCTGATACCGCGCCTGAAACCTCCGCCGAGTCTGTGAGCGCCGTCGAGTCGATCATCGAGAGCCTCAAGGCCAAGCACAACAAGAACGGGGCGCGCAACCGGAACATCACCGAGGCCCTATTTATAAAGTCCACCTTTCGCTCGGGAGAGTCCCTGCATCACCACGGCGACGTGGTTGTGTTGGCGGACGTTAACCCCGGCGCGGAGATTCGGGCCGACGGCGACATAGTGGTACTTGGCTCCCTCAAGGGATGGGTCCACGCCGGGGCCGCTGGTGACAACAAGGCCGTGATCATCGCCTTAGATCTTCCCTCGTCCCGCTTCCAGATCGGGAAATACGAGGGCGTGGCGCCCACTTCGGCAAAGCGTAAACCAAAATCGTCTGCCTCCGGCCCCATGATCGCCTACGTGCGGAGCCGTTCCATCCACGTAGCCCCCTTCGCGGGCCGGTTTGCGAGATATAACAAAGGAGTACCTTATGACGGGTAGGACCATCGTAATAACGTCGGGCAAGGGCGGGGTGGGCAAGACCACCGCAACCGCCAACATCGGCACCGGCCTGGCTATGCGCGGCCATAGGGTGGTGGTGGTCGACACCGACATCGGCCTCCGCAACCTGGACGTCATCATGGGTCTGGAGAACCGCATCGTCTACGACCTGGTGAACGTCATCGAAGGCGAATGCAAGCTGAGCCAGGCCATGATCAGCGACAAACACGACTACGAGCTGTACCTGATTCCCGCGGCCCAGACACGGGACAAGAACAGCATCACGCCGGAACAGCTACGCGAGATGTGCGCCGATCTAGAGAAAGAGTTCGACTACGTCTTGATCGACTGCCCCGCCGGCATCGAACAGGGCTTCAAGAATGCCACCGCCGCCGCCCAAGAGGCGATCATCGTGACCACACCTGAGGTCTCGGCCATCCGCGACGCCGACCGGGTGATCGGTCTGCTGGAGTCTTCCGGACTGCACCGTCCCAAGCTCATCATCAACCGCATCGCGGCTGAGATGGTCAAGCGCGGCGACATGATGGACCAGAAAGACGTGGAGAGCCTGTTGGCCGTTGAGGTCATCGGTCTGGTGCCTGCCGACGAGCATACCGTGGTGGCCTCCAACCGTGGCATACCGGTGGTCCACAACCCCAAGTCGTCCGCCGGTGGAGCGTTCCTCAGGATCGCGGCCAGGGTGGACGGCGAGGACGTACCGTTGATGAGCATGGAGCCCAAGACCGGCCTATTCTCGAAGTTCAAGGGGATGGTCGGCATGAACGGGAGGGCCTACTCTCATGCGTGAACTACTACGTTGGCTCTTTAACATCAGCGGCAAGGAACTGGACCAGGCCACGGAGATGCTCTCCAAAGACACCGCCAAACAACGCCTAAAGTTGGTGCTGATCCAGGACCGGCTGGAGCTGGCTCCGGAGAAGTTGGAGGAGATGAAGAAGGAGATTTGGGAAGTGGTCTCCAAGTACATGGTCGTGGACGACGACTTCATGGAATTTGAAGTCCGCCGCCTGGACGACCTGACGGTCCTAGTTTCCAACATAGAGGTCAAAGACCTCAGCGACCTGACCCCGGCGCCCACCGCGTAGGGTTTGGACCTAGCAAGTAAGCAAAGAGGGGCGCCCCGAAAATTCGGGACGCCCCTCTTATTATTCCGGCGAAAGGGCGAAATGCCCGCCAATCCGTAGGCGCGGGTTTTTAACCCGCTCTGCTAATCCTAAACCAAAGCTAAAGCGACAAAACGTAGCCAGGCAAAGAACTAGTTCAAAGGATGCCGAAGCCTGGTCCTGACCAGTCAAGGCGGGTTAAAAACCCGCGCCTACGTTCATTTGCTCGACATAGGTACGTGCCGATTGACCAGCCTCACACCCCCGCATATGATTGGCTCACCTTTACTAAATGAGGTTTGAAACCAACTTGGCCAACTCTAATGAGTCAGATGTGCTGATCATCGGCGGCGGCATCTGTGGCGTTGCCACCGCCTTTCACCTGGCGCAACTTGGCGAACGGGTCACGCTGCTCGAGCAGGGGGAGATCGCCAGCGAGGCGTCGGGCGTCAATGCAGGCGGGCTGGGCGGGCTGGGTTGGGGGAATAACCCTGACTTGCAGTCGTACCTGACTGCGGGCAGCTTCGAGATATTCAAGACACTACAACTGGACATGGGGTACGACATCGAATTCCATGCTCCGGGCGGCCTGCAGGCCATACACACAGCCGACCAGTGGGATTACACCCGCGATCGAGTATTCCAATCCCAGACAGCCGGTTATCACGCTGAACTCCTGACGGCCAGAGAAGCCCGCGCCATTGAACCTGAGGCGTCGGAATCTCTAGCCGGGTTCATGTTCCTGTCCAAACGCGGCAAGGCCAACCCCACCAAAGCCACGGTGGCCTTCGGAGACGCCGCCGCCGCATTGGGCGCCGGCATCAAGACCGGGCACGACGTCCAAGCGATGACCCAGCAGCAAGACGGCTCGTGGCAGGTTCGGTCGAGCCAAGGGGAATTCAAGGCCAAGACCCTGGTACTGGCGGTGGGAGCGTGGTCCAGACCAGTGGGAGACATGCTGGGCATAGAAATCCCCGTCACGCCCATTAAGGGCCAGATGTGGGCCACCGAGCCGGCGCCGCCCAGCATCTTCCACCTGAGCGGGTCCATGGAGTCACCCTTTGATTGGAGCTCCGACCAAAAGTCGAGAGTCTCGATGGAATCGGACCATCAAGACTCGGACGATAATTATCCTCCGGAGATAACCCACCGAGGAAGTACTCGAGTAACCCGGCACCTCTACGGCGGCCAATCCAGGAACGGCGAGATCATCTTCGGTGGCGACCGCCAGATGGTGGGGTACGACTACACCCCCGACGCCACTGGCATCGAGGTCAACCGGGGCCAAGCGACAGAGGTGTTTCCTTTCTTGAGCAAGCTGCCCATCGCCCGCACCTGGGCTGGGATAATGCCGTTCTCCATGGACGGGAAACCGATCATCGGCAAAGTGCCGCAGTTCGAGAACCTGTTCGTCCTGACGGGGTTGGCTTCTTCCGGGTTCGGACGCGGGCCGATGTCCGGCAAACTGCTGGCCGACTACATCCACACCGGACACCCAGCCCCCGTGCTGGCCGAGGCCGACCCCGCCCGGTGTATAACTTTTAAGTAGGAGCAAATGCTTTGCGCCTGATACTGACCAACTGCAACGTTATCGACTGTGTGAACCCCGACCCCAAGACCCAGGCCACGGTGGTCATCGAAGACGGGCGCATCATGGAGGTCCGGGACGGCGGCCCGCCAGCCAGCACTTCCGATGATAGGGTCATTGACCTGGAAGGTTCCTACGTGCTGCCTGGCCTTTGGGACTGCCATATCCATCCCCAGCACCCCGTTCCGGCGGGCACTACAGTGGCCCAGATCACCGCCGACTTCGGCCAGAACCTCCAACGGGGGATGATCGAGGCTGGCGTGACTGCCGTGCGCAGCGGCGGGGCCAGCAATTTCATGGACGTTGCCTGGCGCCAGGCCTTCTCGGGGCCGGGGCCGGCCGGGCCCAGGGTCTTTGCCTGCGGTAATTTCTTGACTACCACCGGCGGCCACTTCCTGACCTCCGGGCACGCCCGAGAGTGCGACGGCCCCTACGGCTACGCCGAGGCCATCCGCGACCAGATGAAGCACGACGTCGACCACATCAAGCTGAACCTCTCCGGCGGCATCATGGGCCCCCGCTGGGACCGGCACACCGAGTCGTTCCTGCTTCCTGAAGAGATCGAGACCGCATTTGCCCTGTGCAACCAGCGAAACTTCCCGGTGATGGCCCACGCCACCAACCCGGAGTCGGTCAAGATGGCCATCAAGTTGGGCGCACACACCGTTGAGCATGCCTACATCACCGACGAAGACTGCATCACGGATTTCGTCAGCAGCGGCACCTGGTACGTGCCCACCCTCAGCATCAGCCAGCTCTCGCCCAACCTGGCCACCACCGAGCACGAGAAGGCTTGGGCCGCCCGCAAACAGCTTGCGCCGGACCTGGTGATACGGGCCGATGCCGCGGCGGAGGAGCACCGAAATTCCTTCCAGAAGGCGCTGTCCGCCGGGGTCAAGATGGCGCTGGGTTCGGACATCTCGCCCATGCATGAGTCGGCATTGCTGGAGCTGGGCCTGTGGGTCAAGTGCGGGGCCACACCCTGGCAGGCGCTGACCGCCGCCACCAAAAACGCCGCCGAGATGTGCGGCGTAGGCCCGGAACTGGGCACGGTGGAGCCAGGCAAGCTGGCCGACCTGATCGTGGTCGCGGACAACCCGTTGGCCGATATTGAGAACGTGCGGAAGCTGCAGATGGTGCTGAAGGAAGGGAAGGTGGTGGCGGACCACCGGGGGTGACGAGATCCCCCAACCCCCTTTATCCCGATTCGAATCGGAAGGGGGTTTCTCCGGCGATTGCCACTGTGACTGCCCCCGCTTATAATCTGCCCTCAGGCAACAATAATCAGCTATCAGGAGTGTCGAATTGCCAAGTAATAAGTTGACCATCGGCGACGTGGAGATCACCTCACTGTCTGACGGACTCTTGGAGTTTGACCTCTGTAACTTCTTCCCGGAAATCCCCGAAGAGGACTGGAAAGGGCAAGAAGCCCACCTATCCGCCTCTGGGGGCGTCAGCTTCAACCTGGCCTGCTTCTTAATCAAGTCGGACGGCCATACCATCGCCGTCGATACCGGCCTTGGCCCCAAACCGACGCCCGAAACGCCTTGGGGTAATCTTCTAGACGATATGAAAGCCCACGGCACCAGCCCCGAAGATGTGGACATGGTGGTCATGACCCACGCACACCGGGACCACATCGGCTGGAACCTGATATCCAAAGACGGCAAGTACACCCCGACCTTCCCAAATGCTCAGTACTACGTGAGCGCCAAGGACTGGGAGGCCTGCCACGACCCGGCCCTGATCGAGGAGCGGTTTCCCAACGCTCCGGAGTGCGTCTGGCCCCTTGAGGACCTGGGGGTGCTGAACCTGATGGAGAACGGCCACCAGATAACCAGTGAGATCACCACCCTTGCCACACCGGGCCACACCCCCGGCCACATGAGCCTCTTGATCTCGTCTCAGGGCGAGAACGGAATGGTGCTGGGTGACATCCTGCATAACACGGCCCAGATCGAGAATACCGAATGGGTATCCCGCGCCGATATCGACCCGGTCCAGACACGGATTACCCGCCTAGAGATGATGGACCGGCTGGAACGGGAGGGTATCCCGGTGGCCGCCGTCCACCTGGCCCCGCCGGGCTTCGGCAAGATCGTTCGCGAGAACGGCCGCCGTTTCTGGCAGGCCCTCTAACATCGCTCAAAGCCAAGAGACGATGCTAGCCCTAACCGGCGGAAACCTCATCGATGGGACAGGTGGCCCTCCCCTTTCCGACGCCGCGGTTTTGGTCAATGACCAAGGCCGTATCGAGGCCGTGGGAAAGCGAGCAGCGGTGGCGTTGCCGCCGGAATGCCACGTGATCGACATAACCGGCCTGACCCTGCTTCCGGGGCTGATCGACTGCCACGACCACCTGACGTCATTCGGCTACGACCTGATGGGCCGCTGGGGCCTGGCCGAGCCGCAGAGCGCCCGAGTCTTGCGTGTGGCCAAAGTGATGGAAGAAACCCTGCTATCGGGCTACACCGCCATCCGCGATTGTGGCTGGCTGGACGCCGGCTATAAGCAGGCGGTGGAGCAGGGTCTGATTTCGGGCCCCAGATTACAGTTGGCCACCAGCCCGCTGTCACCCATCCAGGGCACGGCAAACCGCTCCAGCCCATCCGGACACCACCAACCCACGTCGCCCAACCCCAACCTGCCCAGCGGAATCGCCGACGGTCCCGATGAAGTGCGGGCCACCGTGCGGGAGGTGGTTCGGGCCGGCGCTGACGTGATCAAATTCTTCAACACCGGCTTCGGCCGCCAGACCCAAAGCGGCACGACCCGTTCCTACAACGCGGCGGAGACCCAAGCGCTGGTCGAAGAGGCCCACATCCACGGCAAGACGGTGGCCTGCCACGCCCTGGGAGGCCCCGGACTCCGCACCGCCATCGAAGCCGGGGTGGATTCCATAGAACACGGTTGCCTGCTGGAGTCCGAGCCCGACCTGCTGAAAATGATGGCCGACAAGGGCATCTACCTGGTGCCAACCTTTACCGTATTCACCTTCCATGCCACTCAAGGCAACCCTCACGCCCAGGCGGAGGCCACGGGGTTCCGGCAGCAACACATAGACACGGTGCAAAAAGCGCTGTCTGCCGGAGTAAGAGTGGTTGCCGGGACCGACGCGGGAGGCTGGGAACACGGCAACAACGCCAAGGAGATGGAGTTACTTGTCGCGGCTGGGATGACGCCGATGCAGGCCCTGGTGGCGGCCACCGGCTGGGCTGCCGGGTGCCTAGACCTAGCGGACAGCATCGGGACGGTGGAGGCCGGAAAATTCGCCGATCTTATCGTGGTTGACGGGGACCCCTTGTCAGACATCACCCTCTTACAGGACAAAGAGCGGATTCGCCTGGTGATGAAAGAGGGGAAGGTGTTTCTGGACCGGGTTTCTAGCGTCTAAGACCCCGACCAGTTGAACTTGCTGTAGAGGCCGTGCCTGCCCTGGTATTCCCAAGTCATGGTCTCATCTTCAACCTTGAAGGTGGATAGACCCATAACGTGCTCGTCACCATGGATTACGTTGCGTAGGTTGTTGATCGTGACCAGGCCCTGACGGTCCTCGCCGCCCCTAAGAGTCTGCATCTCCAAGAACAGCCGGTCCGACGCCTTGATGGTCCTGGTGCGGCCGTCGATGGTCATCTCCAAAGGCATCCTCTCGATCGCCTTATATTTTCCGTCCCGGTAGAACTGAGACATGACCTCCCAGGGTCCGCCGTCGGTCCCGGAAAATATCGCCCGCAGCGCCTCGTCTTGCTCCGGCGAACTCTTGTCATCCACTAACAGCACGGTGGTCCAGTCGCCGTCCGCCATATTCCCCGGACAATGCAAAAATATGGCCGCGTTCAGACCGGCCAAGTCCACATCGCCGTGACGGCCTTTCTCAAATGAAGCGGCCCAGATGGTGTCACAGAAGCCGTAGGTCGGAGGCTGCCGGAACGACACGTGGCAGGGGCAAAGCAGGTTGCAGTTACAACCCTCAAATAGGTCTCCCTCGGCGGTCCACTCTACAGCCATCGCCATCTCCATCCTATGTGCGTTTAACTATTGGGAGAAAGATACAGTCCACTCCCGGAATATGTCTATAGCCGCAAAGACTCTAAGACGCCCCGTCCGGTCAATAAAAAAGGGGAGCAAGAATCGGTCTTGCTCCCCTCATCAGGTCGAATGATCGTCGGCCTACGGCCCTAGAACATCGTGCTGTCGCTGACCTCGCCGTGGCGAATCTTGCGCAGCTTGTCCCGGAAGTCGAACAACGCTTGGTCGTCCTTTTCCTTGTCCAGGCCGTCGTTATCGTTCTCGAGATGATCGATGAGCTCTTCAAGGGCGGCGTTTTCCCTGGTCCCCGCGGGAATCTTGAAGAAGCCGGCGTCGAAGGTGGGCAGTTCGCCGGGACCGAAGTACCCGGTGGCGTACTTGCCCGTGCTCTCGTCATGGAGAGTGTAGCCTTCCAGGTCGTGGGTGCCTTTGCCCAGCACCTGGCCGGTCTCGATGTAGTGCTCCATGACGGCCTTGGCCCCGTACTTGTTGATGGGGCAGACCTTCATGCAGATGGCGCAGCCCTCATACCGGGACATGACCGGCCGGCAGCGCTTGTAGATGAGCTTGTTCTTCTCAACACCACGCCACCAGATCTTCTCGCGCATCAAGGCGCGGCCGGGGCAGCGGTTGACGCACACCTGGCAGACCTGACAGAAGGCGTGGAACCCATAGTCTTCTGGCTTGTCGAAGGACACCGGTGCGTCGGTGGTGATGATCTGGAGCCGGCACCGGGCGCCGGCGTGGGGAGTTAGCAGTTGCCCGTTGGCTCCCAACTGGCCCATGCCCGCGGCCACGAACATAGGAATGGTCGCGGCGCTGTGGTTGCTGGGGCCGTGCAATTGGGCGTGGTAGCCCAAGGACAGGATGTAATCGACCATCCGAAGTCCCATGGGCGCTTGGACCTCGTAGGTGCCGTAGTGACCGTGCTCCGCGGCCATGCTGGGAGCGGTCTGGGTCTCGGCGAAGTCCTGCTCCAACGCTAGACAGATGGCGTTTGGATACTTGATGTGCTCTTTCCGGTCTTGGTAGACAAAACGTAAGTCATGGTCGGTGAATCCGACGTCCAAAAACCCCATCTCCACGGCTTTGTCGCGAATCAACTGGGTGACATCGTCGCCCGAGGGCGTTCCGGTGGGTTGCAGGTCGCCGGTCCGGTTCATGCTGGGATAGAACTCTTCCATCACGGCTTGGTGCTCATGGTGGTATTTCTGCATTGCGGGGGTGCCCACGCTGGGCGCCCATTCTGTATCGGCGGCGTGCTCAACCTGCTGGCGAAGCAGCGGGTATTCTCTGCTATAGAAATCGATGTCTTTGCTGACCATCGGGATGCCGGGAACGGTTTCCAGTTCTTCAGGTACGGGAATCTCCACGGAGTCCATGCCGGCTTTTCTGCCGGGACGGACCACGACATGACCTACCTTTAACATGGGACTAACTCCTTATGGACCAAGGCTGGGGGTTAACGGGGATTTTGACCCACCGCGTGCTTGATGTCAACACGCCTGAGTGCAGGTAACGTCCGCAAAGGCGGGCACGCCGAGGTCTTAGATGGAGTTTTAGCCGGACAACCGCTCCTTGGAAATATCGATGATTGGGGTCTCAGATGGGTTGATGCCGTTCAGCAGTCCCAGGTAGTAGCTGAGGTAATCGCCCAGGACGATCATGGACAGCGATTGGGCCAGAGGTCCGCCGGGCGGCCCGATGAACATGCCGTTGTCAATGCCTGCGCTGTACAAAGTCTCGCTCAGCACTTCATATCTGCGGCCAAGCTCGGGAGTTGTTTGGTGCGGTTTCAATAGGAGGGCTGTCGTCCGCTGGCGAATCTCCGGGCCGCTGGGAAAACTCTCCACCGAATTGTGAAATAGCTCCGGCAGCAACTCGGCGAAGGCCCACGACTTTCCGTTCTCGTTTATCTGAGACTTCCACCTGAGGGCCATTCCTGAGAGGGCGCCACCGCCGTAGACCAGAACAAGGCGGCCGACCAGGTCTATTGCCAGCAACTTGGCCTCGTTGTCTTCAGTAGGCACTTCGATGCCAACTTGGGAAGCCATCAATTCCGCGGAAACAACTGCTTCATCAACATCCTTGTCCGATACGCTTAAAACCCCGATGCGGTCTAATAAAGAAGCCAGCAGCATCAGGTTGTATCCCACCGCGCTCCGGGGCTCCCCCGGGGCGTCCACGGTCATCATGGGAATCCCAGCTTCAGCCGCCCGCCGGGCCAACGTGCCGCCTCCGGTTATCGCGGCCATGGCTACACCGGCCGACCGGGCCTGATCGAACATGGCAAGGGTTTCTTCTGTCTCACCGGAGAAACTGCACACAACGATAAGTTGCCCGGGCTTGTTGCCAGTGAGGATGCCGGGTATACGAAAATCCCGAACTATTCTTATCGGCATACTCGAAGACGGGCCTGCCAGGTCGGAAACTAGGTTGCCGGCGATGGCGGAGCCCCCCATTCCAGCGACGATCACTTCAGTGCACTGCCGCCAATCGGCGGGGACCTCCGTCCGCTTGGCCTCCTGCCATGCCTGGCGGCACTGGGAAGGCAAGCCCTGAAGCCGCCGGTGTAGACCGGAGGGGTCTAGTCTCTCGTAGACAGACCGGTCATCCAGATCAGTCATGGCGTTGCGGTGATCGTGTTGCCACGGGAGCCGCAGCCTGAGCCGCTAGCCAGATTCTCACTACGCGTTTCGTCACTTGACAACATGCTTTCGGTTTGATGAACGTCATGCCAGCGTCGATCAACTGTGTCTCCATTCGCATACGGTATTACAACGGAACTATACCCCAATTTTACGCACAGTTAACGGTGCCCACATTACAATTATCGTATAGATTTGCGCAACGGTCTGGTTCGTAATGATTCAGACTGCCCGGAGTCTCCATTTTGGGTTGAATTACCAAATTAGATATGGCTAGGATTCTTACGATATTGATATAGTACTCTCCGTGTCGTGCCGAAAATCAATGTTTTGGGCCCATGAGCCTCCGCCGGTTAATTACCGCTTACCGGCGTGGGTATGGGAGCTAAATCCAAGCTTTGCGACAATCGGTACCGAATAATCAAGTAAACGGGGCAAAATATGAGAATCAGCATCCCGGGCCTTGGCGGCAGACTCCGCCGGGCCCGCAACGGAACAGGTTTAAGCCAGGAAAAAGTGGCCGAGCGCATCGGCGTCTCGTGGATGACGGTCCACCGGTGGGAGCGGTCCCAAAGGGCGATTCCCGACTACCTTTTAGACAAACTCTGCGAACTCTATGACAAACCCATTCGTTGGTTCCTCACCTTAGAAGAAGGCGACTTGGAACAAGAAAATGGGGCGGCCGATGGCTCTGGGCGCGTATCTGAAGCAGGGGGCGCTTACGGCCGTAAGGGCGGTTCCGATGCAGCCGGGCGAGTGTACCGAAAGATCGCCGACGCACCGGCAAACTACCTGCCGCTGATCGAGAAGGTTGTGGAAGACATCCTTGACGGTCTCAAGTCTAGCAGGCGTTAACCGGACCACAGTCAAACCATAGGTTGCCCAGAAAAGCCGGCGATATCATCGCTGGCTTTTCCTTTCCCCAGGCGCCCGCCTTTTGGCCGAATAGGCCTGCCTTGCGATTTTTCCGCCTGTTCTTATTACCGATTCGGCTCAGAATTAGGGCGTCTGCATGGTAGAAACAGGCGGTTATTGGCGCCTTGATCGTCGGGAGTTTAGCGGTCGATTTTTACCACGTAGTAGACCAGCCCTCCGGCCATCATGGCGACCATCGCTGTGAACGCCACCTCCAGTTCAGGAGATTCGCCTTCGATCGATGTACGCAGAAGGGCCACTACCTCCAGGCCCAGCAAAAAGCCAATGGTTATCCCGATGGATATCAACGAAATTACTCGAGTTTTCATTTAATCACTTTCGAAAGAATCGATATTCCTTTAAACCGTTAAACCTCAAATGCGGCTTAAAAGCAATGTAACGATTCCCGTGCCGACACCTTGAACAACGGTCAACGGCCTGCTTGAAGCCACGTTAGATCGATACGCCCCGGCAATATCTCCTCAGCCATCTCGCTCTTTCCCGTCCATAACTCTCCGGGCCGTCTGCGCGGTTGGTCCTGCTGGTCCATTGGTCTGGGCCACTAGGTCCATATAACGCTCTATCGGGCGCCTAAACGAGACCCTGTTGCTCCGGACGATGTGGACCGCATAGAACTTCGATTCCATGCCTGTAGTTGGCAGAATGGATATCTCAACGTATTGCGTCAGACCACTTTATTGGAAGCCCAAAGGGAGAGAGCATTGACCTCTGAGAACGCGAAAAAAGATAGATCAATCAATGGGTCCGGCACTCACGCCGCGACCATGGACACTTGGGAATAATCTAGTCCTGACTCGGCGAGCAGCGCCGATACTTTGTTGGCCTCCAAGCTCACCAAGAGCGAGGCCGAAATCTCACGCCAGACCATTGCCAACGAGATACTCGAGGCCGCCAAAACGGTGTGCGGAGAGTTGATCGCCGACACCGAACGGACCTTGGAGAAGGCGAGGTATCTGGAAGGCGAAGCGGACCGGAAGCATGTGGAAGCACATGAAGAGCGGGAACGCGCCGCCGCGACCCGCCAGGAAGCTGAGGAATACCGGGAAGCGCTGATCGAAGACACCAAGCGCCAGTCTGGTGAACAGCTTGAGCGGGCCCGCTCCACCGCCGAACGGGAGTGCGCCGAGATGAAGAGCCGGGCGTCTATCGAGTCGGAAAAGATGCTGGCCCAAGCCCAGGTCATGCGGGCCGCAGCCTTGGAAGAACTGGAGGCTCAGAAGATCTACGCCGAGGCAGCCAGGTTCCAAGCCGCGTCGCAAGAGACCCTGACACAGGCCCGGAACCGGTTGAATTACTCCCGGACCTCGGACCTTTTGAAGCCGGCTTCGGTCTCGCACGCATCGTCACCGGAAACGACCCCTCGGCCGGTCAAGACCAATACTCGCTAAAAGAGTGTCAAGTATCGATCGATTTCCCATGGGGTTACTTGGCGCCGGAATTCCCGCAATTCGGCTTCTTTTAAGGCTACAAATTCCTCGTAGATGACCCCCAACGATCCTTGGACTACTTCGTCTTGTTTCAACTCCGCCAATGATTCGTCCAAGGTCTGAGGCAATATTCGAATTCCTAGATCCCTGATCTCCTCTTGGCTTAGACTGTATAAATTTCCCAGATTAGGTTCTCCGGGATCTAAATTCCTTCGCACTCCATCTAGGCCAGCCATGACGTAGGCGCTGAGGGCAAGATATGGATTTGCGGCCGACGACATACTGCGATCTTCAAGCTGGCCAGGTCCAGGGGTGCGGATCATCTGGGTCCTGTTGTTGTCGCCATACGATATGTTCGCTGGCGTCCACAGGAAATCAAAATTGGTAAACGTTATGCCAGGTTCCACCTGTAGCCGTTTATAGCAATTAATCGTCGGTGACATAACCGAACATAACGCAGGCGCATGGTCAAATATCCCGGCGATAAATTGATAGGCGAGCGGCGACAAACCCAATCCTCTTGGGTCTTCGTCATCAAGAAAAAGGTTCTCACCGGTGTCGGCGTCCGCTAAATGGTAGTGGATATGGCCTCCATTTCCGACCCGGCCAGTGAAAGGCAGCGCCATGTGGGTGGCGATAGCGCCTATCTCATGGGCGAACTCGCTGGCCATCATCTTGAAGAACGTGTAGCGGTCAGCCGTTGTCAATGCGTCCGAATATGCGAAGTTGATCTCATATTGGCCATTGCCGTCTTCATGGTCGGACTGGTAAGGTTCCCAACCCAGACGGCTCATGGCATCCATCATTCGGCGAAGGTAGCCGACAGCGTTTGAAGTTCCCTTGAAGTCGTAGCAAGGGGATCGAAGATTGTCCACTTTGTTGGGGTCCCAAACGTCGATCGATCCGTCTTCTTTCTTGGTGACCAGGTGGTGTTCTGGCTCGAGCCCCACGTTGAATGTGAATCCGCTGTTGCGCACTTGCGACAGGATGCGTTTCAAGTTTTGCCTAGGACAAAAGAGATGCGGTTCCCCGTCAACGAACAAATCGCTCGCGAAGCGAGCGATTCCATCGGTCCAGGGGACCAGTGTGTAGGAGTCCAGGTCGATCCGAGCGGCCATGTCATGTGAATTTGGGGCCTGTCCGAGACCGGGGAGAGCGGATCCAGCGAATGGGACTCCATCATCGATCAGTTTGTCCAGTTGGTCTATCGGAACCAGTTTCACCTTGGGGGAGCCGTGCAGATCAACGAACTGGGCAAGCAAGTAGTGAACGTCGTCGTCCACTAATCGTTTTTGAATCTCCTCTCGCGTTGCCATCGTCAATGGAGTTGTTCCGGCATCGGCAGTGACGTTGGGGTTTGTTCAAGAGGAATAGACCGGAGGGGACGGCGGACGGCGGACGGTTCTATCCCGGTCCGTATAGCGCTCAAAACGCCTGCGGCCTCCCAATAATTCTCAACGATATGCAACTGCCCACTTGCCCAGGGAAGCGCTTCTAGATCGTTCTTCATAAGGTTCTGGTTTTCTCGTACAGCGATGACCTGAATCCCTTGTTCCAAGGCTGCTAACGTCGGCAAGCCGAGGCAACCATCAGGTATTACTAGGCACGAAATATCCCGTGCTGTCAAAACGCCAGATTCCCGCATGGCCTCAGTGTCTGTGATGATTTTTGGGCTTCGCTGGAGTCCTTTGAGAACACATTGTAAGAAACTGACCGAGATGACCTCCGCGGCCATTCGAGGATCGACAACACCGGTTTCTATATCCAAAACAGCCTGCGATTCCAGCATCGGAGCGTGCGCCGACGGGAGGTCATACAGGCTTGAGATCGTATGGGTGAGCATAGATTCAACCCCTCCCCAGGGGTTCACTATTTCGCCGTCACTCCAGAAGTAATCGCTGTAATAGTGCAGAGGTGTCGTGATCACCGATGCAATCGCGACCGCGTCATATTCTCCGCGGTATTTATCAAGGAGATAAAAAAGGTTCTCAAAGCCTTCGACGCTGCCAGCCGCTCTTTCTGATTCGGTGTAATCGGGAGTCATCACTAACGGACGGTCCATCTCAATCACTTTCGGGCAATTCAGCCCATATGAGGACCGTGCGGCGTTTACCGCATTCACAGCTAGGTCCGTGAATATCTTGTCAGGGTGTGGATGTAGCAGCACCAACACTCGATTTCCCCGGACCGGTTGTATCCCAACCGTCCCCATGATCAGCCGGCACAAAATACTACCCTCTATATAAAGGGCATTCGCCGGCATCTCGTTGATGTCAGATGCGTTCACCACGTTGGGATGAATGACCAGGTTGTCGCACACGGAGGCCAGTAGCTGGGCCACTGGTGTTGCGTCACCAGCATGTCCTCCGATGGTGGCGCCGATTCCGGTTGGGACCAACATAGCGACGTTGAATCGAGCGGTGTTTTCCGACCTACGTTTGCGGAATTCCAGCGCCATGCCAGACGGAATCAGATGGGCATCGTCGCCAGCTTGGTAGGTAGTCGCCTCGCAATTATAAAAGTCATGGTTCGACTCAGTAATCACTAGCCGGACCAACTCCTCCCCGGCAGGTAGCTTTTCTTTGGTACGATCGGCCAGCCATTTAAGAGCGCTGCCGTCTTTAGGAGGGCAAGGTAGCTGAAAATCAATTTCCGAAACGCGCACTGGCTTCAAACCCCCATCTCGCAGATTGATCTTCCAGGGTGAATTCTTTCTTCAAAGTGACTGCACCATTGGCGCCAAGTGAATAGATCGAGGGCAACGGGAGCCCGTTGAATGTATGGGCCTTTACCAGGTTGTATGCCCCAACGCCGTACATCACAACTGTGGAGCCAATCTCCAGCGGCTCGGCAAACGCGTATTCGCCGAATACATCGCCCGCCAGGCAAGTAGAACCGGCGATGATATAGGGGTACCGTCCGCCTTCAACGTCCATCAATACGTCAGGGCGCCATTCATATTCAAAAGATTCGGGCAGATGGTTCACGGTCGTATCTAAGACCGCGATGGATTTGTCCTCGTTCTCGATCAGGTCAAGCACTTTGGAAACAAGAAAGCCCGCGTCCCGGACGAACGCCGATCCTGGCTCGATGTAGACTTCGAGACCATATTTCGTCTGTAGGGAGGCGACGGCCTCGTAAAATGCATCATGATTTGTGCTGTCTTTGTCGAACAGGTAACCGCCACCTAGATTGATCCACTTTAGACCTGCCAGCACCGGACCGATCTCCCTTTCCAATTTTTGGACCGACACCAAAACCTCTCGAAGATCTGGAGAGTTGCAGTTGTTGTGAAATAGCAGGCCGGTGATGCCGTGGGACGCCGGGGAACGTCGACCCAATGCCTCTTTGATGGCGTAGGCGGATATTCCAAGTTTCGAGTAGGCCCGGCAAGGGTCGTATCGAGGATCGTCAAGGAATGAAACTTCCGGATTCACTCGTAGCCCGATCTCCATGTCTTTCGCCATGTCATCCTTGTGGCGCAACCATTGGGACACAGTGTTAAACGAGATGTAATCGCAATTCTCAGATATTTTCCCTATTTGATCCGGTCTCAAACCCGGGGTCGTTAGATGAACAGTGCCTTCCGCTGGAAGGACATTTCTGGCCGTGGCTGCTTCGAACAGAGAACTTGCGGAGAACCCATCGACATAGGGTTTGATCAGGTCCAATACCCAGGGCAGAGTTAATGCCTTGATCGAGTAGAGGAGTTTGCAGTTCGCTTGGCCGGCGATCTTCTTGAGGTGTTGACACCGCGTTTCGATGAATTCATCTTCATAGACGAACGCTGGCGTCGCGATCGAACCTGAGGCGTTCGCAAATACCATCGCCAGTTCAGCTAATTCGTCAATCGTCGCTTGATTGGGATTGGTGCTCAAATTCGAACTATTTCCAATAGAGTTGAGTAACTATGGACGGAAAGCTTCGCCAGGTCCGCGCTTGCTAGAATAGCGATGAAGTTCAAACCACATTCGCGTCGCGAGACTACTTTGTAACCTACCCGGTAATCTACCCGCTGTCGCTTACATCGAACCGAAGTTTTATTCAGGTGAATCTCCGTTATTCTAACCAAATTAACGAGGGACCTGTTTGACCTGCTCCAGCGTGCCCACTACAATAGCAAAATCCGGCAGATAGGTCGATATCTTTCATAATTTGCTCGGAAAATGTCTGATATTTACCGCCACATCGACTATGATTCAAAATGCAGAAGGAACGGTTTTCAGGTGGTAGAGCAATGATTGACGCATTTATCGATACGCTGGAAATTATTCCCCGTGGATTAGTGTTTGTCGGGCTGGGGTTGGTTGTATTACTGATTGCCAAGTTGGCGAGGGATGTGATCACCCCCTACAAGATCGATGAAGAAATCATCGAGAAGAATAACCTGGCGGTGGCAATTCGGCTTAGCGGCTATTTCATGGGAGTCATGGTCGTATTTCTTGGCGCTTTGTACCAGCCGATCACGTCGATCGCGGTGGATGGTTTAGGATTCGACCGGGAGTATGCCGAGGACATTCTAAGAGTGTTTCTCTATTCCCTGGCGGGTATCGCGGCCCTTAACCTGGTGAGGATATTCATGAACCGGTTGATACTTTACCGGTTCGACATCGAGAAAGAGGTCGTAGAAGGCCAAAATGTCGGCAGTGGGGCCGCTGAGTTCGGCATGTACATTGCCACCGGATTATTGATCGCCGGCTCCGTGGCTGGAGAAGGCGGTGGGCCGGATACGGCAGCGGCGTTCTTTGGAATGGGGTTGGTGCTCCTGATTGTATTTGCACTGTTTTACCAATTGACCACGTCATTTGATATGCATTCCGAGATTGAAAGCAAGAATACGGCCGTGGGTATCGCATTGGGAGGAAACCTGATCGCCATCGGGTTGGTGACATTCAAGGCGGTGTTCGGAGATTTTGACGGGTGGAACGAGGGGGTCGCGGCTTTTATCACCTTCGGCGTGATTGGCTTCGTGCTGCTTTACGTGATGAGATTGCTGCTGGACAAGATGCTACTGCCCACAGTTTCTGCGTCGAAAGCGATTGCGGTCGACCGCAATCTGGGGGTAGCTTTCATAGAGAGCGCAGTGGTGATCAGCTCTGCAATGATACTATTCGTAGCCGTCTGACGAGTCCGGATCCCCATCATTCTCTTTCGATTCGTCTGAGCAATTCTTCCTGCGATTCTACTTCGCTAGCCGTCTCGAATCGTACCTCAGCGAAGTTGTATCCGGCTTCGATGACCATTTCAACCATATCTTCGTCGATACGCACCACATTGGTGATCGGGCTTAATATCTCTTCAAAGAATCGCTCCGAGTGGATCGATTCACGCCACGCTGCCAAGGCCTCGTCAAATGTACCGTCGTAGAGGCGGAGCAAGAACACGACCCGTACCGGGTCCAGATCTTCGTACTCATAGATCTGAATCCTGAGGTCCTGACCGCGGCCTGTATCGAACTCAAGCGCCCCGCTTGCGGAATCGTAGTGCACGTCTTTAAACACGTCATATTGACGGATATAGGTCTCCGTCTCAGCGATAGCTCGCCCAATTGCTTGTCTACCTTCCTCTGATATCTCAAATATGGGCTCTGGGTCGGTCAGTGTTATCAGGTTCGCAGATTGAAGCTTCCTGGCAATAGGAGTAAGTTTTTTATCGACGTCATCCATCGGCGCTGCCGAAAGTTTGTAGTTATGCTTTTCGATAAAATACATCAGCATATTGGCCTGCATGAACTCTATCGTCGTCTGTTTGTCATTGATGTAGCCAGTGGTGGTCAGATAATCTAGAACGTCAATGTTCTGGTCGATCACCAGGTCCAATAATGCAGTCTCCGCGACCCGATGCTCCGGCGATTGCATCAGACTGAGATGATCGTCAAGCCGGTCGGTTAGTTTGATCTCTGGGCCCTGGTTGATAAAGAAATTAAGAGAGCATTTACCGTCACGCCACTCCGCGAATATATCTAGTAACGCAACATACATATCCGGAAGGTCTGGATTTTCTTTCACGTCCAGCATCGAGCGGATTTTTGATTGTTGCCGTTTATTCCGGGGAAAGGCGATGTCGAGGAAGTCACTGAGGCGGAAGTTAACGTATTCGGGCCCTAGTTCCACCCAAAATGCGTCTTCAAGTTTCATCTCGCCCAGGGAAACCTGAAGAATGAACGGACGATGTTTAACGTAAAAGGCCTTTGCGGGATCATAGTCTATCGAGAAATCCGCTAAGGCCTTTTGATATTTGGAATTTTGAACAGCCATTATTTGACATTCCCCCAGGTAGGTGAGCGACTACCTTAAGTTACCAATGACCACCTGCCCGCCACCGGCCCCCTTCGCTCCTCCACTTCTCCCTCCGGATTTTCCAAAGCTGCTTCTGACTCCGGTCCTGCTGGTCTTAAACGCTCCGCTGGACTTTTGGTTTCCGATGTAACTCTGCCTGGCCGGGCTCAATTGGCGGCTGGCGTTGGAGTAAGTGCTTCGGTTGGCTGAGCTTTGTTTGCTGTAATATTGGGAGTTTTTCCCGACTTGTCCTCCGCCTCGCCCGCCCGAATAACTCGTAGAATTACGATAGCTAGTTCGATCGGTCTGCATCTGCGGCACCCGGGAGCGAGGTGTGTAGTAACCGTAACCACCCCTTGTCATCGAGGAGAAGATCAGGTAGGTGAAGAGAAAATTCCCACCGCCCCCGAACGCGCTGTAATGTCGATTGGCGCCGTTTCCTCGTAGTTCGTTGGTATCGTTTTCATTCGCGATGGTGAACAGCAGGTCATCTTTTCCTGGGTCTAAATCATTATCTTTGTCCAGGTCCTCAAAGGCTTCGATGATGCGTTTTCCGCCCTCTTCTTTGGCCCGGACCAGCACTATCCCGTCGCCTTCGTAGATCTCGTTCAGGCGCTTTTCGAATTCCTCGACACTTTGGGATTTCTCGAAAGCTTCTTGGACGGCGTCCATGTTGATCCTACCGATGGCGCCCTCGGTGGCGGCCCATTCATCGGCGCTCACTCCGGTGGAACAAGCGGCCATTACAGGGCCGGCCACCATCATGGCAGAGCCCAGGACGAGCGACATTCCCATTCTTTTTCGTTTAACCATGACTCATACCCCTTTAAAAAGATCCGTCTGGGTCAAATGTCCTAGCGGCGATCATGCCAAAATCTGCATCACATCCTGGAAAAGCTCTACCTTGGGTGGCTGCGGCCCGCCTGTGGACGGGCTGGGGAATCCGGCTAATCTCGGCAAGAATGAATCCACGATGCGGGTTTGAAAAAGCTCATATGACTCAAAGCTTGTCAGGGTGAACGCAGCCATGTCGCCTCTTCCATGAGCGCCGCACAACTGTGTGCTTAAGATCAGGCTTTGGACGTAGGAGATATGGTACTTCCATAGCTCATCGCTCGTTTGCAGATACAGGAGTGTGCTCAACTTGCTGAACTCGCTGCAAGTAAAACGCTCCCTTGTCTGGTCCAGCCGCTCACCGAGTAATTCGGCGATCCCGTCTTCGATCAGGTTAAGGTCTACACCGCGTAGGCTGGAAGCTGAAATGTTGTAATCCAGGTATAGTTCCTCGCTCAGGTCCGAGAACTGATGTAGGTAGTCATCAACCTGGTTTTCAGGGAAGTATTTCTGCGAGAGCCGGGCTGCCTTTTTAGCCAGCAAGCCGTCAAGGAAGGCCTGGCAGTCCTCCATGCAAAGGATGTCCCTTCGGCTACGGTAGTAGGCAAATGACTGTGCTTCGAAAACTCTGGTGTACTCCTTGATCATCGCGCGACGCGACTCAGCATCCCTTTCTGCATTTGTCTGGATTTTTTCGAGACGGAGATTCAATGGCGCGCCCTCAACGAAAGTCCGGCCGGCTGAGTCTATCGCGGTATCCTCCGGCGCCGACGAAGCTGGGTTGGCGTCCTTAAGGAGGCAATCTTCTACAGACAAGAAGAATTGTGAAGATCCAAAAGCTCCTTGCCTCCCGCTCCGCCCCATGAGTTGACGGTCGACCCTCGCGTTATCACTGACTTCTGCGCCAATCACAAAGAGGCCCAGGCCGAAATTGATGGAGATCTTGCGTCCATGCGTAGATCTATCATGAGCCTGCACCACAACTTCGATCCCGCGGTCTATGCTGGTAGTGACGATTCCAATTCCCTGGTCAATGGCACTCAAGGCCGAAACCAGAATCTCCGCGGCTTCGTTGGTGGGGCATTTGAGGGTAACGACGCCAGCGCCATCGTCCAGTAAATGGCCTACCAAATTGATGTAATTGCTTGTGATTTGGCGGTCCAATCCCACTTCCAAGACGATGTCAGTTCCCCTGCCTGCCATGTCAGTGGCCACCGTTACCGAACCTAAAAGGCCCGCCTCGCGGATGATGCGGTCTTCTTCGAGGTCGTTGGCGGCATTGAGTAGATTGTGATCTATTCCATCGCTGGTCAGTATTTGGGAGATGGCGTTGCATTCATCGATAGAATGCGTGCCGATCAGGACTGGCCTACCGACCTGCCGGCAGAATCGGACCTCATCCAACATGGCCTCGAATTTGTCTCGCTTGCTAAAGTACATCCTGGGCTCAAAGTCAGTGCGATTGACGTGCTTGCTGGGAGCCACAGGAATAACATCCAGACCGTAGGCACTCTGAAATTCGCTCCTGGAAGACATGGCAGTCCCGGTCATTCCGCACACAGTTGAGTATTGGGAGATAAAACCCCGCACCGAAATTTGCCCTAGGACTTCGTGTTCCGGCTGCACAGGAACGCCCTCTTTTATTTCCAATGCGGCCTGTAGCCCAAAGTGGTAACGGGTATCGGGCCTACCTCTGCCCGTGTACTTGTCGATCAGCACCACCTGATCATCTCTTACGAGGTAGTCCACATCCTTCTTAAGAAGAGCGTATGCCCAGATCATTCGCACGATCTGGTGCATCCGGTTCTGCTTCCGCGCAAGTTGCCGAGCAAGCTCGTTGATCTCTTTTCTGCGTGATGCTAATGAAAGACCGTTATCGGCATAGGAATCACTAAGGCGATCTAACACAGCCGAATCTTCGAACATTGGACCCAAACACGACTCGACAAAATCCTGACCCCTCGCGGTCAAGCAAAGTGACCTGCCGTCGTTGTCGATCCAATAATAAAGACTGCGGGTCAGGCACTCGTATTCTTCGTCAACCCGATATTCGGAGATAACCCGAAGCACTCGCTTCAACCCCTTGGGATCAGACACCAATTCTTGCTGCAACACGGCGCTGTCAGGATCAGCGAGATAGAGTTTAGCTAAGACTAGGAGCCCGGCGTCTGAACTAGATTCAACGCTTCCCATCTCTTTCGCTAGCTCGCGAACCGCGGCCCGCTGTTGCTCAACCAAATCCTCGATAGTCTTCCGGAGCTTGGCCGGTATCTTAGGGACCTCACCGTCGCCACCGGCAATGATCAAAGGGATATTAGCTTCATCGATCAACGCATGATCAGCCTCGTCTATGATGGCAACATCCAAGTCATTTTGGACCACTTCAGCAGATGACAATTTCAGGTTGTCCCGCATGAAGTCGAACCCAAATTCTCTAAGCGCGCCGTATACGACCGATTTTCCATAGGCGATTCGCCGCTCCGATTCTTCCATGACCTCCATGACGGCGCTCACACTCAGTCCAAGGGACTCGAAAACCGGAGCCAGCCACTCGGCATCTCTACCGGCCAGATAATCGTTGGCGGTAATTACGTGTACTTTCCTTCCTTTGATCGCGTGAAGCACGGCAGGGAATGCGGCGGCAATGGTTTTGCCCTCGCCAGCGTTCATCTCCACGATGTTCCCCTGGTACATCAAGAGGCCAGCCAGAATCTGCTCGTCGGTAACCTCCAATACGAATTCGCTTTCCTCGTCATGAATCCGTAGGGTCTGATAGAAGCAGCCTGGCAGATGGATCTCCGCCCCGTATGCGACCTGGCTCCGTTGATTAACATAGAGGACTGCGCCGGCCAAAGTCCGCTCCCAGGGTTCCAAACCATGACGAACCAAAACCCGAGCCATGGAGTTATTAAAGCTCTCCCAGCAATGGCTGCCGGTGGGCGCCGAATCGCTCACCGCGTTGTGGTAATCAATGCTTTGGGAAATCCTGAGCGCCATTTCGTGGATGCCTTGGAGTTTTGGGTCCTTGATCGTCGAGTCGAAAAATCGCCATGCTCCCTCACGCCTGCTGATGGCCTCATTGACGATGGCGAACACTTCAGGCAAATCATCTTCACCCGAATCCCCACCAGGTTTCCGGGAAAGAAAAGTCATCTTTTCCCGCAATTGAGCGTCGGAAAAACAGGTGAAGTCGTGGCGCCGAATCTGATTCAGACGGGTTATTGCCAATCGGTTATAAGACCCATCTGTACCGGTGACGGAACGGGAGAAGCCCTCGAGCCAATCTACGACCTGGAACTTAGCCATTTTTTCGCTGCCTATCGTTCGGTTCGGTCACGGCCTTACTACGTCCCCTGGCTGACCTCGCCGGCCACCGAGGCCAGCGTGTCTTCAACTGCTTTCCACTCCAGCCGAGAGGACGCTATATACACCAGCACGTCGTCTTTTAAAGGATAAAGATCTTTGAACCTGAGATGCACGGTCTCGCCGCGTACGACTCCCACCATATTCACATCGCGGTCCAACATGGTTTTTGCGAGTTCCGGATAGGAGACTTGGTTATTTGGTATGTCCTCTAGGCGAAGGCTCAGCAGGGTGCCCTCCATCTTGTTGCTGGTTATGACCTGGGCCAGCAGGCTTACGCCTGGGTCCTGAGACTCTTGCACTAGAAGATTGTTGGCCATCTGTAGCGGGAAAACTAGGGTAGTATTATCCATCCCCTCAAACAGTACCGCGTGTCTGGGATTGATACATTCCACGGTGGCCATGATATTAGGATTTGAACGGTGCAGCACTGAGACTGAAGAGGCTACGACGCTGTCGCTGTTTGGATCATCGTAGCCGGTGCTCAATATGATTGCTTTTTGGGCTTCATTAGCTGACGCCCTACTATAGGTCTCCAGCTCAAGGGGCGAACCGCGAAGGAAATGGATGTTGTGCTGTTGAAACGGCATCGATTCCAGCTGGTCCGTCACCAGGGTAATATCGTAATCTGCATGGCTCGAGTCCGATTTGAATTCGTCGATGATGTTGCGTACTCGAGACTCATTGGGGTAGTTGATTATCAAGATGTGATTTTTCAGATATAGCCTCCCCACGCCGGAGCGCTCCCGATTCTGCAACTCGATCAGCCAGTTGATTATGATGCCCGCCGAAGCTGTGAATGCAGTTAGGCCCAAAACTGTGATAAAGAGGATCGTTCCGATCCTGGCTCCAAGAGTTGTAGCGGATAGGTCGCCGTATCCGATGGTGGTAATCGATATCATACTGTACCAAAAGCTATCTCCAACGGATAATTCCGGGCGTATGCCTCTTTCAAATAGATAGAACGTCATCGCGTTCCCTACGATGCTGAGGAGAAGAGCGAACACCACTACGCCGCCGCCGAGTCTTTTCCTCCGCCGGGCGCGGTAAAAACTTTGTAAGATCAGTTGAATCATGCTGCGATAAGCTTAATGGTTCTTTGCCAATTAATTTGAATACGGTATAACTGTAAATAATCAGTGGTAGGATGGCCCATGGTGTCAACTCTTCAAATCCACTACCACGAGGCCAGCTTTGTGGTCTTGGCCTTCGCTCTCATTGTATCGGAACAATAAATGCTCCTCGCTCTCAATGATTTGTCGACTGGCGAAGGTGTGCTCATCGGTAAACCGTTGCCCAATCTCAGAATTGAGGTTCCATTCCTCTTCAATCGCACAGTCCAGGCCAACTTTTTCGCAAGCAAACTTATATTGCCGTTCCAAGTCTAAGAATTCTTTCCGGTTTTTATAAACGAGCGGCATGACGAAAAATCTCTCCGAGATATATAGGCCTAGTTCGTTTTCAAACACTTCTATCAAGTCGGCCTCGGGAATCCAACCCTCTAACGCGTAGAGCAGGTTTTCTGGAATGTCTTGAGCCACCCGATGATAATAGAAAGACTCCGTATTCAGCGACATCCTCACAGATACCGGAACTTTGTCTCGGCAATTTAACATCTTGTCAACATCGCGCCCGGCTAGGAATAGGAAAGGTATATTCCCATTCGTAGCGTCCACGACTATGTCGGAGCCGTCAAGGTGATACAGCAACGCCAGGTGCTCCCAATAGCGCATGTACCGTTTTGAAAAATCGAATTCGAAGGTTGTGAGGAGTTCCCTCAATTTTTCTTCAGGGATCGGTTTTTCGGCATTGGGACCGGCTAGGAGATATTCCGACTCGTACCCCAAGTTGTCTGTTAGGAATTTTAGCGCTTGGACTTTCTCCGAGCAGATGCCACCACACCCTGCGATGATATTTAGGACAGTTTCATCCCCTGTTTTAAAGATCAATTTCTGCCCGGTAAACCGTGAATAGCTCTCAAAGTCAGCTTCCCAGATTCGTTCAGAAACGGACCGAAGCAGGGTAAGCCTGTCTTTCGCAGATCCCAGTTGAAGGATAGAGTCGGTGTCTGAAACACAGTGGTCCCTTGCGACTGCTGACCTGATAAATTCCAGATAGGCGGGCTTATCCTTAACCCATTTTCTCTTTTTGAAACCTACTAAATTGCGGCTATAACCAATATTCCAACGGTCCAACGTCAGGTCGATCACATCAACCTCAATCTCACCGGTGCGCCCAAGCCCCAATTCAGGACTCATCCCGATTGCTAAGGTTCGGTCGCCTTGTTTCACGTTCGTGCCGGGGAATAGGTCATGGAGCCGTCCATCGTTATCGCTGACGTACGCCAAGTCTTGGATCGCGGACAAGCTTCTGGCGGACTCAGAGGTGATACGCTGGTTTTCGAGCAACTCATCCAACGGAGGGGATTTTAGGTATCGCTCGAGTAATAGTTCCCATGGTAGGGAAACATCTTCTGGGTTAAGGCGAACCGCGCACGTTCGAGTCGTAACCGAGTCAGTGATTTGCAAAATATAATTGGGATTATCTTTGACCGTCATAGATCACCAATCTGACGCCGTAAAATAAGCCTACCGCTTACTGGATTTTGAATCGAATTCGAACAAATCTCGCCGGAAAGACCGCTTAAGCCGGAATAGGTTGACCGCTACAGGAAAATACGAGCCTGGTGATGCGGAGTTTTTGTTGGCAAGACGCTGGTTCACAGTCATGATACAGGTTGAACACGATCCCATTAAGGTTGTCCCGGTCCTGCCTTTTACCGGTCCCGCCTTTTAATGGAATGGCAAGCTCCAGTCTACTCTTTATTATTTCGATAACCTGGCGACCGGCGAACGCATTAACACCATCACCACCAACCCGCGTTTCAGGCCGAGTTCGACCGCTTTTGGCAAGACGCGGAAATGGAAGCCCAGTCAGCCAATCGAGAGGTTAGGAACCGTAGATTTACCCGAGCAAGAAACGGTATCTAAATCGGCTTTCCCAAACCCCGGAATAACAGGGGCTGTGTCACTGAGGGGTTCTGGACACAAAACTCCGTGGTAGAGACGTATACTTACTCGCATAGCCGTGTATTGGTGGTTGGCGAGTCGGCCGCGGTCCGTCTTAGAGACGCGGGGGAGATTTGACCGGCCTAGTGAGGAATTCTTCCGGCGGTGTAGGATTCCTCAAACTGCGCACGTTCGAAACGGATTGGATTCTTGCATCCGCCATTGCTGCCAGGCATTCAGACCGAGTATCCAGCCGACACGCCCCTATGAATCCGATAAGACCCAACAGAGGAGCGAACATAAAATGGCTGATTCGCTAGTCACATTCGAAAGCAAACCGGAGGCACGGTACTTACTAGCCGGGTGGCGGCGGCAGTGGTCCAACGGAGGCAGAATCTCCAGTGGACTCCCACGATACCTGATCGAAAAACTGGAAGCCCAAAAGATCGGTGAGATGGACCGGACGGTTTCCGAGCTTT
>Ga0209554_1000735_pt1 | contig 27121 bp, 14 predicted proteins | sample MarorgKNORR_S2LV_5_FD_188221 | JGI IMG/M metagenome (GOLD analysis project Ga0209554, IMG submission 188221) | Marine microbial communities from the Southern Atlantic Ocean, analyzing organic carbon cycling - Bottom_A/KNORR_S2/LV (SPAdes) (version 2) | ecosystem: Environmental > Aquatic > Marine... | reverse complement strand
CATCGGAATGCACGAGGTCATTGCCCTCCGCTTCCACCACCACGAAGGTGTTGCCGCCCACCACGGGGCGTTTGCCATCGGGATTGCTTTCGAGCGTCTATGAAATGAGTCATTTGCTTGTTAATTTTCATCGTCCGCCCCACACGGCACAGGCTTCTCCCACGGCATGCCATCCCCATCTTCCCGGAAAAATCGGCCGGTGGCATGGTGTGTGAGTCGCACAAGGCTAACCAAGTTTTCACGCTTAAATCACGTTTCTGCTGTTTATGGCAACAAAAAAACGTTTTTGGGGGGGGGCACAACAATCTCAACCTGACAAAGCCAGCTTGGGCAACGGTGTTTTTGGGTTCCTCGACACATCGGAACGTTGCTCTGGATTGACTTGAAACAGTTGTCATTTGCTACTGTCACCACCCCAATTCCTCTGCTTCTGTCGAAGAACCAAAAAAAGCTCCGAAGGAGCGGCATGAAATAGCCCGGGGCGTCAGCCCCGGGTAGCCAGTGACAATAAAACTCAAGCCCCAGAGGGGCGGCACAAACGGGTTGAGTTTCAATTTTTGAGAGAGCAACCGCGAATGGACGCGAATGGACGCGAATATGAGAACCGAGAAAAGCGACGTGCAGTGCTTGGCCAAGAGGGAGGCCCGAGATTGAGGCAACACGGCTCATGTTTCACGCCGGAGGCGTGACAGACAGTAGCCGGAGGTTGAGCGCCAGCGACACCACCGGTCTGCGTTCGAAAACCGTTTGCACTCCGGAGGAGTGCCAGAAAGTGGCGTTCATGGTGAGGATTCTGCCACCCCGCCGGGGTGGGTTTTGTTGTTCTGCTCATTCGGTGGTGGTGCTGCGCTTACCACCGACTACTATCTTTTGAAGCCTCCGGCTTCAGAGTCGCCCGAACCGCCGCTCTGGATAGACTTGAAACATGCCATGGTGGTTGATCCCCATATCTTCAGCCTTTACACTCCCGGCGGATGGCTCCCAAGAATCACAGCCCAAAAAACGCAAAGGCATCGGGCACCGCGCCCGCAGTCTCGCAGTCCCGCCGGATGATGAAAATGCTTGGGCTGGCTGTTGCTGTTGGAGCTGTAATTGTTTTCGTCTTCAACAGCGATCCCACATCCGGTTCGATTGATTCCGACAGCAAGGCCGATCCACCAGCCGAAGAAAAAACAACGCCGCACTGGCAACCGGAGGAACAGTCGCTGGCCTTTGCCAAGTACGCCGGCTCCAAGAGTTGCCGCGAGTGTCACGCGGCGGCGTTCGATCTCTGGCAGGGGTCGGATCATCAGTTGGCCGAGCGACTGCCCGACCCGAAGATGGATCGCGAGGCATTTGACCCTGCGCGCGAATTCAAGCATCCGTCACTGACCTCCGACATTTCCTCGGAGGAAGATCGTTTTCTGATCGCCACCTTGGGGTTGTCCGGCGAGAAGGAATCGTTCGAGGTGGAGCGTGTCATCGGCGAGACGCCGCTCCGGCAATATCTGGTCAAGTTCCCCCGAGGACTCCTGCAGGCCGTGGATCTTTCGCATGACCCCCACAAAAACGAATGGTTCAATGTGTTCGGCGATGAGGATCGGCTGGCCGGCGAGTGGGGGCACTGGACCGGGCGCGGCATGAACTGGAACACCCAGTGCGCCTCATGCCACAACACGCGCCTGCGAAAAAATTACGACGAGACGACCGACTCGTACCTCACGGCGATGGCCGAGATGAGCGTCGGCTGCGAGGCGTGCCACGGCCCGATGAAAGCGCACGTTGACTGGCGAAAGGAGTACGGGGAAACCACCGACAAAGACCCTACGCTGCGCAAGTTCGACAACACGCAATGGCTCGCGGCGTGCGGCAAGTGCCACTCGCGGCGCACGGAGTTGACGGGGGACTTCACACCCGGCGACCGGTACCTCGACCACTTCTCGCACGTCATCCCCGACGAGTCGGGCATCTATTACGCCGACGGCCAGGTGCGGGATGAGAACTATGTGCTCACCTCTTTTCTTGGCAGCAAAATGCACCACGCCGGCGTGAGTTGCATGGACTGCCACGAGCCGCATTCCACCAAAACCCTGCAACCGGGCAACGCGCTCTGCATGCGCTGCCACACCGGCACGTATCCCAACAGCCCAAAGATTGATCCACCAACGCACACGCATCACACGCTCAACGGCGAGGGCGGCCAATGCGTGAACTGTCATATGCCGCAGACCACCTACATGCAGCGCGACAAACGGCGCGACCACGGGTTCACCATCCCCGACCCGCTGCTCACGAAGGAACACGGCATCCCGAACGCCTGCAACCGTTGCCACGCCGACAAGGACACCGACTGGGCCGTTGCCGCCGTCGAGAAATGGTACGGCCCGCGCATGGATCGCCCGACGCGAAAACGTGCCCGCACGATCGCGCTGGCGAGGGAGGGCGCGGCGGGATCACGCGATAATTTGCTGCAACTGTTGCGGGAGGAAAAGACGCCATTCTGGAAAGCTGTCGCCACCGAGTTGCTCTACCCATGGACGAACGACCCCGAGGTCGCGACCGTGCTTCTCGGCAACCTCAGCCACACGAACGCGCTGCTTCGCGGCACAACCGCCCGCACCCTTGGCTCGCTCGCACGCCAGAACAATTTCCAAGTGAACGCCGCCATCGGCAAGCTGCTGGACGACCCGATCCGCAAGGTGCGAGTGGATGCGGCGTGGTCGCTGCATGACCGGGTTGACCCGAAATCCAAAGCCGGCGAAGACCTCCTTCGCACGCTGGCGTACAACGTGGACATGCCCACCGGCGCGCTGCAAAAAGGCGTGTACCACCTCGACCGTGGCGAGTCCAAAAAGGCGGAACATTACTTCCGCTGGGCGATCAAGCTGGACAGCTACTCGGCCCCTCTGCGGCACGAGTTCGCCATCGCACTCAGCATGATGAACCGCACCCGTGAAGCGATCGACGCCTTGAAGGAAGCCATCCGCCTCGACCCCAACGAAGCGGAGTACCACTACAAGCTGGCGCTCGCTTGGAACGAAACCGGGAGAACCGACAACACCGTCTCGTCACTGGTCAAGGCGGTGCAACTGAACCCGAGGCACTCGCGCGCGTGGTACAACCTTGGCCTCGCCCGCAACGGGATGAACCAAACCGAGGCCGCGATCGCCGCCCTGTTGAAAGCCGAAAACGTGGAGCAAAACGACCCCGACATCCCCTACGCTCGGGCGACCATTCTTCTGCGGCTGCGCCGAATCCCCGAGGCGATCGAGGCGGCGCAACGCGCACTGGAAATCCAGCCAAGCTACAACCCCGCCCGCGCGCTCCTGCAAGAACTCGGCCTGTGAAATAACGGTTCTCAGTTCTCTTTCCGCAGATTACGCAGATGAGCGCAGATTGTTTTTTTGAATCTGCGAAAACCTGCGTCATCTGCGGATTCTTTAATTCGCGTCCATTCGCGGTTAAAAAACTCCGGTTCTATTCGTGTCCTTCGTGGTTCATAAAATTATCAGTTAAATTTAAACGCAGAGACGCAGAGACGCAGAGGGCCGCAGAGGAAGGAAAAGGAAGACGCAATGCCTCGCCGGAGCCCCGAAGGGGCGACAGGTAATAGCCCGGGGCGTCAGCCCCGGGTGGGTTGCCAATAAAGACCACAAGCCCCGAAGGGGCGACACCCGCCGGGGAACTCCAAGCGAACAGGCGAAACCGGTTTCTTTAACCGCGAATCGACGCGAATGGAGTGGCCACATTCCTTCTCCCTCAGGGAGAAGGTGGCCGCAGGCCGGATGAGGGTGGAAACCGCCGAATGTTTTTTTGTGGAAGCTATGTTTTCTCCCTCTTCCCGGCCCTCTCCCGCTGGGAGAGGGTGCTTGCCCAAGCGCGTCCCGCACGATCCCGATTCCGTTCCGGCAACCGGAATGCAACCGTGTCTGTGCCGCCCCTTCGGGGCTTGTGACATATTACGGCGACTCCCCCCGGGGCTGACGCCCCGGGCTATTGCCTTGCGCCCCTTCGGGACTTCCATAACAAAGTTTTCAGTTTTTAGTTCCTGAAAATCCTGCTCATCCTGTCTATCCATGTTCATCCCCCGCTTCTTCGCGTCCATTCGCGGTTAAAAATTCCGATTCTCTTCGTGTCCTTCGTGCCCTTCGTGGTTAAAAAAAGTTTTCAGTTTTCAACGGATCCCAAAGCGGCGCGCAGCGCCGCACTCCACGACGCTCCCGCTACACATGACCGCTTACCGTTTCAGGAAGGCGATGAGGTTGGCCAACTCCTGGCGCGTCATTGTTTTTTCCAACTCGTTCGGCATGAGCGACAACGGGCTGGCCCGGAGCGCTTTCACATTATCCCGCGCGATCGTCTTGGTGAAGCCAAGCGGCAGCTTGAGCGTGAGTTGGCCCGGTGTGTCGGCGGCCAGCAAACCGGCAAACGTCTGCCCGCCGGTCGTGTCCACCTCGTACATCGTGTTGCCGCCGACCACTTCAAAGTTGGGCACGATGATGTGCAGCAGCAGCGTCTCCGCCGGTTGATTTCGCAGGCCAGTCAAATCCGGCCCGACCGCATACCCCTCGCTGCCGTGCGTGTGGCACAGCGCGCAGGCACGGGTGAAAATTTTCGCACCGGCGGCGGCATCGGCCTTCAGTTTCAAAACCGGCTTGAGCGACTCGTAAGCTTTCATCCGGTCGCTACCGGCTTGCTTGGCGAACAGTTTTTTTGCCCGCGCGCCGACGGCCTTGCTGCGCTCCAACGCGCCGCGCCGCGCCGGCGACAAAGCGTGCAGCGGCACGACGCCCGACTCGAGCGCGGCCATGAGCGCCGGGTGATACGTGGGACGGCCCAACAGCACGCCCGTCACCGCCTCGCGCAATCCCGGCGCGTAACCGCCCCAGCGCCGCTTGGCCAACAGCGCCACGGCCACCCCGGCGTCGTCGAATTGGCCAAGCGCTTTCGCTGCGGCCAAGCGTACCGCCCTCGGCTCGGCCGCCGTCAACAGCGCGAGCAGCGTCTCCCGCTCCGCCATGAAACTTGAGTGGCCAAGTAGCGCGATGCCGGCCAAGCGCCCTGCCCCGTCGCCGCCCTTGGACGACGCCTTGGCCCGGGCCGACGCAAAGATCGCCTCGACGTTTGCGCGCGCGACGGGCTGCCCTGCGACGAGGTCTGCGATGCTTGAACTTGAGCCAACGATGATGCCGTCGAGCAGAGCCGTTCGCTCGTGCCCGCGCCAGCCGGAGTCGGTGCCCAAGTGCCGGGCGATCACGCCGCCGATCTCCAGCGGCGACCGCGTTTTTGCGATGACTTGGCCAAGCGCAGCCAGCGCCGGGGCGAGGTTTTGCCGCTTGGCAAAGCGTTGGTTTGCCAACTCATCGAGCAACTCGGCGGACCCGTCACCCATCGAGCTGAACACGGCGGCGCGAGTCCATTTGTCATCGGCCCCGGCCGACAACACCTGCGCGAGCAGCTTGGTTTTTTTGGCATCCTGCACTTGGCCAAGTTGCAGCGCGGCCTGAAACCGGAGGCGCGCATCGGCGGAGTTGGCAAGCTGTCCGAGCTTGGCCAGCGACGGCACTTGGCCAAGTTTGCCTTGGCTGAGTCGCAAGGTCTTGAGCGCATCGGCCTTGGCCTCGACGGTCTGTTTTTCGGCGGGAGTGCCCGGTTGCACGACGCGCCAGATGCGCCCTTTTTCCGCACCGGCCCGGAACGGAAGTTTGCCCCGGATCGGCTTGGGCAGATAGCGGGGATGGTCGATGTATTGGCGAACCATGTCGCAAATGTAGAGCGCGCCGTCCGGGCCGACGGTGGCGTGGACGGGACGAAACCATTGATCCGGCGACGCTAGAAAATCGTGGCCCGGCGTGGGGTGTTCCGCACGGAACGTCGCGCCGCTTGGCTTGAGGCGCTGGCGCTGTACGAGGTTTTGCGCTGGCTCGCAGATGAACGCACTGTCGCCGTGAATGCAGATGCCGCTGGCGCTCGTGTACGTGCCGGAATGTTGCTGGTTGATGAGGCGCGGGATGTAAGTGGCGGCGGTGGTGTCCGGGCTGAGCGGGTAAACTTTCGCGGCGACCGGCACGACGTTCTCGACCGTCCCGGTGAACGCAAAATGCGGGTTGCGCTTCAGGATGGCCGGCGACAAAACGACGTGCATCAGCGGGTTGCGGTTGCTCGACACGAAGCGGTGGCCAAGCGCGTCGAAGCATTGGCCAAACTGCCCGACGCCGGCGAGTGGCTCGTAAACCAATGTCTCCGGGTGAAACCGCCCGTCCTGCCGCTTGGCCGTCACGGCGGGGCGATCCGGGTGCAACGGACTCGTGACCTTCGCATCGGTGAGGCCGCTGGTGAGGTACACCCAGCCGTCCGGGCCAAGCGTCGGGCTGGCCACGCGCAGTTGCTCGCTGCTGCTCTTCATGCCGAAACCGGTCAGGACAATTTGCCGCACGTCGGCCCGCCCGTCGCCGGTGGTGTCCTTGAGAAACCAGATGTCCGGCGCGCAGGTCAGGAACACCCCGCCGCCCCACGACAGGATGCCGTTGGGGAACGTGAACCCGTCGGCGAAGGTTGTGCGTTTCTCGAACCGCCCGTCGCCGTCGGCGTCCTCGAGCAGCGCCACCGCGCCGAGCGTGAGCGGTTTCTCGCCGAGCTGCGGATAGCTGCGTCCCTCGACGACGAACATCCGCCCCGGGCCGTCGAAGCACAGCGCCACAGGATCGCGCACCAGCGGCTCGGCGGCGGCAAGCTCCACCCGCGCACCCGATTCCACTTGAAACGCCCCGAGCGCCTCCGCCGGCGAAAGCGGCCCGGGCGAGGCGATGAGCGCGGCGGGGAGAACGGCGGCGAGTGTGGCAAATCGAATCATGGTGCAGCTTGGCTCGGCGAAGTTTAGCGGCGCGCACCGCGTAATCAACACCCGCGCTTGGCCAAGCGCTTGGCCAATTTTCACTTTTGTCTTCCAACCCGGGGCCACTGCGTCCAATAAATAGAAATCTTTTTTCTGAAAGATGAAGGCACTCGTTAAAAAACAATCTGGAGAAGGGCTTTGGCTCGAGGACGTACCGCAGCCCGGCGTGGCGGCCAATGACGTCCTCATCAAGGTCAGCCGCACCGGCATCTGCGGCACCGATCTGCACATTTATAAATGGGACGATTGGGCCAGCAAAACCGTGCCGGTGCCACTCGTGGTGGGGCATGAGTTCGTCGGCGAAATCGTCGAGGTCGGCGGAGACGTCCGAGACTTCCGCGTCGGCGAACTGGTCAGCGGCGAGGGGCACGTCGTGTGCGGGCATTGCCGCAACTGCATGGCGGGCCGGCGGCACTTGTGCAACGACACCGCCGGCATCGGCGTCACCCGACCCGGCGCGTTCGCCGAGTACATTGCCCTGCCCCAGACCAACGTGTGGGTGCACAAGCCGGGCATCGATCTCGACGTTGCCTCCATCTTCGACCCTTACGGCAACGCCACGCACTCGACGCTGAGCTTCCCGGTGCTGGGCGAGGACGTGCTCGTCACCGGCGCGGGGCCGATCGGCATCATGTCCGCCGCCATCGCGCGGTACGCCGGTGCGCGGCACGTAGTGATCACCGACGTGAACGACTACCGGCTCGGCTTGGCCAAGCGCATGGGCGTCACGCGCGCGGTGAATGTCGCCAACGAATCGCTCGCCGACGTGCAGAAGGAACTCGGCATGGACGAAGGTTTTGATGTTGGCCTCGAGATGAGCGGCAACCCAAGCGCGTTCAACGACATGCTCGCCAACATGTGCCACGGCGGCAAGATCGCCATGCTCGGCATCCCCGAGAAGAAAATGGCCATCGACTGGAACATAGTAGTTTTCAACATGCTCACCATCAAAGGCATCTACGGCCGCGAAATGTACGAGACATGGTACAAGATGACCGTGATGCTCGAGGGCGGCCTCGACATCGCGCCGGTGATCACGCACCGGTTTGCGTTCGCCGATTTCCAGCAAGGATTCGAAATCGCCCTCAGCGGCGAAAGCGGCAAAGTGATTTTGGAATGGTAGCGCACGCGGCTCGCGTGCCCGCCTTGGCGGCTCGCCAAATTAATATAAAACATGTACGGCAACCTAAAAATTCAACTGCAAATCGAGCTGGATGATATCCGCGCGGCCGGTTTGTACAAAGGCGAGCGCGTCATCGACACGCCGCAAGCCGCGCGCGTGGGCGTGGGGCGCGCGGAGCCGGTGCTGAACATGTGCGCGAATAATTACCTCGGGCTCGCGAGCCATCCGAAGGTCATCGCCGCCGCGCACGATGCGCTCGACGAATGGGGCTACGGCTTGGCCAGCGTGCGCTTCATTTGCGGCACACAAAAAATCCACAAACAACTCGAAGCCAAGCTCAGCGAGTTTCTCGGCACCGAGGACACGATTCTTTACACGTCGTGCTTCGACGCCAACGGCGGTTTGTTCGAGACATTGCTCGGCCCCGAGGACGCCGTCATTTCTGACGAGCTCAACCACGCTTCCATCATCGACGGCGTGCGCCTCTGCAAGGCCAAGCGCTTCCGCTACAAAAACAACGACATGCCCGACCTCGCCGCGCAACTCGAAGCGGCCAAAGGCTCGCGGCGTATTTTGATTGTCACCGACGGCGTGTTTTCGATGGACGGCTACCTCGCAAACCTCCCCGCCATCTGCGACCTCGCCGACGAACACAGCGCACTGGTGATGGTCGACGACTCCCACGCCGTCGGCTTCATGGGCGCGCGCGGCCGTGGCACGCACGAGCATCACGATGTGATGGGCCGCATCGACATCATCACCGGCACGCTCGGCAAAGCCCTCGGCGGCGCCAGCGGCGGCTACACTGCTGGCCGCGCGGAAATCGTCGAATACCTCCGCCAACGCTCGCGCCCGTATCTTTTTTCCAACACCGTCGCCCCCAGCATCGTTGCCGCCTCCATCAAGGCCATCGATTTGCTCAACGCCTCCACCGAGCTGCGCGACCGCCTCGAGGCCAACACAAAATTCTTCCGCGACCAAATGGCTGGCAGCGGGTTTCACATCCTCGAGGGCACGCACCCCATCACGCCCATCATCCTCGGCGACGCCGCGCTCGCCAGCAAGTTCGCCGATGCCATGCTCGACAAAGGCATTTACGTTATTGGCTTTTCGTTCCCCGTTGTGCCGAAAGGCAAGGCAAGGATTCGCACGCAGATTTCGGCGGCGCACACAAAGGAAGATTTGGAGTTCGCCGTCGCCAAGTTCGCCGAGGTGAAAACCGAGATGGGAATTTGAACGAGCCTCCAACAAACTCGCGCTTGGCCAAGCGGGCCGTGGCGTTGGCGCGCAAGCTGCAGACGCGCGCGGGTGAACTGCAGACCGGCGCGGAACGGCGGCAGCTCGCCGAGCTGGACGGCATGCTGCAGCGGCCGGCCGACAAGGTCACCGTCACCCAGCTCACCGACCAAGCGTTCCGGCCGGAATCGGCCAAGCGCGGCATCGACCAGTTTCTGCACATCCTCGACACGCGCGGCATCCCGCAGTTTTTCCATTGGTTCGACCGCGCGGCGCTGCGTGGTCTGCAATGGGCCGGCCGGCTGTTCGCGGGCATCGCGTTCCCCTTGGCCAAGCGGAAAATGCGCCGCGAGGCCGCGCAGGTGATTCTGCCCGCCGAGGACGCGCTTCTCACGCCGCACCTCCATCGCCGCCGCGAGGCCGGCCTGCGCGTGAACGTGAACATTCTCGGCGAGGCGCTGCTCGGCGAGGACGAGGCAAAGCACCGCCTGCAACGCTACCTCAACGCGCTGCGCCTACCGGACATCGAGGTCATCTCCGTAAAAATCTCGACTATTTACTCGCAGATTTCCCCGCTCGCTCGCGAGCACACCATCGACATTCTCTGCGACCGACTCGAAAAACTCTACCGCACTGCGGCTGCGGAAACCTTTGAAAGACCCGACGGCACCACCGTGCCCAAGTTTGTTTACCTCGACATGGAGGAGTACCGCGACATGCACCTCACCGCCGGGGCCTTCATGCGCACGCTCGATCGGCCGGGACTGGAGGGCGTGCGGGCGGGCATCGTGCTGCAAGCGTATCTGCCCGATGCGACCGCAATGCAGCAGCGGCTCGACAACTGGGCGCGCGCCCGCGTGGCGGCCGGCGGCGCGCCCATCATGCTGCGGCTCGTGAAGGGCGCGAACATGGAGATGGAACGCTTCGAGGCCGCCGTGGGCGGCTGGCCGCAGACGCCATTTAAAACCAAGGCGGAGACCGACGCCAATTTTAAACGCATGCTGCGCGAGGGCATGCGCGCCGAAAACCTCGCCGCCGTCCATCTCGGCATCGGCTCGCACAATTTGTTCGATCTCGCCTACGGGCTGGTGCTCGCGGACGAGGCCAAGGCGTGCGGCGCGGTGCATTTCGAGATGCTCGAGGGCATGGCAAACCACCAACGGCGAGCGCTGGAAGAACACGCCGCCGACATCCTGCTTTACGCGCCCGCGTGCCGCCGTGAGAATTTCATCTACGCCATCGGCTATCTCATCCGCCGGCTTGACGAAAACACCGGCCCAGAAAATTTCCTGCGGCACGCCTTCAGTATCGGCGTGGACAGCCCCGAGTGGCGTGATTTGGAAAAAGCATTTCTCGACTCCATCGCGATGATGGACAACCTCCCCGACACACCGCGCCGCACGCAAAACCGGATGGAGGAGGCCACCTTGCCGGAGTTGTCCGCCGACTGGCGCGAGTTCACCAACGAGCCGGACACCGACTTTGCCCTGCCGCAAAACGCCGAGTGGGCCGAGGGCATCGTGGCCAAGTGGCGCGACCGCGTCACGGACATCCCGCTGCACATCGCCGGCGACGACATGTCCGCCGACCGGCCCGTGCGCGAAAGCATTGACCCCTCACGACCGGGCACGGTCGTGGCGCGTTTCCGCGAGGCCAACGGCGACGACCTTGCCCGCGCCATCGACTGCGCCCAGCGCGATCCCGCCGCCTGGCGCGCGCTGGGTTTCGACGAACGCGCTGCCATCCTCGCCCGCGCCGCGCACGAGCTGCGCCAAGCCCGCGCCGACCTCATCGGGGCCGCGATGGCCAGTGGCGGCAAGACCGTAGCGGAAGCGGATTCCGAGGTTTCCGAGGCAATTGATTTCACGGAATTTTATCCACGCACCGCGAGCGACTTGGCCAAGCGCACCAATCTTCAAGCTCGCGGCAAGGGCGTGGTGGCAGTCGTGTCGCCGTGGAATTTTCCCATCGCCATCCCGTGCGGCAGCGTGGTGGCGGCGTTGGCGGCGGGCAATGCCGTCATCCTCAAGCCGGCCTCGGACACCATCCTTCCCGCGCACGTGCTCTGCGAATGTTTCTGGCGCGCCGGTGTGCCGCGCGAGGCGTTGCAGCTCACGCCCTGCGCCGGGAGCGTGGCGGGCGAACATCTCACCTCGCGGCCGGAGGTCGATGTGGTCATTCTCACCGGCGGCACCGAGACGGCTTTCACCATGCTGCGCGGCACGCCGACGATGAATCTGCTCGCCGAGACCGGCGGCAAGAACGCCACCATCGTCACCGCCATGGCCGACCGCGACCAAGCCATCAAGCACGTGCTGCACTCGGCCTTCAGCCACGCTGGCCAGAAATGCTCCGCCACCTCTTTGCTGCTGCTGGAGCGGGAGGTGTACGACGACGCGCGTTTTAAAGAGGCGCTGCGCGACGCCGTCGCCAGTTTGCCGGTTGGTGCGGTTTGGGATTTGCACACCAAGATGGGCCCGCTCATCCGCCCGCCCGCCGGTGATTTAAAAGCGGGCATCGAAAAACTTGAGCCCGGCGAGCAATGGCTCGTCGAGCCGCGTGCCAGCGACGACAACCCGCACCTCGTCACACCCGGCGTGAAATGGGGCGTCCTCCCCGGCGCGCCCACGCACTTGCGCGAGCTGTTCGGCCCCGTGCTCAGCGTGATGTGTTTCGACACGCTCGACGAGGCCATCGACGTCATCCACCAAACCGGCTTCGGTCTCACCTCCGGCATCGAGACGCTCGACGAACGCGAGCAGGAACATTGGCAGCGCCGCGTTCGTGCCGGGAATCTTTACATCAACCGCCCCACCACCGGAGCCATCGTCCTGCGCCAACCCTTCGGCGGCATGGGCCAAAGCGCCTTCGGCCCCGGCATCAAGGCCGGCGGCCCAAGCTACGTCGCGCAGTTGATGGATTTTGAAGAGACCGCCAAGCCGAAGGGCTGTGATTTGGTGGATGAAAAACTTCAGGCCTTGGCCAAGCGCGTGCCATCGGTGGAGATCGCGTTGCGCAGTTACACGAAAGAGGCGCGTGACGAATTCCGCGCCGAGCACGACCACCAGCGATTGCTTGGCCAAGACAACCTCCGCCGCTATCGCCCCATCGAGCACCTCTGCATCTGCCTGCACGACGACGACACAAAACACGGAATCGCCGCCCGCATCGGTGCCGCCCACGCCATCGGCTGCACCGTCTCCATCACCGGCCCCGGCGCGGAAGAGTGGCGTGACTTCGCCCAAGTCGTCCCCGAGCCCGATGTCACAAAATTCGACCGCCTCCGATACGCCACTCCCGCGCGCGTTCCCGAGTCCATCCGCCGCGCCGCCAACGAAGCCTGCAAATACATCGCCGACACCCCAGTACTCACCGAAGGTCGCCTCGAGTTGCTGTGGTACGTCGAGGAACAAAGCCTCTCCAACGACTACCACCGCTACGGCAACCTCGGCCCCCGCGCGGACGAGAAGCGGAACGGGCCCGTCAATTCCTGTTCGTGAGGAATTTCAGGAGCGTGATGGTTTCGCGCTCGGTGAGGGTGTTGAGGAGGCCGGGCGGCATCATCGATTGCGCGAGCACTTGGCGAGTCTTGATGTCGGCACGCGGCACGTTGAGCGTCTCGGTGAGGGTGCGAATGGTGAGCGTGTCGGCGGTTTCGTTGAGGACGGTTCCGGCGACGATCGCGTTGTTTTTTCGCGTGACGATGTTGAGTTGAAACGCCTCGCCGACGACGGCGTTGGGGTCGATGACGCTCTCGAGAAAATAATCGAGGCCGTTGCGCCACGAGCCGGTGAGGTCGGGGCCGATGGCGGTGCCTTTGCCGTTGAGTTGATGGCACGTCGCGCACGCCTTGGTGAACACCGCGCGGCCGTCGTTGGCGTTGAACGCCCACAGCGGAGCCTCGGTGTAGAGCTTGCGAAACTTGGCCATCGATTTTTTCGCCTCGGCGCTGGTCTCGCCAACCTTACCCCAGATGCCGGTGAGCAGCTTGGTGATTTTCGCGTCGCCGAGGCTGTGCATTTGGCGAATGTGCAGCGCAGTCAACTCGCCCTTGGCCAAGCGCTTTTCGCGCACGGCCTGCAACAGCGCGCGCGCCGGGAGCGGCTGGCTCGAGAGCACGTTGAGCGCGGTGAATCGCTCGGCGCCGCGCAGCTTGGCCAAGCGGCTAATGAGCGCGGCGGCGGCCTTGGCGTCGTTGAACCGGGCGAGCATCGGGATGACGTCGGCGCGAAATTCCGGCTCGTCAAGCAGCGCGACGAGAGTACCCACCGAGCCGGTGTCGCTGCGCGGCTTGAGCAAGGCAAAGGCGGCTTTGCGCTTGGCCATTGGCGCGGTTTTGTCGGCGAGTAACTGCCAGTTGCTGGCAAGTACATCCGCGTCGCCAAAGATGCCGCCGAGTTGGTCTAGCAGCGCGTTCAAATCGGCATCGCCGTCGGTGCGGTAACGGGCGGCCACAGCGTTCCAGCCTGCAGGCGGCGGCGCGGCGGCGCGGTCATTCAGCGAGTGGGCGAGCAACCGCAGCGTGCGCTTGGCATGGGCGGCATCGGTCGTTTGCAATTGCGCCACCAAGTGGTCGCGGCCGGCATCGTAACGGCCGAGATACCAGTGGATTGAGTCGGCCAATAGCGTGAGCGGCGTGGCCTTGGCCAAGCGCAGCGCGCGCGCGGGATCTGCGACCGCCGCCGGGGCGATGCCGAACCAAATCATGTTTGGCAAATAGGCGTCGGCGCTGTCCTCGGCGTGACTGGCCAAGGCCTCGGCGAGTGGCCAGCGTTGGGCATCGCTGCCAAGGCGAGGCAACGCGCTGGCCAAGGCGAGGCGCACCATCGCGGAGGGATCGTCGCGTGCCATTTCCACAAGCCACTCCGCTCCGGGCTTGGGTTGCTCGGTGAGCAGCGAGACGGCCCAGCTTCGCACGACATCGCTCTCGTGCCGGAGCAAGCCTTCCGGCGTCCCGCCGCCGGTGGCGTGCAGCGCCCACATCGCGCGCAGGACAATGCGCGGCTCGCGATGGCCGAGCAGTTTGCGCAGCCGCGCATTCGTGTCGGCGGCGAGACGGCCGCTGGCCGCGCGCTCGTGCAGCAGACGGCGGGCGGTGCGGACGTGCCAGTCGTTTTTGTGCGATTGCAAATCGATGAGCTCGCCGTCGCTGAGTTTTTGCAAATCGACTTGCACCGGCTTGAACGTCGCGCTCCAAGCCATGCGAAAGATGCGGCCGTTGGAGCGATCCCAGCGCTCGGCGTGCGGACTGTGGCAGTGTTGCTGATCCACCCAGTCGATCATGTACACCGCGCCGTCCGGGCCGTAGTCGAGATCCACGCCCACGAAGTTCGTGTCGACAATGTAAAACTGATCCGTGCCGGCGTGGATCGTGTCGTAACCGGAACCGCTGCGAAGGTTGAGTTGCCGGTTCATTTGGCGGCCATGCAGGTTGTGCGTGAACAGTTGGTCGCGAAACTGCGCCGGCCAGTTGTCGCCGAGATAAATCATTGCGCCAACGTGCGAGTGGCCGCCGTACACCGCGCGCGTGCCGGGTTTGCCCGCGCCGCCGGAGCCGTGCCCGTATTGCGCGGAGGCGAGCAGGAAATTTTGCAGCCCCACAGCGGAACGGCGCCCGCCACTTCCGCGACTCACAAACGGCGCGTGGTTGCCGTTCACCTGATTCCAGTAATGCCCGCCGCGCACGACAAACGAAGTCGGCCCGCGCCCCCAGAAACTGCGGCAATGCGTGATGAACAAATGACCGTTGTCGTTGAAGTCGATCCCCCACTGGTTGCTGCCGCCGCGTGCAAAAACCTCGAACTTGTGCCGCACCGGATGATAACGCCAGACACAGGCATAAAGCCGGATCCGCTCGCTCGCCGGTGTGCCGGGCTTGGCGACGAAAGACTTGTTGAACACGCCGTGATTGCCGTACAGCCAGCCGTCCGGCCCCCATGTAAAACTGTTCGGCGTCTCGTGCGTGTCCTGATAACCCCAGCCGTCGAGCAGCACTTCCGGCTCGCCGTCGGGCACGTCGTCGCCGTCGCGATCCGGGATAAAAAGCAGATGCGGCGCGGCGCCCAGCCACACGCCGCCGAAGCCCACCTCGATGCCGCTGACGAGGTTCAGGTTTTTGGCGAAAACCTTCCGCATCTCGAACGTGCCATCGGCGTCGGCGTCTTCAAAAATAACCACGCGGTCGCGCCCCTCGCCGACCGGCTGGCGTTGCGGATAGCTGTGCGCCTCGACGACCCACAAGCGGCCGCGCGCGTCGAAGGTGAAAGCGATCGGCTGCGTCACCTCCGGCTCGCGCGCGATGAGATCCACGCGAAACCCTTCCGGCACACGGATGCCGCTCTCGCTCGGGTCATCGCCGGGGTTCGGCTTGAGATGTTGCAGGACGGGACTGACCCGGCGCGGCGGCGCGGCGGCGGCGGGCTGCTTGTCGTGAAAACGAAAGTCGTCGAAATTTATATGCCCCCACGCGCCGGACGACTCGTCCACCACGCGGATGAAGATTTTTTTGCCGCGCAGTTTCGTGAGGTCCACCGCCACTGCGCGCATGTCCTCCACTTCCCTGCCGGATGCCGTGAAAAAGATTCCCCCATCCGCCGCTTGGCCAATCTCCACTCGCGAGGCCGCCTGCGAGCCGCCGCCCACGAGAAAGCTGCCCCACGGATGCGTCACCTCAAACGGCTCGGAAGTCAGCGTGCCCTGCCCGGCGTCTGAGTTCGTGCTCTCGTAGCTGCCCACCCAGAATCGCCCGCCGTGTTGGCTCGCTTGGCCGGGGCGGCGCGGCGTCACCGTGTCGCCCTCGACTGGGTTGCCTTTCCAAGCTTCACCCTCAACCGTCCAGCCGCGCAATGTGCCGTCCTCAAAGCCAAGGTTGCGCCCCTTGGGCGACACGCCGGCGCGCTTGGCCAACGGCGCTGGCGCCTGACCTTGGGGGAGTGCCGTCCGGCCAAGCGACTGCAAATGAATGTTGCGAAACTGCACCTTGGCCGGGCCCGGCCCTGAGTGCAATTGAATCGCCAATCGGCCGGAAAACTCGTGTGCGCTCAACTCGTTATCCGTCAAATCCGCCGCCAATTGGCCGTTCACCCAAACCTGCATGCGCGGCCCGATTGCGCGGATGCGGTAGTCGTTCCAGACCGCCCGCTTGGCCAAGGCCGGGTATTCCGACGACGGCCGAAACGCCACCACCGTGCGCCCGCCGCCTTGGCCGATGATTGTCCGCGTGCCGCGCTCCACGATCAGCGCGCGGCCGTGCTCATCATAAATGCGCCCGAGCCACGTCGCGCCATCGTCGATATCTGCCTGATACCCCGCCGCGCCGTGCGATGTTTTTTGGCAACGAAACTGCACGCCAGAATTGGCCGACGGATGCCCGCTGATCCGATACTGCAAACGCAAATCGAAGTCATTAAGCACCCCCTTCCAAAACAAAAACTGGTTTTGGTTGAGGCGCCAGTCCGCCGGAATCTCCCCCGTGATCGCCCCCTCCTCCACCCGCCACCACTTCGCATCGCCCTCCCAATCCGAGAGCGATTGGCCATCAAAAAGTGATTCTTCCGCCGCCGCAAAAACACCAGCGGAACTCAAGGCGAAGGCAATTGAAAGGGTCGCAACAAAAACTGTCTTGGCTGACATAATCAGACGAAATCTTGTCCCCACTGCAACACTCAAAAAGCGTTACGGCGCTGCTTCGGATCCCAGTTCTCGATGTACTCGGCGGTGTTGTCGCGCTTGGGATTGATCGTCTTGTCCGGGTCGTCGTACGACCGCACATGGCCGTCCACGAACGTCACCGGCGCGGAGTTGTTGTGCCGCTCGCTGGCGACGCCCTCGTTGGCGCGGTTGATGAACGGCCACCACATCGTGAGCGACCATTGACCGCCGTTCTTCTGCTCCGAGTCGGCAATGTTGATGCACTCGACCGGGCTCCTCACCGAGCCGAGCTTCACCTCGTAGCCACTTGGGAGATTGCCGCTCTTTTCGCCCTTCCGCCCCGGCATCTGCCCGAGAAAGTAGGAGTTCTGCCCGTAGCCGATGCTGTGCGCGTCGAACCGCCACTTGTCGTACTGCTTGGATTGGTTTTTAAATTTGCCATTCCGCAGGTCGGGGCAACGGTACGCCTGGTCCGACGGCGCGTAGCCGTAGATGAGCGTGAACCAAGTTTCCTCCCGCGCGAACGACATGCCCTTGTTCAGTTCGACCAAGCGCTGGAACCCCTTGCTCGGCGTGCGGTTCAAGGCCCGGCGATGGTACGGAAAGATGTCCTCGTTATCGTCCATGTACATGGCGTTGGCCAAGCTGAGCTGTCTCAACTGGCTGCTGCACTTGACGCGAATGGCGACGCTCTTGCTCTTGGCCAAGGCCGGCAGGAGCATCCCGGCAAGAATCGCGATGATGGCAATCACCACCAGCAACTCGATCAGCGTGAACGCTGACAACGAACGATTTGATTGTTTTGTTTTCATCTTTTTAGGCTCAATTGATCATCGCGGTCACAACCGAAGGCACAATTTACACCAAAAAGCAGCCTTGGTCTTTGATTTTTGCGACATTCTTGTGTGTCATTACGACACCTTGAGCGCGGAACCGGACATTTTGAAACTGGATGACCTGCCGGTCACCCAGATCTACAATCTTATCGGACACCTTCAGGATATTCTGTTTTTCTTCAAAAACAGGGAAGGAATCTTGATTGCCGGGAATCGCCAATTTGCTGAACATTGCGGTTTTTACACGGAAAAAGAGATCATCGAAAAAAACGATTTTAGTATTTTTCCGAAGAGGATGGCCGACAAATTTCGAGTCGATGACCGGCATGTCATGGACACGGCGCAGCCGATGTTGAACATTGTCGAGCTCTTCCCCGACACCGCCGGAAAGCCGGAGTGGTATTCCACCAACAAGTTCCCGCTGCGGGATCAACTCGGCAAAATCGTCGGCGTCTGTGGCACGGTGCAAAACCTCCAGCGCACCCATGAATATCTCCGGCCCTTTATCGAGCTTGAAGCCGCCGCGAATCACATCCGCGAGAACCACGCCGAAAAACTGAACATCAGGAGTCTCGCGCGAATGTCCTTCCTCTCCGTGCGGCAGTTTGAACGGCGCTTCATCCAGGCGTATCAGCTCAGCGCGCGCAAATTTCAAATCCAGACCCGCATTGTCGAGGCTTGCCGGTTGCTGCGCGAAAACCGCCTCACGATTTCAGAGATTGCGCTGGAAGTCGGCTTTTATGACCACAGCACCTTGGCCCGTCATTTCCGAAACTTCATGGGGGAATCCGCCTCTACCTACCGCCAGCGGACAAGACATTAACCTGTCCGGCAACCCGAACTACTCCCCCGCAAGCGCCTCCCCGAGCAGCTGCCAGCAGACAAGCTGCATGCGGGGGAAATGAAACGGCCCCTTCCACAAGTTGCCCTTGAGCGGGACGGAGAGGCTCCCGTCGCGGTGCAGATACCCAAACCATTCGCCGTGCTCGGCGTCGGCAAAATGGGCGTAGGCCCAGTCGTGAACCTGCGTGTGCCAGCGGGAATATTTTTCGTCGCCAGTTAACAGCCAGGCGAGCAGCGTGGCGATGATCGCCTCGTTGTGCGGCCACCAGAATTTCATGTCGTGCCAATACTCCTGCACCGGCTTGCCGTAAACGTCGCGAAAATAAAACAGCCCACCGAACTCGTCGTCCCAGCCACGCGCCCACATCCAGTCGAGAATCTGGCAGCCGGTTCGGATCAACTCCGGATCGTTGCCGCGCAGCTTGGCCTCCCACAAGATAAACCAGGCGCACTCGATCGCGTGGCCGGGGTTGAGCGTGCGGCCGTCGAAGTGGTCGATGATCGAGCCGTCGGGCGCGACCGATTCCATCACGCATCCGATGTCCGGCTTCATGAAGTCGCGGCGAATCTCCTCGATCGCCGCGTCGATGTCCGCCGTGAACGACTCGTCGCCGAGGTTGCGCCGCAACTCCTGCGCGGTGACCATTTGGATCATCGGCGCGCCGATGTCCTTGGCCGGGCGCGTGTCGGTGAACTTCGGCTCCGTCAGCGACGGGTCGGCGAAATGCCGCTTGGCCAAGTTGTACAATTCGCGAGCCTTCTCCGCTTGGCCAAGCTCACCGGTCGCCTTGGCCAAGGCCGCAAATGCAATCGCCCCAAACATCTCGGTAAAGACATAGCGCCGCTTGCGAATCGGTGCCCCCTCGTGGGTGACGTGAAACCACATCCGGCCATCGGCGTCGAAGCCGTGCCGCGAAATAAAGTCCAGCCCGCACTTGGCCCAGTCGAGCCACTCGGCCCTTGGCTCGACGGTGTTGTATAGTGTGCCCAGCAGCCAAGTGGCGCGGCACTGCTGCCACATCCCCTTGTCGGTGTCCAGCAGCGAGCCGTCGCGGTCGCGCGCCAGCAGGAAGCCGCCGTGCTCGTCGTCCACGCAGCGCGGCCACCAAAACGGCAGCGTGTTATTCAATAAACCGTCGCGGTAAACCGCCAGCAACTTCCGTTGACGTGCCAACTCCATCACATCAATGCCAATCAAAGAAACCAATCGCCTCCAAATCGTGCTTCAGGTTGCCGGTCGATTTTGACGACAACGCACGTAACGGAGGACGCGCCGGGCCGCAGTCCACTCCGACCATCGCCATCACCGCCTTGGCCGCCGGCGTGTAGTTGTACTTTACGATGGTGCGGATCATCTCCGCGGATCTCGCCTGGTCACGCTTGGCCGCCACAGTGTCGCCCTCGTCGAACGCCGAAATGATTCTTTGATAGAGCGAACCCGAGAAATTATATGAGCTGCCCACAGCACCCCTGCAGCCAATCTTCAAACCCTCGAGCAGTTCCTCGTCGCAGCCAAAGAGCATGTCCGGGGCATGGCCATTCATGCTGAGCATGGCGCGCAACTGCTCGCGGTCGGGGTTGGTGTATTTCACTCCCACCATGCCGGGGATTTTCTCCGCGGCATGCTCCACCAGCTCCGCCGTGTTGATCGTCACGCCGGTCATCCCCGGGATGTCATAAAAATAAAACGGCATCTCGGGCGCAGGCGCGACCACTTCTGCAAACCAGTCGCACAAGGCCTCCGCGTCGGCTGGCTTGAAAAAGTTCGGGGCCATCGCCGAGATGGCATCGGCGCCGGCATCCCTCGCCGAGCGCACCAGTGCCTGGGCGTCGGGTAGATTGTTGTGACCGACATGCGCGATGAATTTCAGCCCGTTGCGATGGGCCACCCGGCCCCAGGCGTCGAAGAGTTTCAGCCGCTCCCCGGTCGTCAGCGAGTGGCACTCACCGGTTGTGCCCGTGACAAAAACGCCGCTAGTTCCGTTCTTGGCCAAGTGCTCGGCCTGGGCCGGAACCCGATCGTAATTCACGGTAAAATCAGCGTGCATCGGGGTGTGCACGGCCGCAATCAATCCATTCAATTTCATACTCATTTCAATAATAGTTCAGTTTCAAACGGAGCGACCGGGAGACCGGTTTCGCTCACCAAATTTAATTTCGGCTCGGGATACGGCACCCACGCGTAGCGCACCGCAACCACCGCTTGGCCAAGCGGCGGTGTCAACTCCACACGGGAATCCCCCACCAATCGAGCGGCGGCACTGGCCCATTGACCTTGCCTGCCTCGCAACTCGAAACCGTTGGGCGCTTGGTTGTCGCCAGCACGCAACCGTCCGCCGCGCTTGGCCAAGCGCAAAATAATTTTGCCGTTTTGCATTTCCGCCGACGCGAAAAAAGGTGAACCAACAACACCCTCAACGCCATAAACCTGCGCCAACGCCAATCGCGCCAAGCGTTCGCCGACCGGTTTTTTGTCGCGTGGGTGGACGTTGGTGGGGTGACCGAGGTCGATCGTCACCGCCATGCCGGTGTGCGGGAGAGCGTCGTGCACGCGCTGTTGGCTCGCGCGGAAGGCGGGCCAGTGCGGGCGCTTCAGCGCGGGGAGTTGCACGAATAGGAACGGCAGCTTCGGGCGCTTCATTTGCGCGCGCCAATCGGTGACCAATGTTTTGAAAACGGCGGCGTGTTGCGCCACGCGCCATTCGGTTTGGGCGTTGGACTCGCCTTGGTACCACAACACACCAGCGATGGGCATTTGTGCAAACGGAGCCACGGCGGCGTCCCACATGAAGGTGGGCTTGAAGGAATGGTTGGGGCCGAGGTCGTCGCCGGGGATCGATTCGTGGGTCGCCAGCGCGCGTTTCAGATTAGATGCGCCCCGCTCGCGGCACCACGGCCCGAGGCTTTTATTGGTGAGCCAATTGCCGTGCACCATCGCCGCCAATTGCGGATGCGCGGCCAAGGCCTCGCGGCGCACCCACGCTTCCGCCGGTGTGCCGCCGATGGATATGTTGATGAGGCCCACGGGCACGTCGATTTCAGCGAGCAGTTTTTGGCCAAAGAAAAATCCCACGGCCGAAAACGACGCGGCGTTTTCCGGCGAGCACACGCGCCACTGGCCTTCGCAAAAGCGTTCCGGCGATAAACGCGCGATCAGTTTCGGCGTATAATCGCCGCTGCCGCCCCGCGCCGCGCCCACAAAATTAAACAACCGCAACCGCGAATGTTTTGCGGCGGGAACGGCGGTCTTCGCCGTGGCGGCTTTGGAGAGCGGCCATTCCATATTCGACTGCCCCGCGCACAACCACACTTCGCCGACGAGAATATCGGTGAACGTGGTTTTGTGCCGAGCGGTTGTGGCCGTGAGCGTGAGCGTTTGGCCAGTGGCTTTCAGCGCGTGGAAACTGACTTTCCATTTTCCTGCCGCATCGGCAGTGGCGGTTTGTTTTTGGGTGCCCAAGGTGACGTTCACTTTTGCGGCGGGCTTGGCCGTCCCCCAAACGGGTAGCGGTTGGCCCTGTTGCAAAACCATATGACTGCCAAAGGCGCGCGCAATACGCGGCGGCAAGTTCAACCCTTTGCGAAGCTGGCGCGAAAGGCGCTCGGCAAACTCCGCGTGCTTCGGCTGCGCGGCGAGGTTGGCGGTCTCGCCGGGGTCGATGGCGTAGTCGTAAAGCTCGCGCGCGATGACTCGGCCGTTTTCAATCCACTCGGTGTAGCGACGGCGCTCGGTGCGGATCGAATAGCCGGTGGCTTTGCCTCGGTATTGCTGAGTGAACGCGGCGGATTTATTCCCACGCGCGGGGTCTCGCAGCACGGACACGAGACTGCGTCCCTCAAGTTTTTTGTCCACGGGGAGATTGGCCAACTCAGCGAGGGTGGGATAAATATCCAGAAACTCTGTGAGCGCCATCGTCTTGCGACCGGCCGGCATTCCGGGCGCAGAGATGATGAGCGGTGCGCGCGCGGCGATTTCGAAGTTGGTGATTTTACCCCACAACCCGTGATCGCCCAAGTGCCAGCCGTGATCGCCGTAGAGCAGCACGATGGTGTTGTCGCGCAAGCCAAGTCGATCAAGCTCGGCGAGAACGCGGCCGACTTGGGCGTCGACGTAACTGATGCACGCAAAATATCCGTGGCGCAGATTGCGCGCGTTGGCCTCGGTGAAGGGTTCGCGCTTCGGCTGGTCGGTGTAGCGGCGCACTTCGCCGGAGTTGTGCCCCGCAAACGCGGGCGCGCCCTTGGGCAACTCGGCACGCGCGGCGAGTTGGATTTTTTTCGGGTCGTATAAATCCCAATATTTTTTCGGCGCGACAAAGGGCGTGTGTGGTTTGATGAAACCCAAGCCGAGGAAGAATGGTTTGTTCTTGAGTTCGCGCAAAGCGGCAATGGCCGCATCAGCGGCTTGGCCGTCGTAAAGTGTGTTGTCCGAAACTTCCGGCGCTTCGGTCATTGGGCCGAACACGAGTTTCTTTGTCCAAGCATCCGGCGCGGAATTGTTCGCGCCGTAACTTCGTGCGAAGGACGCCTTGGCCTGCGCGATGCCGGACTCGGTATAATAATAGCGCGGCCCAAATCGAATGACCGGCGCGGACCACGACGGTGCATCGCCCATTGTATCCCAAGGAGTTTTGCTCGCGCCTTTCGGAAATACGCCGTGATACATTTTGCCAATAGCGCGCGATTCGTAGCCGTGATTTTTGAAATACTGCGGCAATGTGACGACGTCCGGATTGCGCGTGCGAAAGTGGGCGTGGTTATGCGTCACCCCCGTCGTCTCCGGCCGCAGCCCCGTCATGAGGCTCGTGCGCGAGGGATTGCAAAGCGGTTGTTGGCAATAAGCGCGCTCAAACAAAACCCCGCGCTTGGCCAAGCGATCGATGTTCGGGCTCACAATTTGCCCCGCGCCATAACACCCCAACTCCGGCCGCAAATCATCGATGGCAATGAACAGCACATTCGGGCGTTCCGCAGCAAAGCCATTTGCCGCCGACAGGAATACCGATAGGGCTAACCACAGATTACACAGATTTGCGCAGATTTTTTTTGGGGGTTTCATCTGCGTAGCTCTGTGTAATCTGTGGTTAATATCGGTTTCATTTCTGCTCCTTCGCGTCGCCTTGGAATTTTGCGCCCACGTTTTTTTGCCACGACTTTAATTTGGCGAGCAGTTGCTTGGCAACTTCCGGCTTTTGTTGGCTGAGGTCGGTGCGTTCGCCGAGATCGGACTTTAGGTCGTACAGCTCGACGCGGCCTTGCTTGAAGCGGTGGAGCAGTTTGTATTGTCCGGCGCGAATCGCGGCTTCCTGTCGGCTGTGCGGGTAGTGCCAGTAGATTGCGCTTCGCTCAACCGTTTGACTTTTGCCGAGCAACACTTTTTTGAAACTGATGCCGTCCACGTGCTGTTGCGGTTCGGTGGGGCAACCGGCCAACTCCAGCAGCGTCGGATAAAAGTCGTTGCTAATTAGCGGAGTGGCGTTGCTCGTGCCGGCGGTGATTTTTTCCGGCCAACGAACAATCGTCGGCACGCGAATGCCGCCTTCGTAAAGATTGTGTTTCATGCCACGCAACGGCAAGTTCGAGGTGACCGATCCCTTGCCGCCGTTGTCGGACGTCCACACGACGATTGTGTTATCGCTGAGCTTGAGTTCGTCGAGCCGCGTGAGCAATCGCCCGACGTTCTCGTCCATATGCTCAACCATCGCCGCGTAGGCCGCGTTGTTTTGAAACGATTTTTCGCGGCGATTCTTTTCGGTTTTTGCGTCCAGCCCCAGCGCGGCAATTTTCTTTTTGTATTTTTCAATCTTCTCCGGCTTTGCCTGTAGCGGGGTGTGGACGGTATGAAACGACAGGAACGCAAAGAACCGCTCGCCGCGATGTTTTTCAATAAACGCAATCGTCTCGTTCGTCAGGCGCTCGGTCAGGTATTCATCCTTCGGCCCGTTTTTGAGATGGGTCAAATGATACGGACTGAAAAACCGCGTGTGTTGCTTGGGCCAAATTTTTGCCGTCGGCGCTGCCTTGAGATCGGGATAACAAAGTGTCCACGCCCAAGGAAGATCGATGCCGCCCTTGGCCACATCAAAACCCTGATTGCCGGCCCAAAATTTGTTCTCGTAGCCGAGATGCCATTTGCCAAAGTAACCGGTAGCGAATCCGTTTTTTTTGAACGCCTCGGCAATCGTGAATTCCTCAAGCGACAAATGGGATTGGAGGTGCTTGGCGTCGCGGGAGGGCGACAAAAGATAGGTCGTGATGCCGGTGCGCGCGGTGTACTTGCCGGTCATAATCGAGGCCCGCGTGGGCGAGCAAACGGGGCCGCCGGAATAGAAATCCGACAAGACCATTCCCTGCCGCGCAAGCCGATCGACATTCGGCGTCTCGTACACCTTCGAGCCGTTGAAGCCGACATCGCTCCAGCCAAGATCATCAACCATAATAAACAGCACGTTCGGGCCGGCCGTGATTTGCGCGATCTTTCGGTTCAACAAATCCGCGACCAACGCGTGGCCTTGGTCGTTGGGATGGACGCTGTCCAGCAACAACTCATCGGAACTGCGACCCTTGATTGACTCGATGCGATCGTATTCGCGCCAGACATCGACCAGCGGCAACGCCTCCGATTTCGCGAGCCGCCGCACCTCCTCGACGTACTTCAGCGTTCGCGCGACACGCCATGCAGCGACCGACGTGTTCGGGCGATTCGGCGTCATCAAAATCACGCGCGCCCCGTCGCCGGTCAGCGTCTTGGCGATCTGTTTCAAGTTGGCCGAATATTTTTCAACCGAAATGCGCGACGCATCGTTCGGGTTATCCGAATCCACCCACGAATCGTTCCAACCAAACTGAATCAACACGATGTCCGGTTTGTGGTGGCGAACCGCATCATCCAAGCGATCCAGCGCGTGCCGTCGTTTGTGACAGGCATTGTCCGCGAGCCGCCCCGTGTGACTGCCGCCGACGCCCGCGTTAATCACCTTCGCCTCGATGCCGCGCGCTTTCAATAATGCCGGAAGGCGATCCGCATAAACCTGCTTCACCGTGCCCCGAACCGCAGTGGTTGAATCGCCGAACGCAACTATCGTCAACGGCCGCGCCGGTTCTTGAGCGCAAACCGATGTGACTGCGGACACGACACAGACTGCCGCCAAGAAACCAAACCGCAGATTACGCCAATTAACGCAGATTTTTTTGTTGGTTTTCATCTGTGTGATTCTGCGCAATCTGTGGTTAACCCTCGTTTCACTTTTTCTTCTTCGCGATCGCATCGAGTTCGCTGAGTTTGAAACGAACGCTCAGAATGTACGGCGCTTCGCCTTTCACCCAATGCCCGTAGGTGGTGGCAACGAACGTGTCGTCGGGCAGAATTTCCACGCCGGGGTATGTCGTGTCGTAGCCCTTCGTGTTGTCCTTGAGTCGGACGGAATACTGGCCGTCACGTCCCTTGACGATGTCTTCCCACGTCCCAACCCAACCGACCCAATCCCCTTCGAACGGGCGGCCTTTCGCACTTTGCTTCGGCGAGCGGCAGCGGAAACTAATGAACAGCCGACCGTCCGCGCTGTATTTTCCGGTGTGCCGGTCGCCGGTCAGCGAGAGCGGTAATTCGCGCGGCTTGCTCCACGTCTTGCCTTCGTCCTCGGAGAAGATGACGTGCGAGTTTTTGCGGCGCGCATTCTCGCGGAGCAGCACCGCCAGTTTTTTTCCGTCCGGCGACCGAATGCACCCGGGTTCGCAGAGATGAACTTCGGATGATTGATAAACCACTTCGGGGTACGACCAAGTCAGCCCGCCATCTTTGGAAAAAGTTTTGAACAACTTGAACGTGCGCGGCTTGGTGCCGCCCTTGGTGAAGAAGCGGCCGTCGTCGTGGAACATCGCCATGTAGTGGCCCTTGCCGGTTTTCAATTCCTCCACAAATCCCATCACGACAATCCCACCCCAATCGCCGACGGGTTTGAGTTCGCTCCACTTTGCGCCGTCGTCCTCGGTCACCGCCAACCGAGCCGGATAAAGTCCCGACCACATGATGATACGCTTGGTTCCGTCAGGCCCAATCACGCGATGCAACGTGGGCACCTCCTTCGATGTCGCCCAGCTTTTCGGTGTGGGCAGTCGCTTGCCCCACGTCAACCCACCGTCGGTGCTGCGCTTGTAAACAATCGGGCCGCGCCCGTGGCCTTTCGGATAAACGCACAGCATCGTCTTGCCGTCCTCCAAAAGCACCGTCGTCGGATGCCCGAGATATTGTCCTTTTTCGCGGTCGACAATAATTTGCCGGTGCTTCTGCGCCGACAAATCAATTGTTGGAATCGTAATACCGCGCGGCTGCGTTTCCGCCGCCGACATTGAGAATGCCGCCAGCAAAGCCAGGGCTGTCCAGTGAACTTTCTTTTGTGTTTTGTTTTTCATTTTGATTTATTTGTTGGCAACCACTTCGCCAATTGTTTGCGCAGTTCCGCCAGTTTGGGGTCGTTTGCCAAATTGTTCCATTCGTTTGGATCGGTTTGGTGATCGTAAAGTTCCTCCTCGCCCGTGCGGTAGCGGATGTAGCGCCAG
>Ga0209554_1000731_pt1 | contig 27173 bp, 28 predicted proteins | sample MarorgKNORR_S2LV_5_FD_188221 | JGI IMG/M metagenome (GOLD analysis project Ga0209554, IMG submission 188221) | Marine microbial communities from the Southern Atlantic Ocean, analyzing organic carbon cycling - Bottom_A/KNORR_S2/LV (SPAdes) (version 2) | ecosystem: Environmental > Aquatic > Marine... | reverse complement strand
ACTCGGCGGTATGTACGGAATGCTCGGTCCGGGCTCGGAATTCGCGCCTATCGACGGCAAATACCCGATAATGCAGCTCACATCGGTGTCGAGCACCATCGCCGCCGGTACCACCGAAATCAACAAGGGAATCATCGCCTCGCGAGGTCTTGGACTGCCGCGGGGTTAACAAACAAAACATCACCGTCTGCTGTTAAAGCACGGGCGAAACCCAACCAATTAATAAATTTACTGGAGTAACTGAACGTGGACATCGGCCTCTCCGAAACGCAGCAACTGATCCGCAACTCCGCCCGGGAATTCCTGGAGGAGAATTGCGACACGCAGTACGTGCGTGCGATGGAGGAAGACGAAGTCGGTCACACCGAAGAGTTGTGGGACCAGCTGGCGGAACTCGGGTGGCTCGGACTGACCGTGCCGGAAGAGTACGGCGGCGCAGGCATGTCGTTCAGTGAACTTGCGATCCTTCTTGAGGAGACCGGGGCTGCAATGCTGCCGGGTCCGTTTTTCTCGACCGCGGTCATTGGAGCCGAGGCCCTGAAACTGGCGGGATCTGATGATCAGAAGAAGGATCTCCTTGCAAAGCTGGCCGAGGGTAAGCTCAAGACAGCGCTGGCGTTCCACGAGTCAGCGGCCGCATGGACGGCGGAGAGCGTCTCCGAGATGACGGCGACTGAGACGGAGGACGGCTGGATTCTCAACGGAGAAAAGCGCTTCGTCCAGGACGGAGCAGCGGCGGACATGCTGATCGTCGCCGCTCGCACCGGCGAAGACGCCGAGAACGGCATCACGCTGTTCCTGGTTGAGACCGACAACGCAGACATCGAATCCCGGGAACTCAAGACCACAAGCTCGGACCGGATGTCCGTCATGACCTTCGGCGAAGTGTCGGTGCCCAGGGCATCGGTCCTTGGCGAGGTTAACGGTGGCTGGGCGATCCTTCAAAAGCTCTTCCAGTACGGCGCAGCGGGCAAGTGTGCGGAGATGGCGGGTGCCGGCCAGAAGATGCTTGACACGACCGTAGACTACGTACAGAACCGGGTCCAGTTTGGTCGAGCTATCGGCAGTTTCCAGGCCATCCAGCACCACGCCGCAGATATGGCCATTGAGGTGCAGGCGGGCCGGCAACTGGCGCGACAAGCTGCATGGTTCCTGGGTGAAGGACTGGACGCCACCCGCCAGGTCGCATTGGCCAAGGCGTATCTGAGTGAAGCGTATCCGCGGGTCTGCGCAACGGCACACCAGTGTCACGGCGCTATCGGCTACACGCACGAGTACGACCTCCACCTGTGGACCCGAAGAGCAACGGGCCAACGTCTGGCATTCGGCGACACCAAGCTGCACCAGAAGACCCTGACTGACGCGGCCGGACTCTAAACAGGTAACACCGGCCCGCAATCACGGGAATAAAAGGAATACGGGGTTGGACGACCGCCTGATCCAGGGACGGCTAACGGCGGCGCTGCAAAACTGCACCGACGAACCCTGGGAACACAGATTCCCCTGGGACGATGACGGTTTTGCGCGCCGCTTCGTAAAGGTCACCGATGAGAACGCCAAGTGGTGGGGCCCGCCCGAGCCAGATGTGACCCGACTGCTCGATATCTGGAACGACAGAACGAGCGATGCCAGAAACGCCCTGCCCTCAGTTCTAGACCTCGCTTGTGGAGCCGGTCGGCACTCAATCGCCCTGGCATGGGCCGGTTGTGATGTGATCGGCGTAGATATCGGCGCGCCTGCGATAGAGCGAGCGCTGGAGAAAGCGCAGGGGCATGGCGATGGAAACCTGGGGTTTGTGCATGCCGATATCGAAACTTATGACCCGGGACGGAAGTATGACCTGATTACGCTTCTATCCGAGCAATGTGTCTCGTTCCCGGCCGTGGAGCTGGCGGCGATGATCCGGCATTATCTGGGATTCTTGACCGACGACGGCTGCCTGATACTTGAGATCCCGGGCCAACTTCCGGACCCGGCCGTGAAATACCGGAAGCCCGGCGAGCACCAGACACTCTTCTCAGATGGGCCCTACTGGGAGCTACAGTTCACCGAAGTTGACTCGGCTACACGCCTGGTATCGGATCGGTACGCTGTGTTGACGGAAGCGGACGATCTTGTGACCGTTTATACGGACTGGCGGACCTACTACCCGGCCGATTGGATCGCACAAATGCTCCTATCTGGTGCGTCGATGACGGTGCGCCAGAGGCGGTCACGGCCCGACTGGTGCGTCATTTCAAATCGACCTGTTTCACCTGAGTAGTTGGAATGAGGGCTTGATCCTCAGGAGGTCTAAGTTGGATTCGGACTGCCTGTTCTGCAAGATTATTTCGGGCGATATTCCCAGCATAGAGGTGTATCGGGATGACCGTGTCATGGCTTTTCTGGACATCGCTCCCGTGGCGCCTGAGCACATCCTTGTGATCCCTCTCCAACACGTCACGTTCCTGCGCGACGCCGATGAGTCGCACGAGGCGTTGATCGGGCATTTGGCGTTGGCGGCGGATCGTATCGCCCGCGAGCGCGATATCCAGGACTCCGGGTACCGGCTTACGATTAATCAAGGTCCGGACGCTGGTCAGGAGGTCGATCATCTGCACATGCACCTGCTCGGCGGCCAGAGGCTCGGCCGGGTTGGATGAGCGCCTGATTGAGCGGTTTCGAGGATTATTGAATGGCCGGAACTAACGCCGAACAACTCGCCCGGGTGGAAGCCCGTGTATCGGAGTTGCCGGAGCGGCTACAGGCTCATATCGAACGGGCGCGTACGCTCGGACGTGAGCTATCGCCGTTGTTTGGCGCAGATTCTGAACGTGTTGACCTCGCTCTTGCCGGACACGACCTTTATCGTGCTGCGTCTAATGACGAGTTGCTCGGGATTGCGGACCGTCGCGGAATTGTCCCCGGGACGTTGGAGATGGAGCAGCCGTTACTCTTGCACGGCCCACTTGCCGCGATCTGGATGGCGGACGAGGGGCGCATCTCCGACAAAGAAGTGCTCGATGCGGTCCAGCATCACACCACGTTCGCTCCGGACCTTGGCCCACTTGCGGCGACGGTGTTCATCGCCGACAAGATCGATCCCAACAAGGTCGAGCGCAGGCCGTGGTTGTCGAAGATCGTACAGCTGGCCCATGGTGGCGACTGGAAGGCCGCGGTGATGACTTACATCGAGACCCTTGATGGCGAGCTAAACCGCCAGGGCGTGACGTCACACCCGCTGGCAAAAGAAGCGTACGACTACCTCGGAGACGCGTAGTCATACGTTTGTCTGGCGTTCGTCAGGGTTCTGAGGTGAACATCGATTTCCGCAGGATCTCGAACGTCCTACAACCGCATGTACTTTCGGACCCGTTGGCCGTGCCCCTCGAGCCCGATCTCCGCGACGTACAGGTTGCCGGAGGAATCGCCCCAGATATCGTGCGGCGCCTCCATCCCGTTCTCCGGGCCGCGCCACCGTGACACCAGCTCGCCATCCAGAGTGAACACGCTGACGCCGGTCGGCTGACCCTGCTCGACCACGTACATCAGTCCATCGTGGCCGTACCAGAACGCCCCCGGGTTAATGACATCCGTCCACTCGGCGACAAATGTCCCGTCCTGCTCCAGGATCTGGACCCGGGAGTTCGGCCGGTCCGCTATGTATATCCGGCCGACGTTATCGATACCGATGTTGTGAAGCATTCCGAATTCGCCGGGGCCGGTTCCCGCACGCCCCCACGAGCTCAATAACTCGCCGTCCGGCGAGAAGGTATGAACGTTCCGGTTGGCGTAACCGTCAGACACCAGAATCTGACCGGCATTGTTCAGCACCACCCCGGACGGCATGTTGAACGGCAGACCGTGATCGCCGGTCTGAGACACGGCGACGTTGGCGTAGTCACGCCGACCCAGCTCCATCAACTTTTCGCCGAGCCGAGTGTGCTTCGTAACGGTGTGGGTCTGCGTGTCTGTCAGCCAAATAGAGTCGTCAGGACCGACCCAGATGCCATGGGGATCACGGAACGTGCCGTTGTACCGATCGGCCGGGTCCAGGCAGGACGCCTCGCCCCATGACGTAATGAAATCGCCGTCTGTGGTCCACATCGTGATCGGGTGGGCTCCGCGCGAGAACACGTAAACCTCGTCACGTGAGTTGACGGCAACGCCGGAAGCCAGCGTGAACTCCCAGCCTTCCGGCATGTCACGAGGCCAGTCCGGATCCAGTTCAAACTTGAGGTCTCCGGTGCCGACGGTAGTCATGTGTGATCTCCAACTAGAACCGGTAACTTAATCCGGTCGCGTGAACCGAAACTCTGGACTGGCGAGAACCTACGCCGGACGTATCGCAGAGTCAACCCGACCGAACTCGCTGAGTGCCTGAGAAGCGCTGGGAAAATCAAGTCAACCCGGCACGCCGGGCTTACGGTCCCGCCAGAAAAGTTCCCAAAACAGAGCCGAAATAACGTTGGTAGACGTGCGAAGATGTCGCCGATGCAACGCACTTGCCCGCAGACTCAATACCAATAAAGACCGGTTCACCAGGAAGGGACTCATTTGATAAAGGATCAGGTACGGGCCGCAGTTGACGACTCCTGGCGGTCGTTCAAACGGACTCTGGAGCCGCTCACATCGGCTGATATGGAAGTGCCCGGAGTTTGCGGTGACTTGTCCGTCAAAGAAGTGATGACCCATATCGCGGCCTGGGAGACCCGGGCTACGGCGTCGCTTATAGCGGGGGCGCCTGACCCAGAGCTCGAACATGCCGGAGCCTTTGATGAGGCCGAACGCCGGCGTCACAAAGATATGAACGTTGCGGAGACGAGTACGCACCTCGAGGCCACGCACCGGGCGTTACGAGATGCCATCGATGCGTCGGCGCCCGAGCTGTTCACGAGTGGCTCGCCGTTGCGACGCGAGTTAGACGTCGGAACGGTCTTTCATTACGACGAGCACGCCGACGGCATTCGAGTCTGGTACGCGCTTTATCGCCGTGCACGGGCTAGCAGCGGTGGCTTTTCGGGCTAGCCGGCTAGCCGCCCCGTGAATATCGCGAATGCCATTCACCGCCGGTCCAGGAAACAATAGATTCCGGCGTTACTGCAATCAGGCACCGGGGACGATCTACCGTTCGACCGATGTAGGTTGGTCCGTTAGCCCCCATGTATCGCAGCGCCATCTCCTCTGCGATCTGGAGCATGCGCCCGGTCATGGGCGCCGGTCCCTCCAGGATTACCGCGTCGCCCTCGATCAGGACCCGCGCGTGTTCCGGATTCACATCGTCTGCGATCGAGATAGCCACACGGGGTTTGTTTCGGATGTGATCCACAAATTCAGAACCAGCCCGACCGACGATGTACATTCGCTCCCCGTCCCACTGCTGCCAGACCGGGGCGATATACGGAGCGCCGCCCGATTGGACCGTGGCAAGGCGAGCGATGATCGGAGCGCTGAGAAAAGCTGTTATCTCGTCCCTTGTCATTGATCCGGGCATATCGTCCTCCCCTGTTCATGCTTCCGTTCAGGCGAAAACCTCTTAGTTTGTTAAACGTCGTTCTCGGCTTTGCCGGCGTTCGGAATACCGTTTGCAGGGAGGACCAGAATTCTCTTCCCTGCATTGCTACTTCGTGGAGTCCAGATAGAGATGGCCCCGACTGGCGCGTACCCACAAGGTGGCGTAAGTTTGCGCCGACCCGGTTGTGGCTTCAACCGGGATGATTTATCAACACCAGAGATAAAGCGAGATCATGCGGTGAAAATCACTAAGGTCGAGGGAATTCAAAGTGCGGCGCCCATCACCGACCAGAGGGGAAACCGACGCAACTTCGTCTACGTCAAGATCGAGACGGACGAAGGAATTACGGGATGGGGTGAATCTACCTGCGGTCCGCTGATCGTCGCCGGCATGGTTGACGAGATCGGCGCAACTCTCATCGGAAAAGATCCGCACCGTATTGAAGAGCACTGGCAGAGGCTCTACCACCTGTATCACAACGTTCGTGGCGGGGTGATCCAGATGGCGGCGATCAGCGGCATCGAGATCGCTCTGTGGGACATCAAGGGCAAGGCGCTCGGGGTGCCCGTGTACGAACTGCTTGGCGGTGCGATGCGCGACAAGATCTGGACGTATGGCCGATGGGATGGCGCCACTCCAGAAGAGTGTGTTGAGCACGCTCTACGCGAGGTTGCGACCGGTCTGACGGCGCTCAAGGGCGACCCGTTCGGCCACCAGGGCCTGTTCAGCTCCGTGCAGTCGGAACGCGACGCCGTTGCGAAGTTGAAGGCCGTCCGCGAGGCCGTTGGCGATGACATCGAACTGCTTGTCGAGGCGCACGGCCGGTTGGCCCCCGCTGCGGCGATACGCGTCGGTCTGGCGATCGAGGAGTACCGGCCGTTTGTATTTGAAGAGGTTGTCCCTCCCCAGAACGTTGCCGCCATGAAACGTGTGGCGGATGCGATCAACGTTCCGCTGGCGACCGGCGAACGTCTGTACACCAAGTGGGAGTTCACTGACCTGCTTGAACAACAGGTCGTTGCGATGATCCAGCCGGATATCGGCCATGCAGGCGGAATCCTGGAGCTGAAGAAGATCGCAGCGATGGCCGAGGCTCATTACGTCGGATTCCAACCGCACAATCCCTACGGCCCCGTCAACTCGATGGCGGCGCTCCAGGTGGACGCTTGCACGCCCAACTTCATGATCCAGGAAGGTGGTCACGGCAACTGGTTCGACCAGGTCGTAATCGGCGAGTTCCCGAAGCAGAAGGACGGGTTCTTTGACCTGCCGACTGGTCCAGGGATCGGGATCGAAATGGATGAGGCGGTACTACGAGCCAATCCGCCCGTCGAGAACATCACCCCGGAGGGTTACGCACGTGCCGCTTACTGGCCCTCGATGCAGCAGACCGAGTGGGCATAGGCCCCAGGGATTACGAACCACAACCTGAAATCCTGAAATTTCTGGGGGCACACTCATGAAAATTACCAGCATTAAAGCGATTCCAAGCTCGGCGAAAACGCCGTTTGGTAGTCGAAACTACGTCTACGTAAAGATCGAGACCGACGAGGGGATCACGGGTTGGGGCGAGGCGACCTGTGGCCCGTCGGCGGTGGTCGATATGGTCAACGAGTTCGGCGAGACGCTTGTCGGGAAGGATCCCGGCCGAATCGAGGAACACTGGCAGCGCCTTTACCACCACTTCCACGTGCGTGGCGGCGTGATCCAGATGTCGGCGATCAGCGGCATCGAGATCGCTCTCTGGGACATCAAGGGCAAGGCGCTCGGTGTACCTGTGTATCAGCTCATCGGCGGCAAGATGCGGGACAAGATCTGGACGTACGGTCGGTGGGACGGCGCTACGCCGGAACTGGCCGTGGAACGAGCGATGGGCTTTGTCGAGCAGGGTCTTACGGCGCTCAAGGGCGACCCGTTCGACCACACCGGCATCTTTCTACAGCGGGACGCAGAACGACACGCCATCGCAAAGATGAAGGCTGTTCGTGAGGCTGTAGGCGATGACGTAGAGCTACTTCTGGAGGTTCACGGCCGACTATCGACCTCTTCCGCCATCCACGTGGCGAACGAGGTCGAAGAGTACCGACCCTTCGTGATGGAGGAGCCGGTTCCGCCGCAGAATCTCGATGCGTTGCAGCGCGTTGCCGAAGCGGTGAACATTCCGATTGCGACCGGAGAGCGATTGTTCACGAAGTGGGACTACACGGACCTGCTGCAACGCCAGATCGTGGCGATGATTCAGCCGGATATCGTCCAGGCGGGCGGGATCATGGAGCTGAAGAAGATCGCCGCCATGGCCGAGGCCCACTACGTGGGTTTCCAGCCGCACAACCCTTACGGACCTATCTGTACAGCGGCGGCGCTTCAGCTAGACGCCTGCACGCCTAACTTCATGATCCAGGAGGGCGGGCTGCACCCGTGGTTCCAGGATGCGACGTCGGGCACCGCGCCAATCCAGAAGGATGGTTTCTTCCCGGTGCCGGATGGTCCGGGTCTCGGTGTTGAACTGAACGAGGAATGGCTAGAAGCAAATCCGTGGGACCCGAATGGCGCGGTATGGCGTGCGACGGACGGATCTCCGGTTACGGGATGGGGTGGAATGGGTTCGCTGCAGGAAACGTACTGGTCATAGGCGGTGTGGGCGGATTGCCATCCGCCCTACCCCTCACCCTTGAAACGCGAGGGCCTCTCCCACAAGGGGAGATGGGGCAAGAATTAGACAGCGTTTTCGGACTGGTATTGGTCTTGACGTCGTAGGGGCGACGCTTGCTCCGCCCGGTCGTACGTTGGCGCGGGTTTTAACCAACCCCCTAGCCTCTTCCTGCATTAGGAGGCTGCAACATAAAGCCTCATCGACAGGAGGCCAATCGTTCAAAGAAGGTCTGGTGTCGGGCGCGTTATTCCTATTTCATTCGCCAACGACCGCTTCGGGTACTAGCAGTTATTTCCGCTTTGCCCTGGGGTACCCATCCCCGAAAGCAATGGTGATTCCGATCCCAACGAGTATCCCCGATATGGGAGTGGTCGAGGAGAATCCCACGGCTGTTCCAACCCCCGCTCCAAGTGCTATTCCAGCCAAATGATGTTTCCGACGCCACCACGGAGCCCGCTTATTCTCGTCCTGAGATTCTTGATTGTCCGACATCTTGATGACCCCATTGCTTTTTATCGAAATCGAACTTTACTTTATTACGGTCGATACAGAGTTAATTAGGGGTTAATTAATACTGTCGTTGATTCTACAGTTTACGCGGTGTTCCACCATCTACATTAATGATTTCACCGGTCAAGAAACGGGCGTCACTGGACGCAAGAAATAGCACCACATTCGCGACGTCTTCCGGAAGCCCAGGTCCGTCCAGTATCTGAGTCGCGTCGAACACCGCCTTGAACACGTGGGTGTCGGTGCCACCGGTCGCTCCGGGGGTGATGATCTGGCCCGGACGGACGCAGTTCACCCGGATGTTGTGCTCCCCGCCCCTGCCTGCGCAGTAACGGGTGAAGGCGTCGACGCCGGCCTTTGCGACGTAATAGGAGGAAGACGGCACTCCCCGACCGCTGAGGTCGTACATGTTCTTGCTGAATCCGATCACCGCTGCGATCGAAGACATGTTGACGATTGCGCCCGATCCGGACTTGATCAGGTGCGGCCACGCAGCGCGTGACATGTAGAAAGTACCGTTTAGGTTGACCTCAATCACGCTGTCCCATGCGTCGTCTTCCTCATCCGGAAAGTTGCCGGGTGCGCCGTGTCCCGCGTTGTTGAACAGGACATCCACGCCGCCATATGCCTCGACGGCCGTTGCGACTGCGGAATCGACCATCCCACGGTCCGTTACGTCGCACTGAATGTACGTCGCATCGCCGCCCTCGCTGCGAATAGCGTCCTGGACTTTGACGCCCTCAGCTTCCCTGCGAGCCATCAACGCAACCTTCGCACCTTCGCGTGCAAACAGGTGCGCGGTTGCCTCCCCTATTCCACTGTTTCCGCCGGTAACGATTGCTACCTTGCCATCAAGTCTTCCTGCCATCTTCCTTCCCCTTTGTTACCGTCGCATCGTGGATATAGTTATTGAATTAAGACATGCGTGAGATTTTGATATTATAGGATGTATTACCTGAAATAACGCGAAAATAAACACACGAACACGGACAACTGTTTCCGCACGTAACTTATGCGATAAGGCTTGTCCTTGCGCGGACCAGTTCCGTCGGTAGAAGCCACTACCCTAGAGCCGCGTTCACGTGCTCGTGCAGGTCCGTAAGGCAAGAGTTGTACTCATCCAAAGGAAAGCCGTCCACGTAAGGGCGGTGCTCCCCCGTCGGGCCGTCTACTGCGCCCGTTTCGTACGTCGCCTGCACCCATGCGTTCTCCCCCTCGATGCTCGGCAGCAGGTTCTTCCCCTTCTTGATAGACAATGCAGCCGCCAGGCCGTAGCCGCCCCAGTTCGAGACCGAGGCAATCATGAGCTTGGTGGTTGTGGTCACACAGGGATCGTCCGGAAGCCTGTCGATGCCCGCCGCCTCGTCCCTCAGGTTGCCCATGCCGATCTCGTTGCCGCCGTCACCGATTCCTACGCTGTAGGGATGCTGGTCAAACAGATGGTCGATCTTGGCGTTGTACTCGGAGATGTCCGTGCCGTGCATATTCCGGAACGTGCCGTCTCCGACCAGGCCGGCGCGCTCGATGGCAATCACGACAGATGGGTTTTCCGTCTCCAGGATCTTTCGGGCGGCTGCCGCCGATTCCATGTGGTCAGCTATCGGGAATTCGATCACCCGCTTGTCGCCTGCGACCGACTTCATGACGTCCATCGAGTACTTGTCGGTCACGTATGCGACTTCGTATCCGATCGCTGTTAGAGCTTGGCCTATCGCCGCGGCTCCGGGTGGACCGTCTGTCTCGGGAGCATTTGCGTAGACGATGTAGAACCCGGTGACGATCAGCGCCTTGCCCGGGTGCTCAAGGATCAAGTCCGCCGCTTCTTCGACGTAGTTTGCGGGCAGATAAGGACGGAGCGCCGAAATGTTGCGGCCGTCTTTCTGGAGGATGATGTCCTCGATGGTGGTCATCTCAGGTTTGCTCCGTTATGAATATGGGTCAGGTTGGCTCTGGTAATCGGGAAAGCGCAACGATGAGTGATGCTAGACCGAGGTCCTGCTGCTAATAGATGCGTGCGGTTGCAACTAACCCGGCCACCTCGTCGACGAGATCTCCGTACTACTCCCGGTAGTCCACTAAAGGACCGCCAGGTCTTCATCTTTGAGGTCGGTGAGAAACATGTGTCCCGGCGCGTGGGTGATCATCAGCGGAGGTTTCGATGCCATCGCCACCGCCTGCGGAGTGACACCACAGGCCCAGAACACCGGAACGTCAGATGGATGCGCGGGTTCCCAGGCGTCTCCGAAGTCCGGCTTCATGGGGTCAGCCACGCCGATAGCCTCCGGGTCGCCGATGTGTACCGGGGCGCCATGGGTGTTCGGAAACCTTGTAGTCGCCTGAACAGCCCTGACGACCTTGTTCTGCGGAATCCAGCGCATCGATACGACCATCGGGCCGGAGAAAGGCCCGGCGGGTGTTGTTTGCATATTCGTCCGAAACATGGCTACGTTCTTGTCCGTCTCCCAGTGTGGGAGTGTGATGCCGTTCTCGATCAGGGCATGTTCAAATGAAAAACTGCAGCCCAGAAGAAAGCTGACGAGGTCGTCACGCCAGACTGATTTCAAGTCCAGCAGTTCATCTGTCACCACGCCGTCGCGGTACACAAGATACCGGGGGACATCGGTCCGGATGTCTGCGCCCGGAGCGCTGATAACCGGCTCAACGCTTCCCGCCTCGATCACGTCGATCACCGGACACGGCTTCGGGTTGCGCTGGCAGAACAGCAGAAACTCGAACGCCGACTCACGTGGCAGGATCGCCAGGTTTGCCTGCACGAACCCCGGCGCCATGCCGGAGGTTGGTTGGGCCAGCCGGTTTTCTCGGAACTCGGCACGTGCCTCGGCGGCCGTCACCGGGACTTTCGTGCTTGCGCTAGTCATGAAATGGCTCCTGTGGGCGCATCCGCCCGCCTGATCTTCTCTTCGAAACGTATCCGCATGGTAGGAGCGCGTGGTTGACCGGTCAACGAGCGAAGGGCCGTTAGCGCACGCCTCGGACAGCGACGAGAAACATCGAATTCTCGTCTCAACAAAGGCTTTTAGGGCTCAGAACCGGGAATTTGTGATGGGCAGGGCTGGATCACCCCGCTCACCAGATACCGCCTAAAGAGCCAGCGCGGTCGAGAAGTCTGGGACGCCTTCCCATCGACCGGCGTCAGTCGCACGCTGCACGGCGATCGTCTTGATGACCTCGGGATTGCCGAGTCCGTGCGGCGGACGTCCGGTAAGCACAAGCAGTACATTCTCCGCCTGCTTGCGTCCGCCCTCGATACCGGATGTGGGCGAAGCACCGGCGATGTGAGGCGTGATGATCAGGTTATCGATACTCAGCAGTGGGTCCTCGGCGTCGATCGGCTCGGTCTCCGTCACGTCCAGACCTGCTGCTTCGATCTGCCCACTCTGGAGCGCGATCTGTAAGGCAGCCGGGTCGACGAGAGGTCCGCGGGCGCAGTTGATCAGAATCGCGTTTTTCTTCATCCGGGACAGGGTGTCCGAGTTGATCAAATGGTGCGTTTCGGCCGTCGATGGCGTGTGGATCGTGATGTAGTCGGAGGTCGTCAGCAGTTCATCCAGTGACACGAGCTGCACGCCATACAGGTCTGCCGTTGTCTGCGGGACGTAAGGGTCGTACGCAACGATGCTTTCTGGGCCGAACCCACGAATCCGGGACGCAAACGCCCGTCCAATGTTTCCAAGACCGATGATGCCGACGGTGCTGCCGGCGATCCGGCGCAGGTTTGACCGGAATGCGGCGATAGAGGCCGGGTCGTCGCTCCACTTTCCCACTTTGACCGCTCCATCCGTCTCACGCACCAGTCGCGTCAGGGACAGCAGCAACGCCATTGCGTGGTCCGCAACCTCGGATGTGTTGATGCCCGGCGTGTTGCAGGCGAGTATCCCGAGTTCGGTCGCCGCCGCAAGGTCGATCGAGTCGACCCCCACTCCGGATCGGCTGACAATCTTCAGGTTGGGGCAAGCCTCAAGCACTTCACGATCTGTGAGCGGAAGCGTTCCGATCATTGCGCCGTCAACGTTACGGAGGATATCTATGTAATCGGCCTTCGAGGTCGTGGAGTCGACCAGGGTCTGAGTAAACTCGATCCCCGCGGCCTCAAACATGCTGTGATCGGCCATGGGACGTGAAACGTTGACGACTTTGAGGGCCATACGGGAAGGGTCTCCTATATTCGTGTGCGGGTGCAGACGAATGTGCGGGCTACGAAGAAAGCCGAAGTATAGAACGAACTCCGTTAGGGACAAGCGAGCTCGCGCTGTCTTAAGGCTGACGGGGCGCCAGTCGGGAAGACCAGAATGACGGATCACCCGTTCCAGGGAATCCGACGGGATCGATCAAACCACGTGGCGGATCACCGGCCTCCACGCGCTTCAGATTGTCGGCGACCAGCGATGCGACGGCCTTCAGGACGACCTCGCGATCGGTCGCATCCGCCAGCTCTGTAATCACTTTGTCCTGTCCGGACAGTGGACCGGGCTGGCTATCCGGGTATGTCTCCATCACCCCCAGAGCCACTGCGCCAAGTTTTCCTGACGCAAGTGCCGCGGCCACGTCTGCTTCGTCGAGAGCCTCCGAAAGGCTTGTATTCACCAGAACGGCTCCGGGCTTCATCAACTTCAATTCGCGATCGATTATTACCCCGGGCGTGTGTGGCGTGTCGCTTACGTGAACCGTTACGACATCGGCGTTGAGGAGCATTCGGTCCAGGCTGTGCCGGCGTGCCCCTACTTCAGCGGCGTAGCCCTGCACCACCGTCCGGACATCGTGATAGACGATTGATGCACCGGCCTCGGCGAAATGACGTGCGACCTCGATGCCCACGTTTCCGAGCCCGACTATCCCGATAACCAGTTCGTTTACTGGTCGGTCCCGATGGCCGGCGAGCGCCAGCGCCGCATGAATCAGGGACACCGTGTGATCGGCTACGAATGGAGCGATTGCCGGGGCGGCGTTGGCGACGGTCAATCCGCTCTGCTGTAGGGCACTTGCGCCGAGTGACGATTGCCGGCAGCCGGTGAACTGGACGAATCGGATATCGCCGTCTTGTGACGCCAGCTCACTGGCCGCTTCGGCGCCCGGACCCAACACCAGCGCCTCCGACCTATCCGCCAGCTGAGACGCGTTGTCTGACGGGGTCCAGTAGTCGAGCACCGATAGATCAGCGTTTGGCCCGAGCGCGCCTTTTAGAGGCAGCGCGAGGTTGTCGTAAGGGCCGGGAATGAACAGTGTCTTAAGGGTCAAGCCGTCTACCTCGGAATTCTGAGTTTAGCGTTATTCATTGCCTTCGATTACGTACAGAAACTCAATTTATCGATGGTCTTGTGTTGGTAATGTGACCGCCGCAGACGCAGCTTCACTGCCATGACACTGGAGTCTATTGGCGCTTGGGAACGCCGGTCAAATTGGTTCGTCATCACGTCACAGAGCCACAGCCTGTCATTCTGAGCCCGAAGGCGAAGAATCTCCCGGGTTTCTGTGCACCAAATTGTGTTTGTTTTCCACGGCCCTTCAAGAGCCTCAGGGTGCTGCTGGATGGGCTCGGAACACAGAGCAGTCCTCCAAGACATCGTACGGGCGGCTGACTACCCGCCCGGTAGTCGATTTAAATCAACCCTGAATACCATCTCACCCGGACGCGTTTTCTAAGGCTCTCTAAGACGAGCGTGGGCGGATACCAATCCGCCCCTACAACGTGCTTACAAAACGCCGGTTTACGCGAAGACGCTCGCCCCGTATGCGGAGGTCAACAGGTCGTCCTCCGCGAACCGTGTGAAGCGCAACGCCGTCATGTCGATGCTGGTCGACTTCCCGTGCATTGCTAGTTCTGCAAGCGCCCGCCCTATCGTCGGCGACAGCTTGAAGCCGTGGCCTGAGAATCCCGCTCCTACAACGAGGCTCTCGATGCCCGGCACGCGGTCGATTATCGGGTGATGATCTGGCGTAACGGTGAACAGTCCAGACCATCCGCCGTCCCACCCCGCCTCGTCGAATGCAGGGTATCGATTCACGAGGTATTCAAGCGAATCCGCAGCGCATGAGGGGTCGACCGACTGGTTGTATGTGTCTCGGTCTGTTGGATCTTCTCGGATGCCGATGAGCGTCAAATCGCCCGCGTCGGGTCGGAACGAGATGCCGTTTGAGGTATCGGCGATGATCGGGTGTGTCGGGATCTTGTTCAGCGGCCGGTGTAGTTTCACGACCTGGTGGCGAACCCATGAGAGCGGCAACGGGGCGCCTACCGAGTTCAAGAACTCCGGGATCCATGGACCGGCCGTCAGCACGACCGCGCCGGCGTTAATGCGTCCCTGATCCGTCTCGACTCCGACCACACGGCCGCCGTCCAGGACGATCCCCGTGACGTTGACACCGAGGCGGACTTCGGCCCCGGCCTCACGTGCGCTCAGGGCGAAACCGTTCGTGACGGCTGAACTATCCGCATAGCCCGAATCAGGCTCGAACGCGACCGCGGCAACACCTTCAAAGTTGATCTCCGGCCACTGCGCCGCAGCTTCTTCCGGCGTCATTGCCCGGGAATCGACGCCATGTTCGTTTTGAAGCGCAACGTTGGTCCGAAGCGCTTCTTCCTGCCCGGGTATGACGAGGAATACGTAGCCGGTGTTAACGAACCCGCCCGGATGTCCGGTCTCTGACTCGAAATCGGCGATCACGTTCCGGCTTTCCTCCGCCATCCGGGTAGTGATCGCGTTGGAGTAGTGATTCCTCAGGATCGTCATCGACCGACCCGTAGACCCGGCGGCGAGAGTGTCCCGCTCAAGCAAGAGGGCGTTCGTGACGCCCATCTTCGCCAGGTAGTGCAGCGTGGCGCACCCCATCACGCCCCCGCCGATCACAACAACGTCGTAAGAGTCAGTCACAAATCTGCTCCAGAAGCATTGACACGAGGTGTCCCACTAGTTCATCACCGCCCCGCCGTTGACGTTTAACGCCTGTCCTGTGATCTCTGAAGCGTCGTCGGATGCCAGGAAGGCGACCGCCTTCCCGATGTCCCGGGGCGTCTGCTCACGGCCCATCGGCATACGCTCCTTGATGCTCAGATCGAAAATCTCCCGGGACGTGAACTCAGCCAGTTCCGGGTTGTTGGCCTTCTGGTTCTCGGCGATCGTCTCCCACATCGGCGTCCAGAGTACTCCCGGGCAAACGGCGTTTACGGTGATATTGTGAGGGGCGAGTTCGATCGCCAACAGGTGTGTCCATTGGATCACCGCCGCCTTGGAAACCGTATAAGGCGACTGCACGCTGCCGAGAGCGATCCTGGCGCCCCGCGGTTTGCGACCTCCGTGTGAGGCGATATTTACCACCCGACCGGCGTTCCGGTCACGCATGTGCGGCGTCACCGAGTTGGTCGTGTGGACGAAGCCCTTGACGTTCACGCCAAACGTGGCATCCCAGTCGGCCTCCGTGTGCTCCGTGCGATCCTGGTATCCCGGGGCCCCTATAACGCCGGCGTTGCAGACGAGGATGTCGATACGCCCGAAGTCCTGGAGAACCGCGGCCGCGAGAGCGTCCATCGAGTCCTGCGACGTTGTATCGCCCTGGAACGCTGTCGCTTTTGCGCCACCTGAGTTGATCGCATCCGAGGCGGTACCGGCGGTGTCTACATCAAGGTCCGAAATAGCGATTACTGCGCCACGTTCGGACAGGACTTCGGCGATACCGAACCCTATCCCGCGGCCGGCGCCGGTGATCAGGGTTATTGCGCCATCGAGATGGGTCGCAGTTGTCATGTTGCTCTCCAGAAAAGGCGAATCACCTGATTCGCCCGGTGTGTCGTGATGCCGGGAATGTAGGCAGCGATCAACCCGGTGTCAACGGTGGATATCTCTTCGGCCCTGAAGATACACGCCATATATGGCCTAAACTTATCGTTCAGCCTGGCAGCCAGCGGGGCCGTCACCCTTTATTCGCGCCCAATCTGCATTGCTAACTGCCTCGTGGCGCGTCCGGAAAAATGATGTCACCGATCTCTCGAACTATCGAAAATACCGATCTAGAAACAATCGTCAGCCTGGCCAAACGGCGCGGCTTCGTCTTCCAGGCCTCGGAAATCTACGGCGGACTTGGCAGCACCTGGGATTACGGTCCGCTCGGCGTGGAGCTCAAGCGCAACGTCAAAGCGATGTGGTGGAAGTCTATGGTCCGCGACAGGGACGACATCGTCGGGTTGGACTCGGCGATCCTCCAGAGTCCCGAGGTGTGGATGGCGAGCGGCCACGTCGAGAACTTCTCCGACCCGCTCGTGGAGTGCGGCGGCTGCCATCGTAGATTCCGTGCTGACCATGTCGGCGAAAAATGCCCACACTGCGGCGAGTCCAAATTCTCCGAGCCGCGCCAGTTCAACCTGCTGTTCAAGACCTTCATGGGCCCTGTAGAGGACGATGCTGCGGTCGTGTACCTGCGACCTGAGACCGCTCAGGGCATCTTCATCAACTTCGACAACGTCCGGACCACCACCCGCAAGCGCATCCCGTTTGGCATCGCCCAGATCGGTAAATCGTTCAGGAACGAGGTCACGCCCGGCAACTTCATCTTCCGCACTCGTGAGTTTGAGCAGATGGAGATGGAGTTCTTCTGCAAGCCCGGGTCGGACGAGGAGTGGCACCGCTACTGGATCGATTTCTCGGACGACTGGTTCAAGAAGTTCGGTATACGTGGTGACAAACTACGGATCAGGGAGCATGAGGCCGACGAGCTGCCGCACTACTCGAAGGCCTCCGCCGACATCGAGTACGAATTCCCGTGGGGCTGGGGCGAGCTTGAAACGATCTCAAACCGAACCGATTTCGATCTCAAGGCGCATATCGAACGCAGCGGACGCGACCTGTCGTTCTTTGACGACGCCGCAAAGGAACGTTTCGTTCCTTACGTGGTTGAGCCGGCGATGGGCGCAGACCGGTCCGCCCTAGCGTTCATGGCGGATGCATACGATGAGGAGGGTGAGGGCAAAGAGAAGCGCACGGTGCTGCACTTCCACCCTGACATCGCGCCGGTGGCTGTTGCCGTGCTCCCGCTCTCCCGCAACGAGAAACTGGCCCCGAAGGCGCGTGAGGTGTACGACCTCGTGCGGGCCAGCTTCAATGCACAGTTCGACGATACGCAAAGTATCGGCCGTCGCTACCGGCGGCAGGATGAGATCGGGACCCCGCTCTGTGTGACGGTGGACTTCAAGACGATCGAAGAAGACAACGCCGTGACGATCCGTGATCGTGACACGATGATTCAGGATCGAGTGCCGATCGACGGATTGAAGGCTGCATTGGAAGGCCAGCTCGACAGACTTCGAAAGGCGTGTCACGGCTGATTCCCCCAGATCAGGGGCAATACGCGAAACCGCATGGACCCGAACAGGCGTATCAGTCATCAAAGGGATAACACTCCTGCTCAGATGTCAGCGTTTGAATATCGGGTGTCATCCACTCACTTGAACTTGGAATGACCTGGGAACGATCACGGAGACCATCGGAAAATGATCCAATCGGCAAATTCTTCAGCGGATAAACCTGCCACGACACAGGTGGAAGCGATCGCAAATCATCCCGGTGTCGACGTGCGCCGGCTTCTACTCGTAGCGTTTGCCGCTGTGACACTACTCGCCGTTGCATGCGGAACCTCAGACGGCGCTGGTTCTGACTCGGTCTCGTCACCGGTTCAGGATCCAATGGCGACCGGAGCCGCGGCCCTCATGCCTGTCGGTGACGCATCGGACTTCGAGGTGTCGACGCCCGGTCACGGCGTATTCGATCTCGCCCGACTTGAAGGCCAACCGGTGTTGCTGAACTTCTGGTTCCCGTCGTGTCCGCCCTGTCGTGCCGAGTTGCCGGACCTGCAGGCCGCATATGAAGTCCATGGCGATGAGATCCAGTTCCTGGGGGTCCAACTCCTGGGCCTGGACTCTGCCGAAGAGGGACAAGAATTCCTGGATGATCTGGGTGTCACGTACCCGTCCGGGGCCGACGCCCAGAGCCAGATGGTCCGTGATTTCAAGATCGTCGGATTCCCGACCACGATTTTTATCGACAGTGACCATAATGTCGTCAAAAAGCATGCCGGTATCCTGAGCCCGGAGTCGCTGGAATCGCTTATCAACTCGACCGTTGTCTCCGGATCGACCCAGGTGAAAGTTTCTGGCTCCTAAGAGGGCCTGAAACTCGCCAATCTCCTCAAACACAGGATTTTTACGACGGCGCTCCGATTCTGCGGCCTGAGATAATCTCGGAATGGATACCCTGAATTGGTGACCGGGATGATCTCTGCGCTTCCTCTCGCCGCCGCGCTCGGCGAGGTAGGCGAATTTGGCGATGGCCTGATCGTACTCGTCCGATGGCTGCACGCGCTTGGCGCCGTTGCATGGATCGGCGGGAGCGTCTTCTTTGCGTTGATCGTCCGGCCGGCGCAGCGTGTAGACCCGGATGGCGTGGGGGCGGTAATCGGACGCTTCATTGGCCCGTATCGAGAACTTGTGGACGCGTCGATCATCACGATCGTCGTCACCGGCCTGATCCTGATGTTTGAGCGGCTCACCGGCGACGACGCCACGGTAGCCTACTTTATCGTGCTGAGCGCCAAGATCGTGATCGCAGGCTGGATGTTCTATATGGTGTGGAGCCTCCGAAGAGTTGGATTCGTGCCAGAGGCGCATTCCGGGATCACGCAACGACTATCGTGGCTATTCGGATACAACGCCTTGCTCCTTGGCGGAGTGATCGTGTTCTTGATGGCTGGTGTGCTCAGGGCGATTTTCGAAACCGCCATTACGTAGAGGCCGGAAGGCCATTAGTGGTCGATTTCCGTCACTCTGACGCCTGAGCTTCCAACCAGCTCAAGAAGCTCCCCTATGGTGACGCCAGAGCCGGGGTGCACGATGCCCGGGGCGATCTCAGACAGCGGGACCAGGACGAACGCCCGCTCGTGCAGTCTCGGGTGCGGGATCTGTACTCCGGGCTCATCGATCACGACATCGCCCAGCAGCAAGACATCCAGGTCGATGATCCTTGCGCCGTATCGCTCGGTCCGTACCCGCCCGATATCGGCCTCGATCTTGAGCATCGCCTTCACAAGCGCTCCGGGGCCGAGTGTTGTCTCAAGCGCAGCAACCTGATTCAAGTAATTCGGCTGCTCGTCCGGAACGCCCCAGGCGTCCGTTTCGTAAACAGACGAAACCCGGCCCACAACTCCTGCGCACCCCAACGCTTCGAGAGCCAACTCAAGATGCCGGGAGCGATCCCCGTGACGCGACCCAAGATTGGAGCCAAGTCCGATGTAAGCCGTGACGAGTTCGCCGGTCACGCCTCTGGACTCCAGCCACGTACTATCGCATCGCTCATCCGGGCCACGCGCACCATCTCTTTCACGTCATGAACGCGCACGATATCCGCGCCGCGTTCTATGGCCAGCGCGACAGTCGCAGCGGTCCCTTCAATTCGTTGGTCCGCGGGAAGGCCAAGCACTTCCCCTATCGAGGATTTGCGGGACGTTCCGATCAGAACCGGGTATCCGAGGTCGACCAGTTCTGACAGGCCGCGCTGCATTTCGATGCTCTGCTGCACGGTTTTGCCGAACCCGATTCCCGGATCAAGGATCACCTTTGAGAACGGGAGTCCGGCATCTTCAGCCATCACAGCCGCTCGACGTAGGTCTTCGATCACTTCGGGCACTACGCCGGAGGGATATACCGCCCGCGCCCGCGTGTGATTGATGATCAACGGCACACCGAGCCCGGCCACGGTGTTGGCCATTCCGGCGTCAGCGCTCAACATAGACACGTCGTTCACCATCGATGCTCCAGAAGCGATGGCCAAGCTGGCGACGGACGACTTCTGGGTATCGATACTGATAGGGATGCCCAGCCGCCCGGACAGCGCCTCGATTACGGGGATCACCCTCTCAGCCTCTTCTTCCGCCGGCACGGGGCGTGCGTCCCTGTAGGCCGATCGCGGGCGGCTTGATTCGCCTCCTATATCGATGATGTCCGCGCCGTCGTCCTCGAACCTGAGCGCCAGTTCTACGGCTCGTTGAAGATCGTCGCCGGTCCCATCACCAGAAAATGAATCGGGGGTGATGTTTAGAACGCCCATTACATATGTCCGAGCTCCCCAGATGAACCGGCTGTCGCCGATCAGTAGCTCCCGGAGATCGGCGTTATTGACATCACTGCTGGTCACTCTGACTGCAATCCTCTGTGAGATTTTCAGGGCATCAGACGTATCCGGGCGTTGCAGGGATAATTCAGGCGACTGACCGCTGCAAGAATGGGCCACGAATAACTACCCGGGATGCTATCACCGGGCATCAGGACGCATCCCTTGAAACCATCGTGATTTCGATTGCGACGACCCAGACCGTGCGCTACGATTGCCGCTTGAAAGCGGTCATCAATACAACCCGGCAAAACGGGTCGGTTTTTATACGCTTCCAAACGAAGTGACGACACGTGGATTCACCGGAGATCAAAGCAATCTCTACCGAAACAACGAATACCGAATCGTCCGAGTCCGAGCAACCTCGTGACCCGCTCACCGTACTGGCGGATCGCCGAGAGAAAGCTCTCCTCGGCGGTGGTCAGGCACGCATCGATGCACAGCGGAAGCGCGGCAAGCTAACGGCCCGCGAGCGCCTGGAGCTACTGTTCGACCCGGGGACTTTTAACGAGATAGACACCTTCGTTACCCACCGTGCGTCCGATCTCGGGCTGGATAAACAGAGATTTGATAGCGACTCGGTCGTTACCGGGTATGGTGAGGTTGAAAGCCGTATCGTCTGCGCCTACGCACAGGACTTCACGGTTCTCGGCGGCTCTCTATCGGAAGTCGCCGGGATGAAGATCTCAAAAATCATGGATCACGCCATGCGAATCGGAGCGCCGATCGTCGGCGTCAACGATTCCGGAGGCGCCCGCATCCAGGAGGGTGTGACGTCGCTCGCCGGGTACGGCGAAATATTCACTCGGAACGTGCTTTCCTCCGGCGTTATACCCCAGATCAGCGTCATAGCCGGTCCAACGGCCGGGGGCGCTGTTTACTCCCCCGCTATCACCGACTTCATCTTCATGATCGATGGCATCGGCCAGATGTACATCACCGGCCCCGGGGTCGTGAAGGCCGTAACCGGAGAAGACGTATCCGTGGAGGAACTTGGCGGCGCACAGACCCATGCGAGCATCAGCGGAGTCGCCCACTTCGTCAACCAGAGTGAACAGGATTGCTTCCAGTCGGTACGCAAGCTCCTTTCTTATCTGCCCTCCAACAACGTGGAGAGCGCGCCGTCCACTGAATCGGGCGACGATCCGAACCGTAGAGACGAATCGCTGGCCACGGTCGTGCCGGACAACCCGAATCAGCCATACAGCATGATGGACGTGATCGGCCCGATAGTGGATGACGGCGAGTTCTTTGAAGTTCAGGCGCGATACGCGCCGAACATCCTCATCGGGTTTGCACGTATGAATGGCGACTCTATCGGAATCGTCGCCCAGCAACCGGCGGCCAACGCCGGAGTTCTGGACATCAACGCTTCTGAGAAGGCTGCTAGATTTATCCGATTCTGTGACGCATTCAACATCCCGTTAGTGACTCTTGTAGACACGCCCGGCTTCATGCCCGGTACCGCGCAGGAACACGGCGGAATAATCCGGCGCGGGGCCAAGTTGCTGTACGCATACGTCGAGGCGACGGTACCCAAGGTGACCGTCGTAACCCGGAAAGCGTACGGCGGGGCCTACATCGTGATGAGCAGCAAGCACCTGCGCGGTGATATCAACTACGCATGGCCCTCGGCGGAGATCGCCGTAATGGGAGCGGAAGGCGCGGTCGCTGTAATTGGTCGAAGAGAGATATCGGGAGCCGACGACCCAGAGGCCAAACGAAAAGAACTGGTCGCAGATTACGAAGAGCGGTTCTCCAATCCTTATGTCGCTGCAAATCGTGGCTATCTGGACGACGTGATCGATCCGGTCGATACCCGGCCGAAGATCATCGCTGCGCTCAAAATGCTGCGTAACAAGACGGATTCGATGCCTGCCAAAAAGCACGGCAACATCCCTATGTAGAGAAATCCAGAAAGGCGTGAGTACGCCCCGCGAACACAGATAACGTCCAACGAAGCGAATAACGAAATATCGAGAGGAAAAACACGCGTTGCGGAGAAAAGTAACGGTCGTAGGCGCAGGAAATGTCGGCGCCACGACGGCACAGAGAATCGTAGACAAGGCGCTTGCGGACGTGGTGCTGGTTGATGTCGTTGAGGGCTTGCCACAGGGAAAAGCGCTCGATATGGCCGAGAGCACACCCGTATCCGGCGCAGACGTAAGCGTGACCGGATCGAACGGTTACGAGGAATCCGCAGGTTCCGACGTCGTGGTGATCACGGCGGGCATTGCACGGCGGCCGGGCATGAGCCGCGACGACCTGCTACTCACAAACATGAAGATCATGACATCTGTCGTCACGGAAGTGGTGAAACACTCGCCGAATACCATCCTCGTCATCGTCTCTAACCCGTTGGACGCAATGGTCCAGAAGGCCTTCGAGGTCAGCGGCTTCCCTAAAGAGCGTGTGGTCGGCATGGCCGGAATCCTGGACACCTCAAGGTTCCGGACCTTCCTGGCGCAAGAGCTCGGCGTCTCTGTAACCAACGTCTCGGCATACGTGCTTGGCGGCCACGGCGACTCGATGGTTCCGCTGCTTGGCACTACGACGATAGGAGGCAAGCCTGTCACCGAGATGATCGAAGCCGGACGGCTCGAAGAGATCGTTCAGCGGACACGTGACGGCGGCGCAGAGATCGTCAACTACCTGAAGACCGGTTCCGCCTACTACGCCCCTTCGGCCGCCGCCATGCAGATGGTTGAGGCGATTCTGGGAGACAGGAAAGAGATTCTGCCGTGCGCGGCGTATCTTGAGGGCGAATACGGGATCTCAGGCCTTTATGTCGGGGTTCCGGTGAAGCTGGGCGAAGGTGGCGTGGAGGAGATAATAGAGATCGACCTCACCGACGCTGAAGCGACAGCTCTGAAGGCATCTGCGGATTCGGTCCAGGAACTTATCGACGTGATGGCCGCTAACTCGTAGCCGTCAGTTCTTGGAGAAATAAACGAACGGGGTGGAGTATCTTCCGCCCCGTTCTCGCGTCTCAACGATGTGCCGTGGGTTTGTGTTCACGCTGAAGAGAGTCGCTCGCCGGCCACTCGCCCGCCCGATCCTCCGGGCACATGCCGGAAAGGCCCTGAACCAGCACACGCGAGAAGGCGGCGGTGCTCATCATCTGAGCGTCCCGCCGCCTTCATAATCTGCAACTAATGGGAGTTAAGCTCCCGGTCTACCGGAGGTCCATCACCGTATTCATTCGGGCCGGCAATGTCCTCTCAATCGTCAGGACTGCTCCCGTCGGTGGCTGGATCTCGAAGGTGAACTTGTCGTTCAGACTTGGAGCAGTTGACGTTGCCGCCATCCCTCCGGACCCACCCGGACTGGAACTATCCATCAGTCCGATCGAATTGTCGTCGTCTGGATCGGTCACTGCGAATAACTTGTCATACAACCACATGGTCATTTCGGCTTTCTCGCCCGGGTCCAGGATGTTGTCCCCGTTGGAGTAACCCAATCACGTGATAGTCCACGGCACATCGGAGAGGTGCTCGTCAGAGTCTGAATACGTCACAATCGTCTTGTTCTGGGCACCGCTAACGATGTCCGGATCCGTCGATGCTCCGTCTGCGGAGTACGGCGGTGTCAAGTCAAGCGGCTCTCCGGCTACTGCCTGAGCGACGACGATGCTGACTTTGTAAATTGTCTCGGTCCCGGAACCGCTGCCGTACCGGCCTCTGAATGCCGTCACGCTGCCACGTGGCTCGAGCGAGCTACGAACTTCGTCGAGTCCAGCGTGGACCGTCTCCCTGGCTCTCTCAGAAGAGAAGATGCCGGTGGACAAGACCGTGAAAGCGAACACAGAAGCTACGACGACAAACGCTATCAGGATGATGGCCGTTTCCAGGCCAGTTATCCCACGCTGGGTTTGTCCTATGCCCCGTCCAGGCTCAAACATCCATTCCGTCATCTTTGTAGTTGCCGGGCAAATTCCCGGTCGCCTCAAGCGGTAAGTGATATTCCCTGCCGGAGCCACATTCAATCGGCCTATGTTCCGCACCAGGTCTACTGCTCAACAGGTGATAAATACTTCCGTTTACGTTATTCGCACCCGTGGTCGTCAGACACCGGGATGACTCCAATAACCAAGACCGCCAATTGCAGGTTGCCGTCCTAGTGAAAACATGGAGCCGTGGTTGTGGGTCCGCACCTATTGCCTGACGGCGCCCACTGATGGGTCATCTAAGACTCTGAGAATCAACCAGGGAGAACATTGTTTGTTGTACTCGCGACTAGCGGAGGTCCATGATCGTGTCGAGTCGGCCAGGCATGGTTCGCTCAATGTTGAGCGTCGCGCCTGATTCCGGCTTGATTTCGATCGTCCACTTGTCGTTGACGCCGATGATGTTGTCCGTATTGGCGAATCCACCATCTCCACCAGCGCCACCATCGTCCATGAGGACGATACCGTTGTTGTCAGTAGCGTCGGTGACCGCGAAGTTGCGGTCAAACAGCCACACGGTGATCTCGGCCTTCTCGCCAGCATCTAGGAGATCGTCGCTGTTGTCATATCCCGGGAAGGTTACTGACCACGGAACGTCGTTCAGGAACTGGTTATCGTCTGCATAGGAGACAATCATCTTGTACTGTGCACCCGAAGACGGGTCCGGGTCGAAGGCGGCACCGTTGGCCGTGTACGGCGGGGTCAGGTTAATGGCCTCACCCTGTACGGCATTGGAAACGACGAACGTGATTTTGTAGATCGTGTCCGATGCGGCCGTTGTGCTGTGCCGGCCCTTGTAAGCGATGACGCTGCCGCGTGGCTCGAGTGAGCTGCGGACTTCATCGAGGCCTGCGAATACGGTTTCTTTGCTTCTCTCTGAGGAGAAGATACCTGTAGAGAGAACCGTGAACGCAAATACGGAGGCGACCACGACGAATGCGATCAGGATGATCGCCGTTTCGAGACCCGTGATACCTCGCTGGCCGTTCTCCTGGCCTCGCGATGTCTTGAACATCTATTACACCCCTATATGTCGGTAGCCTGGTCGCCCACCCGGCTACCGGAGTTTTACGGACTGTGTCCGCATCATGAGAAAGGCAGACGCTTCGACCGGAGCCGGGACACCTGCGATTGCATGGGGTTTACCGTAAATAGAGGGGGGAACAACTGAATCGGGGTGAACTACAGTGACCTATGTCTTGTTGCCGCCGAGCGCGGCCCTAGTGTGAACCCGTCGAGGGCCTGTGGGCAGGCACTCACGTTTACGATGGCCGACGTATCATACGGGGAGGCGAGGACAGGTAGCAGCTTATTGTTGGACTGAATCAAGGGATACCGCGAAGACCTCAATCGGGGCAGACTGTCGGCACTTGGTCCCGGTGCCGCTCTGGAAATACGCCGGGGTAAATAACAACCTGTACAAGGAGCCGAAATGCCCCGAATTCATGTCCTGGGAGCAGGTACGCCAACACCCACTCCTACTCGTTTTGGAACGGCGTACGTGGTGGAGGTTGATGGCGAGTTCATCATGTTCGATTGCGGACCGGCGGCGACGCACAAACTGGTCCAGGCGGGCATGTTTCCGACGCAGATCGACAATCTCTTTTTTACACACCACCACTTCGACCATGATGTGGACTACCCGTGCTTCTTACTCACTCGGTGGGATCAAAGCATCGGTAAAGAGAACGATCTGAAGGTTTTCGGCCCGACGTTAACGGAGTCAATAACCGACAAACTGATTGGCCCGGACGGAGCTTTCACGCATGACTGGAAGGCTCGTATAAATCACCCGTTGAGCCAGAACGTGTACGTGAACCGTGGCGGGAAGCTGCCAAGAAAGCCCCCGAGTGTCGATGCCCGGGATGTAGGCGTGGGCACTGTGTTGACGACCAAGAAATGGGAGGTCACTTCGGCGCCCGCGGAGCACGTGCAGCCTTACCTGGATTCGCTCGCCTACCGAATGGACACCACCAGCGGATCGGTGGTGTTCACCGGAGACACACAGCCGTGTCAATCGGTCATCGACCTGGCGAAGGGCGCTGACGCACTCGTTTGTATGTGCTGGGATGACCAGGACGCCATGAACGCCGTGGGTGAAGGCGGAGGCCAGTGTGGAACGGTAGGCGCCGCTGAGATGGCGGCCGCTGCGGGCGTCAAGAAACTACTTCTCGCGCATATCGGCCCGCACCTGTCTCAACACGGCGCCATGGAGAAAGGCATCGGGGACATCAGTCGCATTTTCGGTGGAGAAATAATATTCACTGAAGAGATAATGCCGGTAGACGTGGTACCGGACGGCGGACTCTATGAGGAGTCTCACTCCGGCGGCGATGGTCACCATCACGGACATGACCACGGGGATGGTCATACCCACAGCCACTGATAAAAAGGGGGCGG
>Ga0209554_1000730_pt1 | contig 27228 bp, 22 predicted proteins | sample MarorgKNORR_S2LV_5_FD_188221 | JGI IMG/M metagenome (GOLD analysis project Ga0209554, IMG submission 188221) | Marine microbial communities from the Southern Atlantic Ocean, analyzing organic carbon cycling - Bottom_A/KNORR_S2/LV (SPAdes) (version 2) | ecosystem: Environmental > Aquatic > Marine... | reverse complement strand
CGAGAGTCCCGGCGGCAACCGGGCGATGGGCCACACCCGCCGGGAACCCGTCGGTGTCGTCGGAGGCATCATTCCGTGGAACGTGCCGTTCATGCTGGCGATCTGGAAGGTGGCACCCGCCCTTGCTGCCGGATGCACCGTCGTCCTGAAGCCGGCCGAGGACGCGTCGCTCACGGCGCTGTTTCTGGGCGATCTGGTCCTCGAGGCGGGCTTCCCACCGGGGGTCGTGAACATCGTCACCGGGACCGGGCCCGAAGCGGGTCAGCCGCTCACCGAGCACCCGCTGGTCAGCAAGATCTTCTTCACGGGCTCGACCACGACTGGGATCGCCGTCGGCCGAGCGGCCGCTTCCCACGCCAAGCCCGTGTCCCTGGAGCTAGGCGGCAAGTCGCCCACGATCATCTTCGCCGACGCCGACCTCGAGGCGGCTGCGGCCGGTGCGGCAGAGTCGATCTTCCTGAACTCCGGACAGATCTGCGTGGCCGGCTCCAGGCTGTACGTGCAGAAGAGCGCCTACGACGACGTCGTGAACCGGGTCGCATCTCTCGCATCGAAGCACGTCGTCGGGAGCAGCCTCGACCCGGCCACTACCCTTGGCCCAGTGATCAGTCGGCAGCACAAGGCACGGGTCGATGGGTACATCGAGGCCGCCGAGAACGACGGGGCCGAGCTCATCTCGAGCCACACGGTCCCCGAGCAGGGTTTCTTCGTCGCTCCCACGCTCGTCACCGGCGCCGAGCACACCGCAGCGATAACCCAGGAGGAGGTCTTCGGTCCGGTGCTCTCGGTCTACCCGTTCGACGACGAGGCCGACGTGCTGCAGGCGGCGAACGGCACCCGGTACGGACTCGCCGCCACCGTGTGGACGTCGAGCCTCGGCCACGCGGAGGCGATGATCGACGGACTGGAATGCGGCAAGATCTCGGTGAACTCGCCCGGCTTCCCGTACCCCGGACTGCCCGAGGGCGGTAAGAAGGCGTCAGGCTACGGAAGGGACCTGGGACCGGAGTCTCTGGACGGCTATCTCCACTCGAAGTCCGTCATCTTCGAGCGGTCCTGAGGCACCCGGAGGCTTCTCGCCGCTAAGAACTCGTCGGCCCCGCGCCGGCGGGGGCGACTACGCCGCGACAGCTACCAAAGCCGATGCGCGGTGCGGTGTCCGATGTGCACCACCCGCGCAGCGTTATCCGATCACCGTCTTCGAGGAACGTGCGGTTGCTCCCGTCGTCGAGCCGAATGGGCTCGACGCCGTTCCGTGTCATCTCGAGCAGTGATCCCAGTGCCGTCGCTTCAGGGCCGGAAACCGTTCCCGATGCAAAGAGGTCCCCGGCCCGGACATTCGCCCCGTTCGCGGTCACATGCGCCAGCTGCTGGGCCATCGTCCAATACATGTGCCGAAAGTTGGTCGTCGTGATCGTGGTTCCGTTGAGGTCGACGGTCAGGTTCATGTCGATTCCACGGTTCGGCTCGATGGTCAAGTAGGGCAAAACGGGAGGGTCCTGCGTCGGTGCGGTCACTCGGTACGGAGCGAGTGCCTGAAGCGGTACCACCCACGGTGAAATCGAAGTGGCGAACGACTTGCCGAGAAATGGGCCGAGCGGCCGGTATTCCCATGCCTGAATGTCACGCGCCGACCAATCGTTCACCAAGACCAGCCCGAAGATGTGATCTTCGGCGTCGTCCACGGAAATGGGAACGCCCAGCGCACCGCCGTTCCCTGTGATGAAGCCGACCTCGAGTTCGATATCGAGACGCCGGGTGGGTCCGAACACGGGATCGCCGTCGGGCGGCTTGCGTTGGCCCGATGGCCGAACGATTGGTGTCCCGTCGACGACGATCGACGATGAGCGTCCGTGATATCCGACGGGGAGGTGGCGCCAGTTGGGCAACAGGGGCGGCTCGTCCGGTCGAAATAACCTGCCGACATTTGTTGCGTGTTCGAGCGAGGAGTAGAAGTCGACGTAGTCCCCGACATCGACGGGGAGGTGCATCTGGGCATCGGCCATCGGCACGAGAAAGGCCTCTGGAGGAAGCGACGGCCCCCGCGCGGTGTCGGCGAGCAGACTCGAGAGTTCTCGGCGCACCGAATCCCAGGCGGACTTGCCCAGTTCGAGGAACGGGTTCAGGGTCGCAGCCGAGAACAGGCCGGCCGGCACGGAGGCGTCGTCGAAAACACCCGCGTCCGAGAGTACGGAGACATCTACGATCTCACCGCCAATGCCGACACCAACACGTGGTGCTCTTCCCGCGCTGCTGAAGACGCCGAACGGGAGGTTCTGGATCGGAAAGTCCGAGTCCCGGTCGACCGGGACCCACGACCGCAGTGCCGGATCTACAGTCGGATCTGTCATGCCGTGGCGGTGGTGAGTAGGCAAAACCCCATCCTCAGTTATTCCCCATCAACTGCTTCAGCTCCTCGAACCAGTTCGATGGTATCGGACATCGGTTCGCTACCTCGCTACACCCAACGCCTCCAACCCTCCTCCCGCTTTCCACGCGTCATACCGCATCCGTAGCGTCTCGACAGGATTCGAGCTCTCGTCGGCAGTCGTGTTCTCATCGTCGACGTCGATGAAGAGCGAGTACTCGTCCGAATGCGTGTCACCGATCGGGTCATCGGACCTGGCCGCGGCGATGTAGGCGACGTGTGCGGTCCGGTGTCGGCATCCAGCTTCGGTCTCGGGCACGGGGTCCGTCCTGCACGAGCAACGCGAGTCGCCACCGGCCCTATCGGCTGCTTCCATCGCGGCCATGACCCGGTCGACGACCGTGCCGTCCTCGGAGAGGAAGGCCGCGACGGCCTCGATGACCACCGCCTCGGACTCGAGAATGTTGCCCTGAACACCGAAGTAGATGTCTTCGTCCCGCACCTCACCCTGAAGTGCGAGCGCCGCATACCCGTTGCCGGTGCCAGAGAAGCCCGCCATCCGCCCTTTCAGGTCCACGATACCGAACTGTCGGCGCTCGAAGTTCTCGTCGGCGGACAGCATCTCGAGGATGTCGTCGGGGTCCGTACCCGCACGCAGCTGCTCGAAGATCAGCGTCTGATTCGCACGCGTCCGGTCGACCCCGGCCTGAGCGGCGGCCACGCCGATGCCAGGCACGACGACGGCCTGGATGCTCATCAGGCCGCCTCGAGTCCTGAGATTGTCGGCGGTCACGCACGTAGCCGATGCGATCACGACCAGCCCGCTTTGAGCGTCCACCGCGATGATCGACCACGTCGCCGAGGCTGGGCTCGGGAGGGCAAAGAAGCCGGCGAGAGCGATGGCGAAACCGAGCGTATGGAACGAGCGTCTCATGACAGACTCCTAAGCATCCGGCCCAGCCCGGTGGGCGCGCCACGAGGGGCAGCGCTCGGGTCGGGGCATCGAGGATCGCAGTATTCGGCGCACCCCGGCACGGGGCAAGGCGACCGTCGTGCTGCCCTCCGCTTGCCCACTGAAATTCAACGCGAGCGGGAACGTCTCCTGGGTCACCGACCAGCTCTACGTTCCGAGCCGAGGCGTGACGGACGAAGAGGCTCTTCTCCGGCTCCGGACCCGCCGCTCGGCGTTCAACAAGAGCCTCAATTTCGGCTTCTCATATCAGTTCGGCTCGATCTTCAACAACACCGTCAACAATAGGTTCGACGGTTTATGATATCCCGTGCGATCGGCCTCGGTGTAGCTACCCTATGCATGGCTCTTGCGCTCCCCGTCGCAGGAAGTGCCCAGGACCCTCGAGGTCCCGGCGACGATGCGCGCATGCGACTGTTCGGACCGCCAATGCACCGTAGACGAGCCGTTCTTCCGCACTGAGATCAGCTGGGTCGATTGGGTGCGCGATCGGGAGGATTCCGACGTGCACGTCATCATCACCAGCCAGGAGACCGCCTCGGGTGGGCAAGAATTTCAGATCGACTTCCTGGGTCGCGGGATCATCGACGGCGTCCTGGACCGAATGACCTTCACATCGCTGGGGACGGATGTGGAACAGGAGGCGCTCGACGGCCTGACGACGACTCTGGCGATCGGCCTCGCGAGGTTCGCATCGTTCGCTGGGTACACACGCGCCATCGCGTTCGAGATCCTGCGGACCGGTGAGCGGGACCCCGACGCCCGAGCTCGGGGAGGGCAGAACGTCGACGACCCATGGAATCTCTGGGTATTCGAGTTCGGAGGCAGCGGTACGTTCCGGGGGACGGACACGAGGGACACCGAGTTCGTCTCAGGGAACGTAAACGCGTCGCGCACGGGACCGACCTGGAAGTGGAACTTCGGGGGAGACTGGAACCGCCAGGTCGTCGAGACGCTGCTCAGCAGTGGGGAGACTTTCAGCTCGACGCTCATCGACTGGAGGACCGGCAGCGAGACGGTTTATGCCGTCGCCGAGCACTGGTCCGTCGGCCTCACGACTCGCATGCTGAGCCGCCCACGCGAAAATCAGAAGCTACGGGTGCGGGTCACCCCAGCACTCGAGTACAGTCTCTTCCCCTATGAGGATGCCACTCGTCGCTCGCTGACCGCTCAGTACACGGTCGGGCCGGTGTACCGCGACTACGAGGAGACCACGATTTTCGGTGAGGATGCCGAAACACGCTTCGAGGAATCGATGCAGGTTCGGTTCACGCAGGTTCAACCGTGGGGAGACGGCCAAGCCTCCGTCACGGCGACGCACCTGCTAGACGACATCAGCAAACACAACGTGGAAATCCGCGGGGAGATCAGCCTCAAGATCGTGAAGGGCCTCAGGTTGAACGCCAGCGGGAACGCGTCGTGGGTCACCGACCAGATCTACATCTCGGCCGACGGCGCGAGCGAGGAGGAGATCCTCCTCAACCTCACCACCCGTGCGTCTGACTTCAACTACCGCTTCAACTTCGGCTTCTCATTCAGGTTCGGCTCGATCTACAACAACGTCGTGAACAACCGCTTCCGGTAAGAGCCCCCCGGACCACCACGAGCCGGACCGCTACGAGCCGGGTCCCGATCCGGATCGCGGCAACGCGAAGACGTGGACGGAATTACCGTTCGACGGGCGCCGGAGCTCGGGCGCGAGATCTCGCGGCAGCATCGACGCCCAACTGGCGGCGCCCGACCCCGCAGGCATCGCCACGTACTGTCTCCCCCCGGCCGTGTAGGTGATCGGGAAACCCTGGGCAGAGGCGGGTAGGCGCGTTCGCCACAGGATTGCACCGGTCCCAGCGTCGTACGCGTACATGTGGCGATCCCAGTCTCCGGCGAAGACCAGGCCCCCCGCTGTGGTGAGCGCAGCCGTATTGATCGGCGACCGCGTGCGGTGACGCCACAACACCTCTCCGCCCGGGACGCCTAAGGCTAGGAGCTCGCCCACGTTGCCTTCGGCCGCCGGATGTGGCGTGTTGACGCGGCGAACCGGGCCGACCCCGCCGCCACCCAGGACCCGCTGGGTCGCGCCGAACGTCGCCAGCTCGCAGCTCAGAGCGATCGGGATGTACAAGGCGCTGGTCTCGGGGCTGTACGCCATCGCGCGCCAACTCTTGATTCCCGACGTGCTCGGGCACATGTCGATCTCGACGCCGATCTCGGGGATCATCCCCGGTCTGTACGTGACCGCACCGCTCGCCGGATCGACGTCCACGAGGTTCTGATAGCCGAGGTCCGTCGCGCTGATGAATTCGCCGGTGGTCCGGTCGAGCTGCCAGAGGATTCCGATCTTCCCGATCTTGAAGAGCGAGGGGCGCCCGTCGACGTCGATCAGGACGTTCTCGAACGCCTCGTCCATGTCGTGGGTCTCGCCGGGGAGGTGCTGGTAGTACCAAACCATCTCTCCGGTATCCGGATCGAGCGCTAGCGTCGAGTTGGTATAGAGCGCGTCACCCGCAGTGCCCCGTACCGCGCGGGCCCACGGCTTCGCCTGGGCGGTGCCCCAGTACACGAGGTCGGTCTCGGGGTCGTAGCTGCCCGCGATCCACGCGTCGCTTCCGGCCCTGAACCTGGCCGGCAGGTCTCCCCACGTGTCGCCGCCCGGCTCACCCGGAAGAGCGATCGTCGATGTGCGCCACAGTTCGGCCCCATCAGCCGGATCGTGGCCGGTGATGAAGCACACGTCATCCTTGTAGCGCCCGCACCCGGAGATGCCGGTGACGAGTGTCCCCTTGGCGACGATGGGACCGGCGACGTAGGTGTACCCGAATGTCGGGTCTGCCACCCGCGTCTTCCACACCTCCCTCCCCGTGCGCGCGTCGATCGCAACGATGCTCGCGTCGCCGGTGGCAGCGTAAAGCCTGTCACCGAAGATCGCGATGTTCTTCTGCACACCGCGGCCGACTGAAGCGTAGGCGTCCGACGGCATTCCGGCGTTGTCCGACGTCGGCGAGCCGTCGACAGCAGGCGTGATGCCGGGGCGGTACTCCCAAAGGAGATCACCCGTCGCCCCGTCGAGCGCCTGGATCACACCGTGCGGGTTCGGCAGATACAGAACGCCCCCGTGTGCCAGCGGTGCAGCTTCCTGCGAGCCCGTGTCGTCCATCGCCCACGACCACGCGAGCTGAAGCTGCCCCACGTTGTCCGTAGTGATCTGATCGAGCGGGCTGTAGCCCCACGCGTCGCCGGCCCCTCTCCAGTGCAGCCAATCGCCCGGGTCCGGATTCCGCAGCATCTCCTCGGGAACCGGGGTGAAGTCGGGCACCTGTGATGCGGCGAGCCGTGGAGCAGCCGCGAGCATCGCCAGAGCGGGGACGGTCGCCACAAGAGCGGCGAGGGGCGTAGCGCGGAGCGACACTCTGAGGCGTTGATTCTTCACGTCGACCTGATCCCCTAGTTCCGCACCTCGGCGGCGATCTCCTCGTAGAAGCCGGGTATGCTCCGCTGCATGAAAAGCCCGTCCGGCTCCATGGTCCAACTGAGCTGGGGCGTCATGATGCGCTCCGCGGCCTCACTACTCTGCATTCCCGATCGAATCAACTCGGCCATCCGGGCTCGGACCGCCTCCATCTGGTTCCTGAACATCACGACGTCGTCGCGGTTCATCACCGCTCCGTGTCCTGGAATCGCGGTGTCGAAGTCGAGTTCCAACATGTTGTTCAGTGTGCCGACCCAGCCCTTGCTGCTGCCGCCGTTGCCGTAGTCGATGAAGGGCGCAATCCGGTGTAGCAGGTCACCCCCGTGCACGGTCCGGAGGTCGGGGAAGTAGATGACCGCGTCACCGTTCGTGTGCCCGCGGCCCATGTAGAACGCACGGACCTCCACGCCACCGAGGTAGACCGCGGTCTCGGTGGTGAAGACCACGCGCGGCGGCGCATCCTGGTTGCCCCGGACCATATTGTCGCGGGCATTCTGGTGGGCGATGACCTCGGAGATCTCGATGTACTCCACGTTGCCGCCCGAGTGGTCGCCGTGGTGGTGTGTGTTGAGGACGTATCGAACCGGCTGATCGGATACGCCGCGGACCAGCTCCTGAATCTCGGCGAAGTTCCTCGGGAACTTGTCGTCGATGAGGATCACCCCCTCTGGCGTGACGCGGACGCCGACGTTGCCACCGCTCCCGATGATGGCGTAGAGCCCTTCTTTGACCTGCTCGATCGACAAGGCCGCCTGCGCCTGGACGCCCACGGCCGTTGTCGCGAGGAGGACGGCGGGCAGGATGAGTCCCAGTATCAGCTTGGTCATGAAGCCCCCTTGGTGAGTGGGGCCATGTTAACGCCGCGACGGGGCCTTGGGCGATGGCATCGACGGCGCCATCCGCTGGACAGGGGGGAGTCACGGCAGGTACCCTACGCTGGCGTGGCATTCCGAATGCTTGCGACACCGTCGGAACACCGCGCCAGACCTCAGCCGTGAGCCGTACCATGAACCACCGCGTGACACGGCCCGCGCCGTTACATGCACGAAGGTCTTCTGGATCCATAGGGATCGCCTTTCTCCTACTGATCCTGACCGCGACCGCCGCGCCCACCGCAGCGCAGTCGGATGGTCCTGCCCTATCCACGACCAGTCACCAAGTCGTGATCGATGGTCTAACGCTCGCCTACACCGCCCGGGCGGGGCATCTGCCGATTCGGGTCAACGAGACGGGCGAGGTGCGCGGAAACGTGTTCTTCACGCACTACGCGGTGGAGAGCGAGCCAGGATCACCGCAAAGACCGCTCACGTTCTTGTGGAACGGCGGACCGGGCGCAAACTCGGTGCTGGTGCACCTCCTAGGGTTTGGGCCCAAGCGGGTCCGAACCTCCCCCACCCCCCTCGACGCCCCGGACTGCGACTGCGTCCTCGAAGTCAACGACGGCACATGGCTCGGGGCGACGGACCTCGTCTTCGTCGATCCGATCGGGACCGGATTCAGTCGGCCGACCAGTGCGGAGTACGCCGAGGACTTCTATGGCGTGCGAGAAGACGCCGCGTACATCGCGGAGTTCGTGCGGCTGTTCCTTACGCGATTCGACGCCTGGGACGCCCCGCTCTTCATCGGTGGCGAGAGCTACGGCACCTGGCGTGCGGCGGGCGTGGCCAAGTCGCTGGAGGAGCACGGCGTGTCCGTAGCGGGAGTGCTGCTCATCTCGGGCGGCGTCCCGGTGGGCGCGGTCGAGGAGGAGGAGATGCGGGTCGCCCACCTCGTGACCGCGCGTACCGCTGCGGCATTCCACCACCAGCGCCTCGCCGCGGACCTTCAGCAAGACCTCGACGATGCGCTCCGCGACGCCGAGGAGTGGGCGACCGACGAATACGCACCTGCCCTGGCGAGGAGGCACACACTGGGCCCACAGGAGCGCCAGGCCATCGTGGACGGGCTGGCTCGCTACACGGGACTCCCCTCAGACCGAATCGACGCCGACGCGTTGGTCGTAAACCGCCAGCAGTTCGCCGAGGAACTACTGGCAGATCAAGGTGAAGTGCTGGCACGCTTCGACACGCGTGTGACGCTCGAGCAGCCCTCGCCGCCCCGGGGAGCCAGGGCCTCGCTCGTCGGGGCCTACCTTCGCAACGACTTGGGCTTCGATACCGAAGCGGCGTACCAAGGGCTCGAGGCCGGATACCGCTCGGTGAACGACGCTGGACCGACGGGCCCCGGCGCACGGTGGAAGTACAATCACGGCGTCCCCGGGGAGGCTCCCCCTGCCCGCCTCACCGTCGGTGATGGGCCTCCCGGCGCGCGACCAGCCTGGCTCCTCGACGCGCTCGAGCTCAATCCGGAGATGCGAGTCTTCGTTGCGACCGGGCACTTCGACTCGCTGAACAGCTGTTCGCTCAACCGCCACCTCGTCGCCCTGCTTGGGGCCGAGACGAGCGACAACTTCACGCTCGCCTGCTACGCCGGTGGGCACATGATGTACGGCGACGCCGACATTCGACTCGGCATGAAGGAGGACGTCTCTCGCTTCATCGTCGCGGCGGCGTCCGCGGCCGGAGGCTCCACCGCAGCAGGGGCGACGGCGCCCGATGCAGCGACCGACCGTGGCCAGTCCGTGGAGCAGGACATCGTATCGACGAGCCACACGATCTCTCTCGGTGGGCAGACGCTGGCCTATACGGCTCGAGCCGGGACGCTCCCCATAAGGGACAACGAGACAGGGGAAGTGCACGCGAACGTCTTCTTCGTCGCGTACTCGGTGGACCCGGCCGACGGTGAGCCCAAACGCCCGGTGATGTTCGTCTGGAACGGCGGACCCGGCTCGAACGCTGGACTGCTGCACATGACCGCGATGGGTCCGCGCCGCCTGGTCATGGGGGACGTCTATGCGACGGCGGATCCCGACGACATGTCGGCACTCGTCGACAACGAGGCGACGTGGCTCGGTGCCACCGACCTGGTCTTCGTAGACCCCGTCGGCACGGGCTACAGCCGCCCAACCCGCACAGAGTACGGTCCCGAGTTTTACGACAACGTGGGCGACGTGGAGTCCCTCGCCGAGTTCATCCGTGTCTATCGAACCCGATTCGACGCGTGGAACGCCCCGCTCATCCTTGCGGGCGAAAGTTACGGATCGCTCCGGGCCGCGGCGGTCGCACGGTCGTTACAGGGCCGAGGCATCGATGTGGCAGGAATCGTGTTCATCTCAGGAAGTCCCGGTCTAGGGTCGGTTCCTGCGCATCTCGGCCCACCCCTTCTGCTCCCTTCACAGACCGCGACGGCCCTCTACCACGGGAAGCTGTCACCGGAGTCGCAGAGCAACGCCGAGCGCACGCTCACCGAGGTGCGAGAGTGGGCGCTCGGAGCGTACGCGGACGCGCTCACGCACATGGGCGATCTGTCCGGACCCGAGCGGACAGCCATCCGCGAAGAGTTGCAGCGCTTCACGGGACTTCCGGCCCAATCCATCGCGGACGATGAGCTCGCGGTATCCGGACCGGTGTTCTCCGAGCAGTTGCTCATCGCCGAAGGGCGGGTCCTGGGTCGGTACGACGCCCGGCTCGCGCGGTCCCGCAAGGCGGACGAGAGCATGTTCGACCCGCGCGAGGACGCGAGCCTGGCCCCTCTCGAGAACAAGGTGACCGGCAACGCCCCCACGATGGTCCGCTACCTGCGGAGCACCCTCGGTTACGAAAGTGATCTCTACTACATCGGCCCGTTCGGTGGTGGCTGGCCCTCGAATGATCGATTCCGGGGCGATTGGATGACCGTGCGTTGGAACCGATCCGAGGCCCCGGAGGCACCGCTCCGCGACGTGTTGGCGGCTAATCCGAGCCTGCGCGTGCTTCACGCTTCCGGGGCGTACGATCTCGTGACACCGGCTGGCCCGCCGGCCCACATGATCGAAGGGCTCGAGCCGGAGCTGCGGGACCGTTTCACCGTGAGAGTCTACGAGGGTGGACACTCGTTCTACCTCGACCGGGCGTCCCGTCTCCAGTTCATGCAGGACGGGGCGGTGCTGATCGAACGGGCGGCGGAAGCAGCCAGGACGCGCGCGCGCGCACGCCCTGAGTAAAGATCTACGAGTTGCGGATATAGTCTCCGCAGTCGACCACGATGGAGGATGAAGTCTTGAGTCATTTTGCGAGTTCGGCATCAGATATCAGCCGCCGTGAGTTGCTCGTGCGGGCAGGTGGAATCACAGCCGCGGCGATGTTGCCCACATTGATCCCCGAGCGCAGCTCAGCGCAGACGTCCGCTTCGTCATCGATCGCGGCGACCTCGCAGGAGGCGTTTCCGCGCAAGACGGACTTCACGATTCCGGAGGGGGTCACCTACCTGAACGGCGCGTACATGCACCCCATGCCCAACGTCGTCCGAGGCGCGGTGCGCGAATACAACGACCGCCGGGCCGGCTTCACGACCCAGACCAGCTCAGATCCCGCCATCGGCAGCACGGTAAAGGCGAGCTTTGCCGCGTTGATCAACGCCGACCCCTCCGAGATCAGCTTCGTCCCGAACACCAGCACGGGGGAGGTGATGGTCGTGCAGGGACTCGGTATCCCGGACACCGGCGGAAACGTGGTGACCGACGCCCTCCACTTCGAGGGCTCGATCGTCCACCTGCAGGCGCTGGAGCGTGAGGCCGGGCTGGACCTGCGTCTCGTGATGCCGCGCGACGGCCATATCAGGCTCGAGGACCTGGAGCGCGTCGTGGACGACGACACACGCCTCATCGAGCTCTCGCTCGTCACGATGTACAACGGCTTCCAGCACGATCTGAAGGCCGTATGCGACCTGGCGCACGCCCACGGCGCTTATGTGTACGCCGACATCATTCAGGCAGCCGGCGCTGTCCCGATCGATGTTCGGGAGAGCGGAGTCGACTTCGCCGCGTGCGCGGGCTTCAAGTGGCTGATGGGAGACCTGGGACTCGGCTTCCTGTACGTGCGGGAAGAGCTGCTCGGACGGGTCGTCGAGCGAACTCAGATCGGCTATCACTCGGTAGGCCGGTACGCCACGCACTTCCTTCCCTACGACCCACCGGCCGAAACGCCCTTTACCTGGGGATTCGGTAACAGCGCCAGCGCGCATTTCGAGGTGGGGAGCGTCTCCGGGTCGGCCCGCGCCGCACTCGGCGCGGCGATCCCTTACCTGCGTGAGCTCGACGTCCGGCGAATCGAAGCGCACCGGCAACCTCTGCTTCAGAAGCTGCGTGACGAGATGCCTCGGCTCGGCTTCGACTGCATCACGCCCGAGGGCACGACGTCGCCGATCATCACGTTCACGATGGCGGATGGCACCGGCGTGCAAGATCGTCTTGTCAGGGCTGGAGTGGACGTGCGCGTCGCAAGCAACTACGTGCGCTTCTCTCCGTCGGTCTACAACGACCTGGCGGACGTCGATACGGCTCTGGCAGCGCTCTCGTAAAGGGGAACCGATGACCGAACTAGGCACGCTCGATACAGGCATCATCTTTGCCTACTTCGTGATCCTCCTTGGGATAGGCTTCTACGCCAGCCGCAAGCAGGAGACCGTCGAGGACTATTTCTTGGGCGGCGGAAAAATTGGCACGCTCTCGATCGCCTGCCTGTGGGTGGCCTCGTGGGTAGGCGGCGCGGCCATCGTGGGTGGTACCGCCACGGCCTACGAGTTCGGCATCTCAGCGGGTTGGTACACGATGTCGATGGCGATCGGCTGTGTGCTGTTCGGACTGTTCTTCGCCAAGCAGGTGAAACGGGCCGGGCTGCAGGAGAAGATGCTGACGTATCCGGACTTCATCGAGTCACGCTACGACAGCCGCACGCGCATCGTCGCCACGATCACGACCATCGTCGCGTTTATCGCTTTTGCAGCCGGACAGCTCGCCGCGGCCGCCGCGATTCTGCAAACGCTCCTCGGCTGGGACTACCCCGCCGCCCTCGCACTGGCGAGTGGCATCATCGTCTTGTATACGGCCACCGGCGGCCTGCTCGCGGTCACCTACACCGACTGGATACAGGTCCTGTTGCTGTTCGTGGGCATAGTGTTCATCGGCATCCCTGTGGCCATCAGCAAGGGAGGTACGTGGGCGGCGTTCACAACTACCCTACCCGATGTCTACTTCGATCCAGGTGGCTGGGGATGGCCCACGATTCTCGCCTTGGCTGTCTCGATTCCACTGAGCTTTTTCGTGGGGATGGACAGCTTTACCCGGACCTTCTCCGCGAAGAGCGAAGAGGCAGCGCGGAACGGCGCCCTCATCGCAGCGGCCTTTCTCGTGCCGATGGCCGTGGGCGCGGTCTGGCTCGGTATGACGTCCGCGATCCTGTTTCCGGACGCTGAGAGCAGCGGCATCCTCTCTACCTTCATCCTGCAGGAGTTCCCGATAGGGCTGAAGGGCCTCGTGCTCGTCGGGGTTCTGGCCGCACTCATGTCCACCGCGGACATCTGTATCCTTACCGCATCCGCGAATATCACCGTTGATATCTACAAGCGGTACATGAACCCGGACGTCACGCCCAAGAAGCTGTTCCGGATGAGCATCGGTGCGTCACTCACCATCGGAACTTTGGCCGCTGTGATGGCGTGGGGGATGCGAGACGTCATCGGCATCTTGTTGGTCGCGTTTACGGTCAATTCCGCGGGGCTTTTCCTGCCGACCGTCGCGATGGTGTACATGGCTACCGTAAACAAGGCTGCCGCCTTCTGGAGCATTACTCTGTCTCTAGCCACGGTGCTGACGCTGTATGTCGGGTCGATTGTCAGCGACCGCGAGGTGTTTTCCATGGATCCGCTCTGGCCGGGGCTCGCCGTCTCCTTGGTGGTGTTCGTCGGGATGACCATGATCGGTCGGGGACCCGCGCCAGGCGACACGCCCTCATGAGCGGCGTCGTGACCTTCGATGGCGAGCCGCCCCCAGGCACGATCAACTTCGGTGTCGGCCAGCCTTCGGCCGACCTGCTGCCCGTCGACCTCATTCGTGAAGCCAGCGAGTCGTTCCTCGCCGAAGCTCAGCCGTTCGACCTGAACTACGGTGTCCTGCAAGGCGACGAGCGTTTCCTGGAATCCCTGGCTGGATACCTGACCGAAGAGTATTTCGCCCCGGTCAGTCCCGAGTCGCTGTTCGTTACCGCAGGTAACTCGCAGGCATTGGATCTCGTGTCGACGGCCTTCAGCAGTGCTGGCGACACTGTGTTCGTCGAGGAGCCGAGCTACTACCTCGCGCATCAAATCCTACGCGACCATGGACTGAACGTCGTCGGCATACCGATCGATGACGACGGCATGCGGGTCGATTCGCTCGAGGCGGGGCTCAAGGAACACAGTCCGGCCTTCATCTACATCATCCCCAGCTACCACAATCCCGGAGGCCATTGCATGAGCGGCGAGCGCCGCGTGCGCCTCAGCGAGCTCAGCCAACAGCACGGGTTCCTGATCGTCGCGGACGAGGTCTATCAGCTTCTTCACTACTTCGATGCACCGCCACCAGCATTCGGCACGATGATCGAGAGCGACAACGTTGTTTCGCTGGGCTCGTTCTCGAAGATCCTCGCCCCGGGAATGCGCCTCGGCTGGATACAGACCGGACCCGAATTGCGTGAGCGCCTCACCCAGGTCGGGTTCGTAAACAGTGGTGGCAGCATCAATCACTATGCCTCGCACATTGTCCGCCACGCGATCGACCTCGGGCTGCAACGCGCGCATGTCGATGAGTTACGACGCACGTATCGCAGCCGCGTCGAGACGATGCACGACGCACTGCGGTCAGACTTCGGCGATATGGCCACATGGCGACGAACTGACGGCGGCTACTTCTTCTGGATGCGCTTCCCGGCGGACGTCGATACTGCACCGCTCCGCCAGCGAGCGACGGAGCTCGAGACCGGCTTCCAGCCTGGGGTCTTTTTTTCCAGCGATGGCAGCCTGGCGAATTTCCTGCGGCTCTCCTTCGCCCACTATCAGGAAGACGATATCCGTGAGGGTATCGGGCGGCTGAGGGCGCTGTTCACCTGAGCCCGGAGGGGCCGGTCAGTCTCCTGCCTGGACGCTTCGCACCAGCTTCGTGATGGCCTCGTGTTCCTCGGCCGCGCTCTCGATGATTCGGTCGGCGACCGCCTCGATCTGGTCCAACGGCAGCTCGCCCGCTGAGTCCTTGATCTGAAGGCGCGTCATCGCCCCGATCACCTGTCCGACTTTGTCCGTGACGGCTCGCTCGGTATCACTCACTGCGATTCGGAGCTCCCGAGCAGCTTCTCCAGCTCTCGGGCTCCGTCGAGCACGCCCTCGATGTCGTGCGAAAGCTTGCGCGCAGAACTGAGGTCCGCCGTCATCGTCTCGACGCTGCCGGCCCCAGCATGTAGTCGCAGCAGCTCGAGTCGGATCGTTTCGAGCGCAGCAACCACCTCCGTGAGCCGCGCATCCGCCGCGTCCCGAGCGCCGCAGAGGTCGTCTGCGAGGGAGTCGCGCTTGTCGGCGAGACCAGGTGATGCGGCGATCCGTCCGCTGGTGCCGAGGGCTTCCTCGCTCTCCGTTTGAGCGATGAGCGCGTCGAGATCCTTGATACGCGAGCGCATCTTGTCGGCGTCCCGCCCCAATTTCTGCACCACGTCGGGCAGCTCGCTGAAAGACTTCTGAACGTCCTTGGGCAGTCCCTCGAAGAGCCGATCTGCAGCCATGCCGATGGCCATCTCAGTATGGCCATATGTGGCCCCCGTGCTGGCCACGCTTCCCAGTCGAACCTTCCCGAGCTTGAAGATCCCCCTTCCCAGCAGGCCTTCCCAGAACTTGAGCCACCGCTCGCCGGGCACGACGCCGCCGACCTTGTGAGTCATCGCCGCCACGGCCCCCCCTGCGGTCAGCGTGATCGCCCCGACCCCGATGACGTTGAGCGCCAGGGTTTCCAACGTGTAGGGGACAACCGCAAACGCGGCGATGCCCGCGACGAAGGTCGCCACGCCTCCCATGGAAATCCTACTGGCCCATTGGCTGACGCGGCTCCGGCCGCCGTACTCGGACGCGAGTTCCTGACATCGCTCGTCCACGTCCCCGCGCAGGGACAGGACGAGCTCCTCTCGGCCGTAGCCTGACCGGAGGAGGCGGCGCGCCATCCGCGTGAGCATAGCCAGGGGTACCGCCCCCAGGCCGGCAAGTCCCAGGGACCCCGCAACTACGACCGAGGTGCTGAACCCCTCATCCACTATGAACGTCGCATACATGATCACGAACAAGATCGCCGCGAAGCCCATCCCCCAGATCAGGACCGTCGACTCCTGGTTCTGCTCGGAAAAGAGACGAAGGGCGACAGGAACCTCCCGTCTGACCGCGAGGGAGTCAGTAAGCGCGCCCGCCAACTCCTCTCCACTCTGGAAGCGCTCTTCAGGATCCTTCGCCAGACAGCGATCCATCGCCTGGCTCAGCTTCTTGGGCACCTCGGGCGCCACTGTGGCGAGCGCCGGGGCCTCCTGCGTGAGCTGCTTGGCCAGCGTCGCGGCGACGGTAGAGCCCTGGAAGGGCAGCTCGCCGGTCAGCATGTAATGGCCCACGATGCCCAGGGCATACATGTCGCTTCGGCCGTCCACGGCCTCACCACTCGCCTGCTCCGGGCTCATAAACTCCGCAGTGCCCAGAATCTCGGTGGATCCCGTCAGCCCCTGACCCCCGCCCGCTTGAGCGATCCCGAAGTCCGTGACCAGCGCACGTCCGCCCGAGGCCTCCAGGAGGATGTTGTCCGGCTTGACGTCGCGGTGAACCACGCCGTGCGCGTGCTCGGACGCGCTGGCCCAGAGACTCACCCTCAACGAACGCCATCGCAAAGAAGACGAAATCATCGACCTCGTCCACGGCGTGGATGGGAACGATGTTGGGGTGTGAGAGCTTCCCGGCGGTGCGGGCTTCCTGCAGGAACCGATCCTTCAGGACCGGCTGAGCGGCGAGATGTGGAGGTAGAAGCTTCAGCGCAACGGGCCGGTCCAGGCGCACTTCGTGTGCGAGGTAGACGATGCCCATCCCGCCGCGACCGATCGGCCTACCAGGGCCTCCTGGAGGGCCAGGAATTCAAGGTCGGGGAGGTCGGGTGCGTCGGACATGAAGTGACGATGAGCAGCACGTCCGGTCGCAGCAAGCTCGCGCTTGCGCAGGGACTAGCCGCCCCACCCTCGTGTGCGCGACAGATTCGCCTCGCTCTTTACCCCCCTGACCCGTCCCCCGCCGGAGTAGTAACCGGAGCTCCAACGGTCTTGATGATATGCACCAGGAACTTGGCCGGTTCGGTGTCACTCGCATTCTGAGACACCGTGTGGATGGAGTTCGGGTCCTCGTAGAACATCTCGCCCGGCGACAGCGTCATGAGCTCGCCTCCCTCGACCTGCATCTTCACGGTTCCCTCTAGCACGTAGACGAAGACGTGGGCGTTGTGGCGGTGCGGGGGTGAGGAGGGCTGACCTGGAGTCAGATTGACCTCGACCACCAGGATCTCCTGGTTATCGGGCAACTCCGGCAGCGGCATGTTCAGCACCTGCGCCTCGGCGGAGCTCGCGAACACGCTCAGGACCGCTAGGGCTGACAGAGCGCACAGGGGCAGGAAGCGTTTCATGGTGCACCTCATGAGTGGCGGTTTTTTAGTGAAGCCAGCGCTAACGCCTAGCGGTTCCCCCGCTCCTGAGCGCGCGCGCCGCTCAGGATGTTGCTGAGCGCGTAGTTGGCCTCGTGGCACGCGTACTCGTACACGAGCTCGCCCGGCCTCATCCTCGTGAACGGGATCTCTCCGCCCCACGGCTCTGCGTAGGTCGACGGATCCTCGATGGTGAACTCGTAGTGGATCGTGCGCTCATCGACCACCGTGAAGCGCTCGATCACCTTCAGGTCCGGCGTGGCCGCAACGCCGAGAAACGCCTGCCCCGGATGGATATTGGTCGTCTCGACGACGAGCACGTCGCCCTCCCAGTGGCCCCAGGAATCTCCCATATACGGACGCATGTGGTCGGGCATCGCCTGGCGCTCGCCAAACCGGATGATCCGGATGTCGTGCACCATCTCCGTCAGGATCATGATGTGGTCAGGCGTCTGCACGATCGTGTACGTGTTGTTGTACGCGTAGTTCGGTGCCATCGGCGGGCCGGCGCTCGACCCGAAGGAGATGATGCACCGCTCCGCGAGCGGCCGATTCTCGGGGTTGTCGTACTGACCGAACCCACTTGATGCCTCTCGACCCGCGGCGATCCGCTCGCGAGCCTGCGGCAGAAGCGTCGGCCTCCGGCCTCCGGGGGGCTGCGTGAGAAGCGAGCTGCGCGGCTCGCCGTTCACCCTGGCCACCAGGTCTCCTGCCTGGAACCAGACAGCATGGTTGTAGCCCCCGACGCCTCCCTTGGCGCCCGTCGAGCCGTCACCACCTACGGGCGGCGCGACGCGGTCCGGGTCACTCGGCTGCGCCAGATCGACGAGGTAGTCGACGCGCCCTCCCTCGGCCTCGGCAACCTGTTCGGGCGTGAGAATCAGCTCCTGCCCCGCGGGGCGTTGGAGCGGGGTGAGCGTTGCGTTTGTCCAGTCCCCTTGAAGGTCCGGACGGCCGTCCGGCATGCGCGGGACGGTCCCCGGCCCGGCTGCGCTCGCCTGCGCGCTCAGGACGGCGGGTGCGAGCACACTCGCCCCCAAGACCGCGAGGCCCAGGGCCAAACCTGTGTTGAAGCGTCGGATGCTCACGTTGCGTCCCCCTTGGTTCACCGCCGGAAGATGGCGCGCGCCGAGGGGGATCGCGAGCGTCTACGCGTGTCTCAGCACCGTGCCCGGCAACGCTTCCGTCAGCCGATCATCATCGATCACCGGCACGCCGTTGACGATCACATAGGGCATCCCGGTCGGATAGGCGGCCCTCGCATCGTTCTCGTACGTGCAGTGACTCGTGACGTTGTCGAAGTCGAAGACCGTGATATCGGCGCGTAGGCCCTCCTTGATCATGCCTCTGTCCTGAAGGGCGAGGGTGTGGGCCGGCAACGACGTCATCTTCCTGATCATGTCCTCAATCGACACCAGCTTCTGTTCTCTCACCCAAACCAGGGCGTCGCTGAATCCGCTGAACGCGCTCGGCCTGACCCGGCGCGTGGCCTCACCCGGCTTCGCCGCGCTCCCACCGTCGGTGCTCGGCATCGCGACCGACCAAGTGAGCTGGCTGTTTCGGTCCTCCATGATCCGGTTCGCGAGACTCATCTCCCCATTTTCCTCGACGAGCATGTCGAACAGGGCGTCGAACAGATCGACACCCTTCATCTCGGCGATCTCAGCAAGCGTTTTCCGCTCGTACGCAGGGTTTTTGAAGCGCCCATTGAGCGGGGGGAAGATCCAGACCCCATCCCCCTTACCCGTCCTGATGAGAAGCAGCCGAGCCGTCGTGTTCTCGAAGCCCATCTCGGCGGGCGATTTCGTGAGCAGCTCCTCCTTTAATACTGCCCTCTCGGCCGGGTCGCGCAGCCTCTCGAACAGACTTTCTCTCCCGTCCGCGAGATACGTCGGGGAGAAGACCGATCGTGCTGGCCACGGAGACACCGAGCCCCAGTCACTGGGCAGGATATCCACGAGGACATCGATGCCCTCGTCCCTGGCCGCATAGATGAGGTCGTGGACCTTATGATGGAGGTCGGGAACCGACGTATACGGTGCGTTGCTGCTGAGATGAGAGATCTGGACGACCCTCACGCCGGACCTTCTTCCGATCTCGATGGCTTCCTCGACCGCCTGGTACACAGAGCCCTCTTCGCCTGACCATCCGAGAACCGCCGAGCTGAAGTCCCGGAGATGGGTCGCGTAGATGCCCCCATACTCCGCGGACACCTTGGCGAGCTCCACGACCTCGTCGGTGTGGGCATACACCCCGGGGGAGTATGCCAGGCCCGTGGAGAGCCCGACCGCGCCGTCCTGCATGGCCGCTCTGACGAGCTCCTTCATCTCGTCGAGCTGCCGCTGAGTCGGCGCCTCGTGGATCCCATCCATCACGTACCGTCTCACCGTACCATGCCCGACGAGCGTGGCCATGTTCAGCGAGATCCCATGTTGCTCGAGTCGAGTGAAGTACTCGCCCATGGTCGCCCAGCCGGAGTCCCGTGCGCCTGCTCTGGGTCGGCGTGGGACTGGGCTCCCACCGCAGTTCCCATTCACCTCGGTGGTGATGCCCTGACGGACTTTGCTCTCGAGCCACGGATCATTGAACATGCTCGTGTCCGAGTGGCTATGGATGTCGATGAAGCCCGGACTGACGAAGAGTCCATCGACGTCAATTACCGTGTCGGCCTCTTCGGCTTCGATCCGGCCGATCTTGCTGATCAGCCCGTCCTTCAGCCCGACGTCGGCGTTGAACCAGGGAGTACCGGCACCATCCAGGACGCGGCCGTTCTTCAGGACGAGGTCATAGTCTGCGGCGGTCTCTTGCTGGCGAGCTGTCGTTTGGCCGGCGGCTCCGTGCGCGTATGCCGCTGCCGATACCGCTGCGGCAGAGGACAGGAAGTCTCTTCTCTTCATCGGACTTGCTCCAACTGGGATAGCGCGATCTCGACGAGGCGCCGCAGCTCACGGATCGGCTGATCCGAGTCGTCCACTTGCAGGCGCATCACGATGTCATTGTTGAGCCAAACGCCGCCGTCCTTCTTGACGATAAAGAGCGCGGCCGACTGCATGCCTCGTTTGTCGCCGCCTGCCGCGTGGCCCGCCTCGAGGGCGGCCACCAGACGTAGGCTCAGGTGTCCCTCTGTGGCATGGAACGCGGTCACCATGTCCTCTACCACGCCGGGGCCGGCCAGGATGTTGCCCTGCGCGGACACGTGCCGCCCGATCCGGTGACCCGCCCATTCCGTTGCGGTGGGGCCCGTGTGGGTCGCCACCGAACCGTCCGCCGCCATCACCGAGAACTGGCGCCCTAGCTTGCTCCAACGCTCCGGGAGCGGGTCCGGATCCTGCGCGAGCAGCTGGTCTACGACCGCCTGTGGTGCGAGGCCCTGCCTGAGCAGCTCGAGGCCTTTGGGGCCATAGCTGACATCGATGACCGCCTGCGTCGCGACGACGCCCGCGTCCGCCTCGGCCCAGAGATTGCGGTTCCCGATCGCGAAGACGCGGGACTGAACCGCACCCCCCACCTCGCCCGTTACCGAATCGTAGGCCAGGATCGAGAAGGTCGACGCTGGGGGCCAATCCTCGATGGGGACCTGGGCCGAGAGTGGACCGACCCGGACGAGAGGCGGGAGAAGCGAGGCCGCAATGCAGACTACTGCGGGCGCGGCCACGGTCCTCACTGTCATCGCACGGTCCTCACCGCTAAGAGATCGGCTTCCTCGGGATCCTCCCGTCCATTTGGGACGCCTGCCACGCGAAGTGCGCGAGAAGGATCGCCTGCTGCATCAGCTCGTCTTCCGACATACGCTCCGGGTAGTCGGCGTTGGTGTGCCGCGTGCGCTCGTCGTACGCCTCGAAGTCCTTGATGACGTTGAAGGCCGGAAGTCCCATCTGATCGAACGGGACATGGTCGGTGCTGCCGATGCCCGCGACGACGTTCATCGTCACGTCCAGGTCACTGAGTGGCTCGAGCCAGGCGTCGAACAGAGCCTTGGCTCCCATATTCTCCTGCATGTAAAAGCCGAGAGACCGGCCGGAGCCGGGATCGTCGTTGAGGTACACCTGGAGCTTGTTCTGCGCGTCAGCGTCCGCAAGGTGCTCAGCGATGTAGTCCCGTGCCCCCAGCAGTCCTTGCTCCTCTCCCGACCAAAGCGCGAACCGAATCGTGCGGCGCGGGCGTACGTCGAGCGCAGCGAGGATGCGTGCGGCCTCGATTACCGCGAGCGCGCCGTCACCGTTGTCCGTCGCACCAGAGGCCGTGTGCCAAGAGTCGAGATGCGCGCCGACCAGGACGACCTCGTCTCCGACGTCGGGATCTGTTCCCGGGAAGTCCCCGAGCACGTTGAACGTGCGGGTGTCGTCGTCGTAGGTCGTGGCGAGATCCACGCGCAAGTCGACGGGGACGCCGCGCTCGGCCAACCGCGCGATCATGTTGTACTGCTCGGCCGCCAAGACCAGCGAAGGAATGGCGCCGTCAGGCGTGTTGCGGTTTCCGCCCACGCCGACGGTGCCGTCTCTGTAGTAGCTGGGACGAATCGTGACGCCCGCTCCGGCGCGCTGGAGGATGTCGCGAAGCTCCTGATTGGATGCCGTCGATGTCACCCTGATGCCCGGTGGATTCCCTGTCCGGGTCGCGTCGTCGCTGAGGCCGGGTTGCGGGCGGTCGTTGTCCCGGTACTGCGTCTGAGGCAGGTGCGTGAGTACGATGGCGCCGCGTAGCTGGGACGCCATGGCCTCGATCTCCGCCGCGGTCTTGTCGCCCACGTATACGATGGGTCCATCGAGGACGCCGTCCACCGAGGTGGTCCAGGCCTCGGCGTAGCCGATCAGCGGCATGTAGCGAGGGGAGGTCATCTCGATCGACAGCTTGTCGAGCGTCCACCCGCGGCCGAACTCGAATGCCTCGAGCCTGGCATCCGTGAGTCCCCACTCCCTGAACTGATCTCGCACCCAGTTAGCCGATCGAGTATGCGCCGGTGAGCCCGTCAGCCGCTGACCGTACACGTCGGTGAGCGTGTGGTAGAGATCGAGCGCCTGCGAGCGCTGCAGCCCTTCCTGCTTGATGCGCTCGGCCATATCCCGGTCAGGGACTTGGGACGACACCGGAGCGGCGTTGAGAGCCACAGCGAGGGCGAGGGCGGGGAGGAGGAATCGGGTGCGCATATCGTGCCTTGCCGCTGAAGAGGTTACTTGCGGTCCGCGAACGAGTGACAAAGTGGGCCGGACGGGCGACCTGAACTAGGGCCCGCGCCCACCCGGCGCACACCAGCTGTGCGGGCGTGCTGCTACTGGCAGCTGCCGTCACTGCGCGTTGTCACGCGAACGGCCATACGGCACAATACCTTCCCTTTACGGCCCTAGACAGAGCCAGGAATCCCATGAAATCGACCGGCTTGCGCGTTGTTGGCTGCCTCTTCGCGCTGACCCTGGCCGCCGGTCGGTTCTCCGACGGCTCTCGACTCGCCGCTCAGGCGGTCGCGGGGAGTCAGGCCTCGGGGAACTCAGCAGCGTCTCTCGCCCGGTTCACGTTCGACGGGACCACGACTGACGCGACCGGCCGCTTCTCGGCTCGGGGGTCCTCCGCAGCGATCGAGTACGTCGAGGGCCTCGACGGCCAGGCGCTCAGCCTCCGCTCAGGCCGTGGGGCTGCGTACGTGGCACTGGATAGCGGGGACCTCCCCTTAGCCAGCACCGACGACTTCTCGGTCCAGTTCTGGATGAGAACCGTGCAGGACGCCAATCGGCGCGTCGTGCTGCTGTCTCAAAAAGACTTCGACGACAACAGCCTCGCCTCCCAAAAGGCGCCCGGCTGGGTCTTCTACGTATCAGGCGGTACCTGGGCGTGGAGCATGGGGTCAGGGAGCAGGCGCATCACGTACGAACGCGACAACGGGAAACACATGCCACTGAACGATGGCAGGTGGCATCAGCTCACCATGACGTACAGCAGCACCCGGTCCGAGATTCGACTGTTCTACGACGGCGAGAACAAGGTCACGTACCACGTGAGTGATGCGGAAGGCTTCGACTTCAGCTCCAGCAGTCCACTCGTCGTGGGATGGGACGGAGCCCCGACCAACGCACCGTCGGGTGTGCTCACGGCGATCGAAAGGGGTGCCGAGGCACTGCAGCGATACGTGGACGCGTTCAATCGCCTCGGTTTGGCGGAGGTCACCGCCGAGGAGTTCGCCAGCCTGATCGTAGACCCGAGGCAGCTCTTCGACCGGAAGGTCCAGGAAGCCGCGGAGCTTCGGGAGGCGGACCGTGCGGCATTTCTAAGATCGATGGAGTCGGTGGATTTCGAGCCGGTCAGAGAGCTGGAAGGCGCCCTGATGGACAATCCCTACACGGTCCATCAGGTGATGAACTTCATGGACACGGCCCCCCTGCTCGAGGTGTTCTCCCTGGTCGATGGCCAGGTGACCATCGACCAGGACGGAGCCACGGCCTCTGCGGATCGGGAGGGGTTGGACCCGCCCGACTTCGACATGGACGACCTGGAAGTCTGGGGTCGCGTTCTGACCTCCGAGGAGGTTCGCAGCTCCTACGCAGAGTTCTTCCTGCCGCCCATCTCTGATCTGCCGGATGAGCTCTCATCCATCACAGCGGGCGCGTGGAACATCTGGCACGGCGGAAAGCACTTCACGGTCGAGGACCACGGCTGGGACTCTCGGGTCGCCATCGCGCAGATCATCGAGAGTCAGGGCGTCGACATCGTCATGATGCAGGAGACGTATTCGGCCGGAGACTTCATCGCGGCCGAGTTGGGATACTACTTCGCGACCACGGTCGACTGGGACTACCTGAACCAGGGCGCCAACATCTCGGTGCTCAGCCGATATCCGATCGAAGAAGTGTACGTCCCGGACGAGTCACCCTTCATGAACGTCGGGGCGAAGGTCAGGATCAGCCGAAGTCAGGATCTGTATGCCATGTCGAACTGGTACGGAATGGATCAGTTCACGAACGTGATCGACTTCCATGCGGAAAGGTTCGGTGAGTCGGAGTCGATTCCCACTCTGTTCGCTGGTGATTTCAACGCCGTTCCACACACGGACGGAGGCGACAGCCCTGCCTCGCGGGCGCTACTCGCGGACGGCTTCATCGACGCGTTTCGAAGCCTCCATCCTGACGTGCAAGCCGATCCCGGATACTCGCACAGGAGCGGGAGAAGAATCGATCAGCTGTACTACAAGGGCTCCGGCTTACAGAACACCTCCACTGAGTTGATCTCTACCTGGCCCGCCGGATTCCCTTCCGACCACTACCTGATCCGAGCCACTTTCGAACTCGACTATTCGACTCCGAGGAACAGATGACGGCATGAGGCGCGGGATCGCTTCGGGCGTCGGGCAGGCCCAGCCCTCCGTCCCGCTGGCGCAAGATGCCCCACACCCTCCAATTGCGACCGAAGACCCCTTTGCCGAGGTGACCCATGCGGTCTCGCACTCAGCTCTGGACTTCCGCAGCTCTGCTCCTGGTGGTCGCGACCGTCCCACTGGTTGCTCAGGAACTCCCGGTGGCGACCCCCGAGGCCGTCGGCATGTCGTCCGACCGTCTCGACAGGCTTACGGCCGCGATCGAGCGCTACGTCGAAGAGGGCCGGCTCGCCGGCGCGGTCACCACGGTGCTCAGGGATGGCAAGGTCGTCTGCACAGAGGCGGTCGGAGCGCGGGACCGCGAGTCGGAGAGCCCGATGACGACGGACGCGATCTTTCGCATCGCGTCACAGAGCAAGGCGCTAATCAGCGTGGGGATCATGATGTTGCAGGAGGAGGGTGAACTCCTCATCAACGATCGCGTTTCGGAGTACCTGCCCGCATTCCGCAATACCACGGTGGCGGTACGGAAGGAGGGCGGAGGCTACGAGGTCGTGGACGCGCGGCGCCCGATTACGCTCAGGGATCTCCTGACTCATACCGCCGGCATCGGCTACGGGTCGGGCCCCGGTCCAGACCGCTGGCAGGATGCCGAGATCACCGGCTGGTACTTCGGCCACCGCAACGAGCCGATCCAGATTCACTGGCCCCAGAACCATCTCGAGGCGGCGGCCGGCCCGTCGCGCTCGACACACTGACCAAACTCCTCGGAGAGGTCGCCGAGAATGCCCTCGGCCGGCTCCTCGAGCCCGATCGCCCATCGCAAGAAGGCCGCGGCACGTGGAGGAGGCGTGGGCTGCCTCATTGACCTTCTTCGAGCAGGAACTCCTGGCCGTCCCAAAGGGCGAGAAGTGATCGCCCTGATACCCGTAGCGCCTCCTTCCCCGACCCCGTCAGCTCGAAGAAGCGCTTTGCTCGCCCGCCCCTACCCGGCGTTGGCCCTCCCAGCCGCGTGCTCAGGTAGCCTTTCTGGACCATGCGCTCGAGCACGAGGTAGAGCGCGCCCCGCGACACCACGCGATCAGCACGCGTCTCCAACTCGCGCAGGACGGACATCCCGTACGCGTCTGGACCGAGGCGGCTTATCGCGAGCAGTACCATTTGCTCGAGTTCGCCGATGTGTTTGGCACCCATGAGCACATTGTAGACAATTCAGAGCCGAGGTCAACTTTACCGACGAGCTCGACGTCGAGTCGGTTCGTGCATACGAGATCACGACGAACTGGGGACGTGGTGAGCGCCGGCGAGGAGCCGCCCAGCGCGTTGAGGCACCACGGCGAGAGTTCGAGGCTTGCACCATATGGGTGACGCGTCGGATGTTGCCCGGCCGAACCGATGCGGGCTCCCCCGCTACCTCTAACAGGATCCCAAAGCCGTGCGACTGACTCCTACTCCTGCACGCTTGTCTTCCCTGCTGATGCTGCTGGCGACGATGTCCGGATGTTCGTCGTCCGAGGTGGCAGTTGGCGAAGCTTCGGTGAGCGTGGCCGGAGCCGACAGCATCACGCTTCGTTATCTCGGCGCGGCCGGTTGGGAAATCTCGGCCGGGTCCGAGGAATCCGGGGACCGCGTCGTGGTGTTGGTGGATCCGTACCTCACCCGAGCCAACTACTCAGGCGCGCCGAGTCAGGATCCGACTGATACGCGCCCGTTCTACACCCGTGCCGACACGCTCTTCAGTGACACCGATGTGATCGACGCCCAGATCGACCAGGCCGACTACATCGTGGTCCAGCACTCCCACCCCGATCACGTGATGGACGTGCCTTACCTAGCGCACAAGACGGGCGCGGTGGTGATCGGACATGAAAGCACGATCAACATCATGCGGGCGTACGGCGTTCCCAACCAACAGCTCATCACGGTCCGCGGCGGCGAAGACTATGACTTCGGAAACGTCTCGATCCAGGTGATTCCGAGTCTCCACAGCCCGTTGGGCGACAAGCGGTACTACCAGTCGGCGGTCGTGGAGGCAGGAGTCACGCGCCCACTGCGCATCTCGCAGCTCGTCGAGGGCGGCTCGCTGATGTATCTCGTGCGTCTGGCGGGCCACCAGGTTATGACGATGGGCTCCATGAACTACATCGCCCGCGAGGTGGAGGGGCTTCGTCCCGACATCGCCCTCGTGGGCGCGGCGCCCTCGCATCTGGAGATCCGTGACTACACGCCGCGGCTCATGGCGGCGCTGGGCTACCCCGCGGTGGTCATACCCACCCATGCGGACAACTTCCGAGTTCCGTACGGGTCCCCCACGGCATACCGCAACGAATGGGTCGAGTCGTTCGCGGACGAGGTTCGCGAGGCGTCACCCGACTCGAGAGTGATCATCCCGCAACATCTGGAGCCCCTCCGGCTATCGATGCGGTAAGGCCAGTTTCACCGCGACCCATCTGGACATTGCTGAGAGCAGGGTCCCATGCCGAGATTGAGGGCATGACCAAGCAAGCTCTCCTCACCGAAATCC
>Ga0209554_1000728_pt1 | contig 27259 bp, 24 predicted proteins | sample MarorgKNORR_S2LV_5_FD_188221 | JGI IMG/M metagenome (GOLD analysis project Ga0209554, IMG submission 188221) | Marine microbial communities from the Southern Atlantic Ocean, analyzing organic carbon cycling - Bottom_A/KNORR_S2/LV (SPAdes) (version 2) | ecosystem: Environmental > Aquatic > Marine... | reverse complement strand
TAACGCCCCAATAATCAATTTCAAAATTTTTTTGTATATTTGTAAATTTTGCAAATGAATTAAGCCATGTATATTGATATGGATACAAAGAAAAGTTTTCTAAAAAAAAGAAAAAAATAACTAATGATCCCAAACCAATAAATAATTTTTTATTAAAATAAAAAAGATTAGTGAGACCTATTAAAAAGATTAAAGGAACTAAAAAAAGTACGTGCCTTAATTCATCGTAAACAGCAACGTTTTTAAGAATGAAAATAAACAAAATTAAAAAAAATGATATAAGCAAAGTCAAATAATATATGGACGCTGGGGTCTCGCTAAATATTTTTTTTTCTACGAAAGGAAAAAGTAATATTCCTATAATTATTAAAATAGGTAATTTAAAAAATAACCAAATAAAATAATAACTTGATGGCAAATTAAAAGAATTCATACATGTGCCTAAAGTTAATGTACAAATTTCATTCCAATATTTACTCATAACAGTTATAGAGTTTATTGATTCGACCAAAGGATTGTGCCAAAAAATTGGATTTAATATATAAATAAAAATAAATAAAGAAATTGTAAAAATTAAAAAAAACTTCCAATTTTTTTTAATAAAATCATTTATATCAATTTTTTTTATGTTAAACAAAACTACAATGCTTATTAAATATTGAAAACAAATAAGTAGTCCGACAATTCTTATGCCAATTAAAAATGCAGTTAAAAATGACAGCAAAATAACTTTACTATTATTAATTTTTTCCTCTAGAAATAAACTTTCTATGATTGTTAATGAAATATATGTATTAATTAACCAAAATGATAAAAAAGGAATGTCCTTTTCATTAAATTGAGCATGCCCGAACAAATATGGATATAATAAGTAAAGTAATGAAGAAATAAATGCAAAAATTAAATTATTAGTTATTTTATAGGATAAAAAATAAAAAAAAATTCCAGATATAGAAAACACTAAAAAAGTTGCTGCATGTTTAGCAACTAACCACCCGCCGTAAGTACTTAAATCATTTAAATTTGATACAAATTTATTAAGTATAATTGAAAAAGGTTGGGTAATTAAATTAAAAGCAACACCTTGATATTTGTCTCCATGACTTAACAATTCATCATAATTTCCATTTTTAAAAAAATTTATAATTGCTGATTGGTGAACTTCCCAATTTAGCTGCTGATGATACTCATCGCTAGTTATTCCATTTATGATACTTAGATATGCTCCAATAAAAAAATAGAATAGTAAAAAAATAAAAAATTGATAATTTTTTTTAAGTATATTTAACAATTATCTAGAATAATATTCAATTACCAAATTAGGTTCCATCACAACTGGGTAAGGAACTTCTTCAAACTTAGGCGTTCTTACAAATTTAACTTTTTTATTTTTTTCATCAACTTGCAGGTATTCTGGAACTTCTCTTTCTTTGTTTGCTAATGCTATGTCTATTAAAGCTAATTTTTTTGACTTATCTCTAACTTCAATTGTTTCTTCTTCTTTTAATTGATAGCTAGGAATGTTCACTTTTTTTCCATTAACTTTAACATGGCCATGATTAATAAGTTGTCTCGCTGAAAACATTGTTATTGATAGTTTTGCTCTATAAACTACTGCGTCAAGTCTTCTTTCCAGTAAACCAATAAGATTTTCTGCTGAATCTCCTTTTTTCATTATTGCTTTTTTGTAAACATTTCTAAATTGTCTTTCATTAATGTTGCCATAATATGATTTTAATTTTTGCTTAGCTTGAAGTTGTATCCCGTAATTAGATGGTTTTGCTGATCTGCTTTGACCATGTTGTCCTGGCGGGTACGCTCTTGAGTTAAAAGGACTTTTAGGTCTTCCCCATAAATTTACCTTAAGTCTTCTGTCAACTTTATGTTTAGAGTTTAATCTTTTTGTCATTCGGTATGAGGGTTTATAAACATCTTGATAATTATGTCAATCTACCTTTTTTTTAGCCAGACTTGCAAATACACTTGATAAAATGCGAGTTTCTTTTTCCGACAAGTCCATTTTATAAAAAATACTTCTTAGATTTTCTAACATTATTGGTTTTTTTTCTAATGGTTTAAAAAAATTTCTATCGTTTAAATGTTTAATGCAAAGATTAGCCATTAATTGAATATCTTTTTTGCTAGCAGATATTATTTTTTTTGACTTAGAATACTTTGATTTTTTCAATCGAATTAAACTGGAAACTACTTGCGCTACAATTATTACACTATGCGATAAATTTAATGATTTAAAATCAAGATTTGTAGGAATTTGCATAGTACAATTAGCATAGCTAATTTCATTATTTGACAGCCCAGAGGCCTCCGAACCGAATAAAAAAGCAATTTTTTTACTAAAATCAATTTTACTTAAATCATTTAACCTAATGTGTTTAAGATTTTTATTTCTAAATCTTGATGTTGTGGCAATTAAATAATCAACATTTTTAATAGCGGGTTCTAGATTTTCATAAATTTTACTATTTTTTATAATCTCTTTTGCTCCTACAGAAGTAGCTATAATTTTGTCATTAGGAAACAAAGGCTTTGGGTTAATTATAACTAATTTTTCAAAATTAAAATTCTTTAATGCCCTAGCGCATGCTCCTATATTTTCAGACAATTGTGGTTTATGAAGAATAAATGAAATACTAGAAAATGACATTAATTACTAGCAGGAGCATCATCTTTAAATAATTTATAATCTAAACTATCAATAAGAGCTTTAAATGAAGCTTCAATAATGTTTGTAGATACGCCTACTGTAAACCAATTTTTTCCTTTGGAGTCTGTGCTTTCAATAGAAACTCTTGTTATAGCTTCAGTTCCTGTATTCAGTATTCTAACTTTGTAATCTACTAATTTTAGATCTTTTAAGTATTTTGAGTATTTAGTTAATCTATCTACGTTATTTCTGATTGCATTATCTAATGCGTTAACAGGACCATTTCCTTCTCCTTCACATAGTATCTTTTTTCCATCTACTTCTAATTGTGCTTTAGCAGTCGAAACAAGTTCTCCTGAAAAATTTTTTTTAACAGTTACATCATACTCTTTAATAGAAATATACCTTGGTATCTCTCCATTGACTCTTCTTGCTAAAAGCTCAAATGAAGCGTCTGCTCCATCATAACTATAACCAATAAACTCTCTATCTTTAACTTCTTCTAAAAGCTTTTTAATTTTTGGATCATTTTCCTCAATATTAACTCCGATTGTTTTTAGTCTTGAAATAATATTAGATTTTCCTGATTGATCTGAGACAATAATATTTCTAACATTTCCTACGTCTTCTGGTTTTATATGTTCATAGGTTTTAGGATCTTTTTGAACCGCTGAAACATGTAAACCACCTTTGTGTGAAAAAGCTGCCGCACCAACATACGGTAAATGTTTATTAGGTTTGCGATTTAATATTTCATCTAAAAGTCTAGAACATTGTGTTAATTTATTTATATTGCTTGATTTGATATTTGTAACAAAATCTTTAGAAAATTCTTCTTTAAGATGAATGGTTGGAATTATTGACATTAAATTTGCATTACCACATCTTTCTCCTAAACCATTGATAGTTCCTTGTATTTGTCTTACTCCAGATAATACGGCAGCAAATGAATTTGCTACTGCATTACCCGTATCATTATGTGCATGAATTCCCAAGTTTTTTCCAGGCACAATCTTAGAAACTTCTTTGACAATCTTTGATATCTCATGAGGAAATGTTCCGCCATTAGTGTCGCATAATACTACCCACCTTGCTCCATTATCATAAGCTGATTTAACGCATAATAAAGCATATTTAGGATTATTTTTGTAGCCATCAAAAAAATGTTCAGCATCAAACATGAATTCTTTTTTTTTCTTAACAAAATGCTTTGTACTTTCTTTTATATTGTCTAAATTTTCTTCATTAGAAATGCCTAAGGCTACATCAACATGAAAATCCCAAGTTTTGCCAACCAAACAAATTGAAGGAGCTCTAGAATTTAATAAAGCTGAAAGGCCAGGATCATTTTCAGCACTTCGACCAGTTTTTTTTGTCATTCCAAATGCTGTTAATCTGGAATTTTTGAAATTTATTTTCTTTTGAAAAAATTCAGTATCTGTTGGATTTGCTCCTGGCCAACCACCTTCTATATAATCTACTCCAATGTTATCTAGTGTAAGAGCAATTTTTTGTTTATCATCTATTGAAAAGTCTACGCCCTGAGTTTGAGCTCCATCTCTTAACGTAGTATCAAATATATATATTTTATCTTTACTCATTTATATTTCCAAATCGTTTTACCAGTTTTATCTTCTATTAAAACACCTTTATTTAAAAGCTCTTTTCTTATTTTGTCAGCAAAGCCATAATCTTTAGATTCTCTAGCTTTATTTCTTAAATTAATTTTTGATAAAATTTCATTTTCAGATATTGAAGATCTAGTCTTTTTAAACTCTAACCACTGTTCCTTAGTTTCGTTAAGTAAACCAACAAAATTGCATGCTGAAACAAAAATTTCTTTGTCTTTAGAATTACCAGAATTTGCTTTATCAAAAAGCTTATGAATATTTCCAATATATCCAGGTGTATTTAAATCATCATAAAGAGGCAACAACATAGTTTCAGGAATTTTAATTTTGTTTTTAATAGATACAAACATTTGATACCATTTATCAATAATGCTTTTTGAATCTTCCAACAGTTTATCATTCCAATCAAGGGGTTGTTTGTAATGAGCACTCATTAAGGCAAGTCTTAAAACTTGGCCATTGATTTTTTTTTTTAAATCCATAGTTTTTAAAATATTTCCTTGTGATTTTGCCATCTTTTCATTGGACATTGTTATGAATCCATTGTGGATCCAATAATTAGCAAAAACTTTTGTATCATTAGCACACCTTGATTGTGCAATTTCATTTTCATGATGAGGAAAAATTAAATCTCTACCACCTCCATGAATATCAAATTTATCTCCTAAATATTTTTTTGACATTACAGAACATTCTAAATGCCAGCCTGGTCTACCCTTTCCCCATGGAGATTCCCAAAAAGGCTCATTATCTTTTGATGGTTTCCATAAAACAAAATCCTTAGGATTTTTTTTATTTTCAGATACTTCAACTCTTGATCCGGCAATTAATTCATCTAGGTTTTTGTTAGACAATTTTCCATAGTCTTTGAATTTTTTAACCTCAAAATAGATATGGAGATTGTTTAAATAAGCATATCCATTCTGAATCAATTTATTAATCATTTCAATCATTAATGAAATGTTTTCTGTTGCTTTGGGTTCAAATGTAGGTTTTTGGCAGCCTAGATAGGCACAATCTTCATGAAAATTTTTTGTAATTTTCTTAGTTAGTTCTTGTGTAGATATCTTCTTTTCGTTAGATGATTGAATAATTTTATCATCAATATCAGTAATGTTCCTTACATAAGTAACTGTTTTTTCACCAAACCTACATTTTAAAACTCTATATAAAATATCAAATACAACTAATGGCCTTGCATTACCAATATGCGGGTCATCATAAACGGTAGGTCCGCAAACATATATGCCGATCTTGTTTTTATTTATTGGTACAAATTTTTCTTTTTTGTTTCCCAAACTATTGGATAAAAAAATATCTTTATTCATATTATTTTGGAATTTTACACACTGGAATTGGTTGCATTTTATGTAAATTTAATTTTCGTTGTTCAAGATATTTTGATCGATGAGGAGAGTTTGAATTATTTATAGCTTCTTCAAGCTCTTGATATGTAAGACCTAATTGACTAACGTCAGTTCTGCCATCATCCCATAAACCATCTGTTGGTTGCGCTTGAATTATTTCTTCTAATATACCTAGTTCTTTTCCTAGTTCCCAAACTTCAGTTTTTGTACAGTCAGCAATAGGTGAAATATCAACTCCACCATCACCATATTTTGTATAGAAACCAACTCCAAAGTCTTCTACTTTATTGCCCGTGCCAACAACTATCCCATTATTCGCTGCTGCAACTTGATAAAGAGTTGTCATTCTTATTCTTGCTCTTGAATTAGCTAGACCATGTTCGCTGTCAAAACCTGATAGTTTAGACTGAAAAGATTTAAAAACTTCATCAAGTTCAATTGTACGTGACTCAATATTTTTAAATTTATTTTTTAACCATTTTTCGTGCTTTAAACTTAAATTATGTTGTGAACTTATTTGTTTAATTGGCATAGTTAAAACAATAGTTTTTGTGCCTGTCATTGCACACAATGTGCTTGCTACAGAAGAGTCGATACCTCCCGATATACCAATTACTAAAGACGTTGCCTGCTTGGGCATTGAATTAATATAATTTAATATCCAATCTTTTATAAACACAATTTTTTTACTAACTTCCATAAATCAAATATACGTTAAAGGATTTCTTTTATAAATGCTTAAGAAGCCGCTCTAATTCCACTTCTCGCATAAATGGAATTCTTTTTAATCTCGTCGGAAATCAAAAAGGCTAGTTCTATAGCTTGGCTAGCATTTAATCTCGGATCACAGTGAGTATGATATCTGCTGGATAAATCTTGAACAGATATTTTCTGTGCACCACCAGTGCATTCTGTCACATTTTGTCCAGTCATCTCTATGTGTAAGCCTCCAGCATAAGATCCTTCACTTTGGTGAACAGCAAAAAAATTTTTAACTTCTTTTAATACATTGTTAAATGGTCTTGTTTTAAATCCTGTTGCAGATTTAATTGTATTGCCATGCATTGGATCGCATGACCAAACAACATTTGCGCCTTCTTTTTTAATTGTTCTTATTAATTTTGGTAAAAATTTCTCTACATTTTTATGACCAAATCTAGATATTAATGTTATTTTGCCTTTTTTATTTTGCGGATTTATTACATTAATTATTTTTACAATCTCATCAGCTTTAGTTGTTGGTCCACATTTAATTCCAATTGGGTTTTCTATGCCTCTGCAGAATTCAACATGCCCTCCTTCTAATTGTCTAGTTCTGTCCCCTATCCAGACAAAGTGTGCTGAAGTATCATGAGATTCTCCAGTTGTTGAGTCGACTCTAGTCATGCTTTCTTCGAAAGGTAATAGTAATGCTTCATGTGAAGTCCAAAAGTTTACAGTCTTTAATCTCCTATTAAAATCAGAATTTATTCCACAAGCGTCCATAAATGCTAAGGCATCTGCGATTTTATCTTCTAGCTCTTTAAATTTTTTTGTTTGAGGACTTTTTTTTATGTAACCTAAATTCCATAAGTGAACATTTTTTAGATCTGCAAATCCACCATGACAAAAAGCTCTTATTAAATTTAAAGTAGAAGCTGCTTGAGAATATGCTTTAAATAATCTTTTTGCATCGGGTTTTCTTGCTTTTTCACTAAATTCTATTCCGTTGATATTGTCTCCTAAGTAACTTGGTAACTCTTTATTTCCTTTTTTCTCCGTTGGAGAAGTTCTTGGTTTAGAAAACTGTCCAGCGATCCTTCCAACTTTAATAACTGGTAAGGATGCAGAATAAGTTAAGACCAAAGACATCTGCAATATAACTTTGAATGTATCTCTTATGTTATCTGGATGAAACTCGGCAAAACTTTCAGCACAGTCTCCAGCTTGTAATAAGAAAGCCTTGCCATTAACAACATTTGCAAGTTGTTCTTTTAAGTGTCTTGTTTCTCCAGCAAACACTAATGGAGGAAAATTTTTTATCTTGTTAAGAACCATATTTAGTTCTTTCTTGTCCTCATATTCAGGAATATGTTTGACAGGATAATTCTTCCAGCTATTCGTTTTCCATTTTTTCATATTCAACTCAAAGATGTTTATATCTCATATGCTAAAAAGTAAAATTAATATTAATTTATATATTATTCAACAGTTACAGATTTGGCTAAATTTCTTGGTTTGTCGATATCATAACCTTTATTTAGGGCAGAAAAATAAGCAAGTTTTTGTAGAGGAACAGTTAATAAAAAAGGAAGTAAATCATCACTTGCATTTTCAACTTCAATCTTTTCCCAAATATTTTCTGAAACAATTTCATCCTTACTTTTATTTGTAATCAATAATACTTTTGCTCCTCTAGCTATAACTTCCTGCATATTAGAAATGGTTTTTTTATAATAAATATCTCTTGGAGCTAATACTACAACAGGAATACCATCCTCTATTAATGCTAAAGGTCCATGTTTCATTTCTCCAGCTGGGTAACCTTCAGCATGAATGTATGAAAGTTCTTTAAGTTTTAATGCACCTTCCAGAGCTATTGGATATGAAAATCCTCTGCCTAAAAACATCGCGCCTTTTGCATCATTAAATGTACTAGAAACAGATTGTATTTGGTTTTCAGTCAAAAGTGTATCTTCAACTAATTTGGGTAATTTTTTTAATTCTTTAATTTTTTGAACGTAAAGATATTTATCTAAATCTTTTCTTAAAAAAGATAATTTTAAACTTAAAATATATAAAACAAGCATCTGTCCTAAAAAAGCTTTAGTTGACGCTACTCCTATTTCTGGACCACAATGGATTGGTAAAACAAATTTTGAATCTCTTGCAATTGAACTCTCGATAACATTAACAACGCTAGCAGTTTTCATTTTATTTTTATTACATAAATCTAAAGCAGCATAAGTATCTGCTGTTTCGCCAGATTGAGAAACAAAAATATATAAATTATCTTCTTTAAATCTATTCTTTCGATATCTAAATTCTGAAGCTATATCAGCAGTAACATCTAACGATGTAATTTCTTCAAACCAATACTTTGCCATTAAACATGAGTGGTAAGCTGTTCCACAGCCAATTAATGTTACTGAAGAAATTTCATTGATTTTCCATGGAAAATTATAAATGTTTATATCATTATTAATATTATCGATATATTCTTTAATGCAATTTTTAAGAGTAGCTGGTTGTTCTTCAATTTCTTTTGCCATAAAATGTTTAAAATCACCTTTATCATAATCTTCTTGATTTGAAGATAATTCTAATACTTCTTTATTAATTTTATTTCCAAACTTATCAAAAAATTCAACTTGGTTTTTTTTAAGAACACAAAATTCTCCATCATTTAGATATGATATTTTGTTTGTCATAGATTTAAGCGCATACGAGTCTGATCCTAAGTAGTTTTCATTTGGACCATAACCAACAGCAAGTGGAGAGCCTCTTCTTGCTCCAACAATTAAATCTGGCTGATCTTTAAATATTATCCCAATAGCATAACTTCCGTGTAATCTTTTTAACATTTTCAATATTGAATTTTTTAAATCATTTTTTTTTAAATATTCTGTAATTAGATGTACAATAACTTCTGTATCTGTTTGTGATTTAAAGATATGGCCTTTTCCAACTAAATCTTTTTTTAACAGAGTAGAATTTTCGATAATTCCATTATGCACAACTGATACCGTTTCGGATGAATGTGGATGTGCATTTATTGTACTAGGTGCACCGTGTGTTGCCCATCTAACATGGCCAATTCCTATTGACCCAAGCATTTTTTTATTAAGTAAGTTTTTTTCTAAATTATCTACTCTGCCTTCACATTTAATTTCATCAATAAAACCTCCATACAAAGTTGCAATTCCAGCTGAGTCATAACCTCTGTATTCTAATTTTTTTAGAGAATTGATTATAGACGAAGAAACAGGTTTGTTACTTGTAATGCCTATAATTCCACACATAAACTATTTTCTCTTTCTTTTATAATTTTTTATTTCGATTTGCGATGATCTTGTTAAGGCTAAAGATTTTTTATTAACATTTTTAGTAATAACTGAACCTGCTCCAATAATACTGTTCTCATTTATAGTTACTGGAGCAACTAATGAAGAATTCGAACCAATAAATGCACTATTTTTAATTTTAATTTTATTTTTTTTAATACCATCATAATTACATGTGATTGTGCCAGCCCCAATATTTACTGAACTGCCTAAAGTAGTGTCTCCAATATAAGACAAATGATTAACTTTTGATTTTTCTCCTATTTTGCTTTTTTTAACCTCTACAAAATTTCCAATTCTAGATCCTTTTTGTAAAACTGTACCTGGTCTTAATCTAGCATATGGACCTATATTTACATTATTTTCTATTTTTGAATTTTCTAAATGAGAAAAAGAAAATATTTTAACATTATTACTAATTTTCACTTTAGGGCCAATTACGACATATGGATCGATTACAACATTTTTTCCAATTTTTGTGTCCTTGGAAAAAAAAATATTTTCTGGAGAAATCATTTTCACTCCTTGTCTTATAAATTTATTTCTTAAACGATTTTGTAAATTTATTTGTTTCATTTAATAAAATTCTTTATAGTTTAGTGATTATGTTCTTTAATTCACAAATTGTTTCTTAATAATACTTTTTAAATGACTCAAAAACTAACAATATTATTTGATCTTGACGGAACTTTGGTAGATACAGCTCCAGATCTAATGACTGCTCATAACCATATAATGAAAAAATTTGGATATAATACAAAAAGTATTGATGAAATAAGAAATTTTATTGGCAAAGGTGCTGCTGTGATAATCGGAAGATCAGTTTGGGGAACAGCAAAAAAAGAATTATCAAAAATTACTGATAAAAAAGTCAAAGATGAAATGGTGAAGGAATTTCTCGATTTTTATGGAAAAAATATTGTCGTGAAAAGTAAACTTATAAATGGTGTCTATGAATTTTTAAAATGGGCAAAATCAAATAATATTTCTATGGGTGTGTGTACAAATAAACAAGAACACTTGGCAATAGATTTATTAAAAAAAATAAAAATCTATGATTTTTTTGAATATGTTTCTGGTAGAAACACTTTTGAATATTGTAAGCCTGATGCAAAACATCTAACAAGCACAATAGAAATAATGAATGGAGATATTAAAAAAAGCTTAATGATTGGAGATAGTGAAAATGATGCTGATGCTGCAAAGTCTGCTGGTATTCCTATGATACTTTTAGAAGATGGATATACAGAAAAAAAAATTGAACAAATCCACCATGATCATTTAATAAAAGATTTTATTGGTATTGAAAAAATAATATCTTCATATTTAAATGATTGATCTAAATCTTTTCTTTGCATTAGTTAGTTTTTATTTTGTAATGTATGTAACGCCTGGTCCAAATAATGCTATGGTTCTTACTTCAGGTATCAAATTTGGTTATTTAAAAACTATCCCTCATATGTCAGGGATCACTGTAGGTCACGTTTTGCAAACAGTCTTGGTGTGTCTTGGACTTGGAAAAATATTTCAAGTGTTTCCTGAAATTCAAAATATGCTTAAAATTATATGTGCAATATATCTTTTATATCTTGGTTATAAAATTATTGGATCGTTCAGCAAAATTAAAGAAGACAGTTCAAGACCTCTAAAATTTTATGAGGCAGCATTATTTCAATTAGTAAATCCAAAAGCTTGGACAATTTCTACTATGGTTGCTTCAGGTTTTTTGCCAAAAGACGAAAAATTAATTATTGCTATTCTTTTCATTTCAATAACAGCTTTAATTATTTGTCCCTTATCAATATCAGTTTGGGCTGCTTTTGGTTCAGGAATTAGAAATTTAGTAAAGAATAATAAAAAAAAAGCTATTGTGGAGTATTTTTTAGCAATATTACTTTTAATAACTGCCATTTTGATTGTAATAGAAAAATAATTTATTATTAATATTAGAAAAAAATTTAAGGAGATATTTTGATATTACATAAAGTAAGAGTTTGGCCTTCTAAAAAAAATTTACCTAAAAAAAAGCAACTTGCTTGGAAAATTGCGGAAATAGCAAATGATAATTCAAAATTAAATAAAAAAGCAATAGAAGTGGCTATCAACAGAATTATAGATAATGCGTCAGTAGCCATAGCTTCATTGAATAGAAAATCAGTAGTTTCTTCTAGAGAAATGGCTTTAAGCCATCCAAAAAAAAATGGTGCGACTTTATTTGGTGTTAATTCAAAATTAAAATTTGATTGTGAATGGGCTGCATGGTCAAATTGCACTGCAGTAAGAGAACTAGATTTTCATGACACTTTTTTAGCAGCAGATTATAGCCATCCTGGAGATAACATTCCTCCACTTTTAGCTGTAGCGCAACAAAAGAAAAAAAGTGGTTTAGATTTATTAAGAGGAATATTAACCGCATATGAAGTGCAAGTAAGCCTGGTGAAAGGTATTTGCTTGCATAAACATAAAGTGGATCATATAGCTCACCTTGGTCCTAGTGTTGTAGCGGGAATTGGATCAATGCTGAGATTAAATACTGAAACAATATATCAAGCGATACAGCAAGCACTCCACACTACAGTAACAACTAGACAATCTAGAAAAGGTGAAATTTCAAGTTGGAAAGCTTATGCTCCAGCTCACGCAGGTAAATTAGCTATAGAAGCTGTGGACCGAGCAATGAGAGGTGAAGGCGCTCCAAGTCCTATATATGAAGGTGAAGATAGTGTTATCGCAAGAATACTTGATGGTAAAAAGGCTTTATACAAGGTTCCTCTACCAAAAAAAAATGAACAGAAAAAAGCTATTTTAGAAACTTATACAAAAGAATACTCAGCTGAATATCAGTCACAGGCTTTGATAGATATTGCTAAAAAATTAAATAAAAAAATTGATAATCTTAATCAAATAAAAAAAATTGATATATATACAAGTCATCACACTCATCACGTAATAGGAACTGGTGCTAATGATCCACAAAAAATGAATTCTAGCGCAAGCAGAGAAACTTTAGATCATTCTATAATGTATATTTTTGCAGTTGCTCTTGAGGACGCAAATTGGCATCATGTAAAATCTTACACTAAATCAAGAACAAAACGAAAAAGTACAATTAAAATTTGGCATTCAATTAAAACACATGAAGATAAAAAATGGACAAGAAAATATCACCACCATGATCCCAAAAAAAGATCATTTGGGGCAAAAGTTGTTGTTACGCTAAAAAATAAAAAAAAAATAAAAGAAGAGTTAGACAAAGCAGACGCTCATCCCTATGGCGCAAGACCTTTTAAAAGAAAAAATTATATAAATAAATTTTTAATTCTCACAAAAAATATAATTTCAAAAAAGGAAAGTGACAGATTTTTAGAGATCGTACAAAATTTAAGAAGATTAAAAGGTGGCGGTTTATATAAATTAAACATTGAAGTAAGTAAGAAATATCTAAAAAAAAATAAATCTAAGGGTATTTTTTAACAAATTTAAAAACTATCAATAAGGTAATATTTTCTTTAATATAAATACATGGCAGAAAAAAATAATCGAACTCTATTTATGCCTTTTGGCCCTAGTATAGGAAAAACTACAATTCCTGAGGATTTAGTAAATAAAATAAATAATTATGTTGAAGAACTAATTAAAGATAAATTAAAAGCAAAAAATCAAGATGTTGGAGCAAATTTAGCTGGAAACGTTACCCAGGAATTTGATTTAGATAAAAAATTTTCGAAAGAATGTGGATGGGCTGAATTTTTAAGTAAAGAGTGTGCTTACTGGATAAAAGAATCTACTGGCAAAAAAATTAAAGAATTCCATTTAATTGGTACATGGATAGTTAGACAATTTCAAAATGAATATAATCCTATTCATTATCATGGAGGTCATGTTACAGGTGTTGGTTATTTAAAAGTTCCAAAAAGTTTTGGTGAAACATTTCAAAAAAATAAAAAAAATAACAATAATGGACAAATCCATTTAGTTCATGGATCAAAGCAATTTTTGTCTGATTGTTTGTTTAAAATTGAACCAAAAGTTGGTAATTTTTATTATTTTCCAAATTATCTTATGCATACAGTCTACCCTTTTTATAGTGAACATGAAGAAAGAAGATCTATTTCTTTTAATGCATTAATTGACGAAGAAATATATAATGCTTATTCAAGCTAAAAAATTTATAATTTCAGTACTGCGGGACACAAATAATGAGTGATGAAATAAAAAAAGGATTATTGGGAATTGTTGCTGATGAAACAAAAATATCTCAAGTAATGCCTGAAATAAATTCTCTGACTTATAGAGGTTATACTGTACAAGAACTTTGTGACAAATGCAGCTTTGAGGAAGTAGCTTATTTAGTTATAAACGGAGAGCTTCCGAACAAAAAACAATTAAAAAAATTTATTAAAGAAGAAAGATCGAATAGAAAACTTTCCAAACAAATTTTAAAAGATATTCAAAAAATGCCTAAAAAAGCAGCTCCGATGGATGTTGTAAGAACTGCAGTGAGTTTGATGTCTCTGGAGGATAAAGAGACTAAATATAACTCTCCTGAAGCGAATATGAGAAAGGCAATGAGAATATTTGCGAAAACACCTGCTGCTGTAGCTTCTTTCTTTAGAGTAAGAAAAGGTAAAAGGATAATAGCTCCTAAGAAAAATTTGTCTTTTTCAGAAAATTTTTTTCATATGTGTTTTGGAAAAGTTCCAAACAAAAAAATAGTTAAAGCTTTTGATGTATCTTTAATTTTATATGCCGAACATAGTTTTAACGTTTCAACATTTACTGCAAGAACAATTACAAGCAGTTTATCAGATATTCATGGTGCAATTACAGGAGCTATAGCAAGTCTAAAAGGCTCTTTACATGGAGGCGCTAATGAAGAAGTCATGCATATGATGAATAAGATTAAAAAACCTGAAAATGCATTAAAATGGATAAACAATGCTCTTGATAACAAAGATGTTGTTATGGGATTTGGTCATAGAGTATATAAAAGCGGAGATTCTAGAGTTCCTACAATGAAAAATTATTTTAAAGAAGTAGCCAAAATTAAAAAAGATAAAACTTATCAGAAAATATATGACATTGTTGAAAAAGTAATGATTGATAGAAAAGATATTCATCCAAATCTTGACTACCCAACTGGGCCGACCTATCATTTAATGGGTTTTGATACTGATTTTTTCACACCAATATTTGTGATTTCAAGAATTACTGGATGGTCTGCGCATATAATGGAACAACATGCTGCAAATAAATTAATTAGACCTTTGGCCAAATATAAAGGCAGTAAACACAGAAAAGTTTTAGAACTTAATCAAAGATAGTTTTAAGAAAATGCTTCAGCCCATGTTCCTTGGGTAGATGCTTTAGAATACTCTGTAGCTCTTCCTTCAAAAAAATTCATATGTTCAACTGCATTTAACATTGTATCTAACCAAGTAAGAGGATTTTTATCTATTTTGTAAATTGGTTTTAAGCCAAGCTGAATTAATCTTCTGTTTCCAATCCATCTTATATAAGCTTTAATCTCTTGTGCTGTTAAACCTTCAATTGGTCCTTGTTGAAAAGCTAAATCTATGAAAGCATCCTCATGTGATATAATTGTTCTGCAAGCCTCATAGATTTCTTTCTTTAATTTAGATGTCCATATTTCCGGATTCTCTTTAATAAATTCTTTAAAAAGTCTTATCATTGAATTGCAATGAAGGGTTTCATCTCTGACTGACCAAGTAACAATTTGGCCCATGCCTTTCATTTTATTGTGTCTAGGAAAGTTTAACAAAATTGCGAAGCTTGCAAATAGTTGTAATCCTTCTGTGAAAGCGCTAAAAACAGCTATCGTTTTTGCTATATCGTGATTTGATTTAACATCAAAACCTTGCATATAGTCATATTTATCTTTCATCTCTTTATATTGTAAAAAAGCAGAATATTCAGCTTCTGGCATACCAATTGTATCTAACAAATGAGAATAAGCTGCGATGTGAACTGTTTCCATGGAAACAAATGCCGACATCATCATAAGTACTTCCGTTGGTTTAAAAACATTCATATAATGACGAATATAGCAGTTGCTAACCTCAACATCCGCTTGTGTAAAAAATCTAAAAATTTGTGTTAATAAATTTTTTTCTGCTGGGTTAAGGTTTTTTTGCCAATCACGAACATCATCTCCTAAAGGAACTTCCTCAGGTAACCAATGAATTCTTTGCTGGGTCAACCAAGCATCATAACACCATGGATACCTAAATGGCTTATAGACTGGATTACCTACTAAAAGACCCATTTTTTTTGGCTCATGGACAATGTCTTTTGTTAAATTTTTTACTGACATGATAAACATTCATCATATTCGAACTCTTGTTTTTCTCCATTTTTATAAACATTTGTTTCCACATCTGTAGATGAACCACTATTTACATTCTCTGCTCTTTGAATTGATTTAGATCTGCAATAATAAAGGCTTTTTAGTCCCTTTTTCCATGCTTGAAAATGAATTTGGTGTAGTTCTCTTTTATGAACATCAGCTGGCAAAAATAAATTTATAGATTGTGATTGAGAAATATAAGGTGTTCTATCTCCGCTTAACTCTATAATCCATTTTTGGTCAAGTTCAAAAGCTGTTTTAAAAACATTTTTTTCAAGGTCTGTAAGATAATCTAGGTGAGATACTGACCCCTGATTAGTTGTGATGCTTGACCAAGTTTCTTCATTATTTTTATCATGTTTTTCTAATAATTTTTGGAGATATCTATTCCTAACATTATATGAACCTGACAAAGTTTTATGTGTATAACTATTTGCAGCAACTGGTTCTACCCCAGGTGATGCTCCTCCACATATAATTGAAATTGAAGCTGTTGGAGCTATTGCTGTTTTGTTTGAAAATCTTTCTTTAATATTATAATCAGCAGCATCAGGGCAAGCTCCTCTTTCTTCTGCTAAGTCTTTTGAAGCCTGATCAGCTTTTTCTTGAATGTCTTTAAATATTTTTTTATTCCAAACTTTGCTCATAATCGAACCTAAAGGTATCATTTTTTTTTGCATATAAGAATGAAGGCCCATTACACCCAGGCCCACACTTCTTTCTTTCTCAGCAGAATACTTTGCATCACTAAATTGTTCTGGCGCTCTATTAATAAAATCTGACAAAACGTTATCTAGAAATCTCATAACATCATTAATTATGTTTTTATCATCTTTCCACTCATCATATTTTTCTAAATTAAGTGATGATAGGCAACAAACTGCAGTTCTATCTCTTCCTTCTTTATCTACACCTGTTGGTAAAGTTATTTCGCTGCATAAGTTTGATGTTTTAACATTTAATCCTGCTAACTTATGATGTTGTGGAATAAGTCTGTTAACGGTATCAATAAAAATTATATATGGTTCTCCAGTTTCTACTCTCGCTGTTAATAATCTAATCCATAAATTTCTTGCAGAAATTGTTGACTGAACAGATTCGTCAGCAGGACTTTTTAATGCCCATTGTTGATCTGTTTCGACAGCTCTCATAAATGCATCTGTAACCAAAATTCCATGATGTAAATTTAATGATTTTCTATTGGGATCGCCACCTGTTGGTCTTCTCATTTCAATAAATTCTTCTATCTCTGGATGGTCGATTGGAAGGTAACATGCTGCCGAACCTCTTCTTAAAGACCCTTGACTAATTGCCATTGTTAAAGAATCCATAACTTTAATAAATGGAATTATTCCTGAAGTTTTGCCTACTTTACCAATTTTTTCTCCAATAGATCTAAGGTTTCCCCAATAACTTCCTATACCTCCACCTTTAGCTGCCAACCAAACGTTTTCACTCCACAAATCAAGTATTCCATCCAAGCTGTCTGAGGCTTCATTTAAAAAACAAGATATTGGTAATCCTCTTTTAGTACCTCCATTTGATAAAACTGGCGTAGCCGGCATAAACCAAAGATTACTAATATAGTTATATAATCTTTGTGCATGTAAATTATCATCTGCATAAGTGCTTGCTACTCTTGCAAATAAATCTTGGTAGGATTCGTTCAATCCTAAATATCTATCTTTTAAAGTTGCTTTTCCAAAATCTGTTAAATTGTTATCTTTCGATCTATCTAATTTAATTACAATTCCTTTTTCATTTTGAAAAAGTTCAGTTTCATTATTAAGTGAGAATAAATCTGGTCTTTTATCTTGAATATTTTCTATATTTTGTGGGCTATAGTCAGAGACAGCTTTCCTAATTGCCTGTGATAAAATTTTATTCATAAATAACGCTTATTTCACTAATGCTTGTAAAAACAACTACATGTTGTGTTTCATTAGCATTGATATACTACATAAATAGTATAATCAATAGAACATTTATAGAACATTAAAAATAAAAATCAATAGATATTTAATGATAATACTCAATCAAAAATAAAGAAATTTAATAATAATACGTTTTATATGAAAATTAATCCATTGGGTTTTAGAGAATATGATGCAAGATGGTTATATCCAAATGATGTAGATCTTGAAGGGATTATAAATCTTGGAAAAGGTCTAGGTACCCAAATTATAAAAAATTTAAAAAAAAAAAATCCGAAAATTATCGTTGGACATGATTACAGATCTTATAGTGAAGAAATTAAAACAGCCTTAAAAAAAGGATTAATATCAACAGGATGTTATGTTGAAGACATAGGGTTATCTTTATCTCCTACTGTTTATTTTGCTCAATTCAAATTAGATGGAGATGCTATTGCAATGGTTACAGCTAGCCACAATGAAAATGGTTGGACAGGTGTCAAGATGGGCATTCAAAAAGGATTAACACATGCTCCAAAAGAAATGCGTGAATTAAAAGATATTACATTGAATAAAAAATTTATTACAGGCAAAGGAAATGAAAAAATAATAGATAACTTTAAAGAAGTATATGAACAAGATTTAATCAAAAAAAATAAAATAAGCAAAAAAATAAAAGCTGTAGTTGCCTGTGGTAATGGAACGGCAGGAATATTTGCACCTCAAATTCTTAGAAGTGCTGGTTGTGAAGTAATTGAATTAGATTGTGATTTAAATTTTAATTTTCCAAAATATAATCCTAACCCTGAAGATTTGAAAATGCTACATGCTACATCAAAATGTGTCAAAGACAATAATGCTGATATAGGATTTGCATTTGATGGTGATGGAGATAGAGTTGGTGTAATAGACAATGAAGGTAAAGAAATTTTTTCAGATAAAATTGGATTATTAATTGCTAGAAATCTTTCATCAAAACATAAAAATTCAAAATTTATTGTAGATGTTAAATCAACTGGCCTTTATAAAAATGATAAAATTCTTTTAGAAAATAATTGCAAAACTATTTATTGGAAAACTGGGCACTCACATATTAAAAGAAAAGTTAATAAAGAAAATGCATTAGCTGGCTTTGAAAAAAGTGGTCATTTCTTTTTTAATCAACCTCTTGGTTACGGCTACGACGATGGAATTAATTCTGCTCTTCAAATTTGTCATCTTTTAGATAACCAAAATAAAAAAATTGATGAAATAATAAAAGAGCTACCAAAAACTTTTCAATCGCCAACTATGGCCCCTTTTTGTAAAGATGAAGAAAAATATAAAGTAGTTAAAGATTTAGTAAATCAAATTAACGAAATTAAATCTAAAAATACGCAAATAGATAATCAGTCTATTAAGGAAGTTCTAACAGTCAATGGTATAAGATTTACTTTTGCTGATAACTCATGGGGATTAATTAGAGCTTCATCAAATAGACCTTCTTTAGTTATTGTAACAGAAAGCCCAACATCAAATGATAGAAAGAAAAAAATTTTTGAATTTATTGATGGTCTGCTAAAAAAAACTGGCAAAGTTGGTGAATACGACCAGAAGATTTAACTCTATCATAAATCTTTAATTTTAAGTCTTTGTATTTTACCAGATGATTCTTTTGGTAATTCAGAAAAAAAATGAATTTTATCAGGTGATTTAAATTTTCCTAAAAAATTTAAAAAGAAAAATATTCATAAAACAATTTACAAGATATAATAAAAAGATAAATACCAAGCAACTTTCCAATAAATCTTTTATCAAATTTATGAACTGTTTTAGCTCCAATTTTTGCCATAAACATTGTAATTGGTACAAAAATTAAAAATGCTGGTACGTTTACAAACCCTAAACTTAATGGAACGTTAATATTAAGATAACTACCTGAAACTGCAAAACCTATAGCCCCGATTAAAGCAATTAAGACCCCAACAGCTGCTGAGCTGCCGATAGCAACTTTAATTTGATAACCAAACATTTTTAATATTGGGGTATTAATTACACCTCCTGCAATCCCCATGGGAGCAGACAAAAAGCCTGACAAAAAACCACAAATAACTCTATAAATTAAATTTATTTCTCTTGGTGCAGGATTAATTTTTTCTTTTGCCATCAAAAAATAAATGGCAAAAAACATAGTCATAATTGAAAAAAACAAAACTAAACTAGAGGTCTTTAAACTAACAGCAAATATAGTTCCAAGCACAACTCCAATCGCAACAAATGCTCCAAAGGTTTTAACTATACTAAAATCAACTGCCTTAAATTTCATATGTGTCATTGTTGATATAATTGATGTTGGAACTATAATTGAAAAAGATGTCCCAATGGCTAGATGCATAATAAATGCTTGTTCTATACCAACAAAACTAAATATATAAAAAAGAATAGGAACCATTATTAAGCCGCCGCCTATTCCAAAAAAACCAGCCATAAAACCGACAACGACCGCAGATGCAGCCATTAGAGTTACAATAAATATTATTTGATTTTGATCTAAATTTTCTATCATGCAATTGTTTGCATAATTTTCTCGTTATTTTGAACAATTGTCATTATATATTTTACTTTTTGAAAATCTGAATCACGAGCCATCATATTATCGCTTAGATATTTTTTCCATTTTTTTGATCCAATTTGTCCGTGATATAAGCCGACAGTATGTCTCATAATTTGATTCAATCTTGTTCCTTTTTTTGTTTCTTCTTTTACATAAGAAACTAATCTTTCAATAACATCTTGGCGACTAGAAACATCATCATTATCAAAAATTTCTTTTTCAATATCAGAAAGCAAATATGGAGAGTGATAAACAGATCTACCTAACATAACACCATCAACTTTTTTTAAATGATCTTTGATTTGATGTGTAGAAGTTATTCCACCATTTATAATGATTTCATCATTAGGAAAATTTTCTTTTAGTTTGTAAACTACATTATATTTCAAAGGTGGAATATTTAAATTTTGTTTTGGTGTAAATTTACCTAAAATTGCTTTTCTTGCATGAATAATAAAAGTTTTAACTCCGGTTTTTTTTAATGTTTCTATAAATTTATGTAAATTTTCATAATCCTCAACATTATCATAGCCAATTCTTGTTTTGATGGTAATAGGTAATTTGCTAACTGATTGCATTTTACTTAAACAATCTGCTACTAAGTTTGGCTCTTTCATTAAACATGCACCAAATTTATTTTTTTCAACTTTTTTACTTGGACAACCTAGGTTTAAATTAATTTCATCATATCCAAAATCTTCACCAGTTTTAGCAGCTTCAGCTAATAATTTTGGAGAAGAACCACCAATTTGTAATGCTAAAGGTTTTTCATTTAAATTAAATGAAAGTAATTTTTTTTTATCTCCTCTGCTAATTGCTTCGGAAACAATCATTTCGGTATACAACAAAACGTTTTTACTTATTAATCTTAAAAAAAAACGTCCATGACGATCTGTGCAATCCATCATCGGTGCAACACAAACTTTCCTGTTCATGATAAGATTTTATATTAAATTGTTAGCTATTTGTAGCTTCAGTATCTTCTTTAATATCTGTGTTTTCTTTAGCTTCTTTTTCTTTTAAATTTTCTAAAGAAACGCCAGTATTATCTGATTTTTCTATATCGCTGGTGACTTCTGGTTCGCTTGAACCTTTTAACTCATCTAACTCTTCTTGGGAAACTTGGATTTTTTCTGGAATTCTTCTAGCTCTTTTTGACGGCAAAACTGGAGTTCCGCTTTTTGATATTTCTCCTTTATATAAGTTTTCAAAATCATCTCCTACATCTTCGTCTTCTTCAGAAGAATCTTCAACTTGTTCTACATGTTTTCTTAACTTGTAAATAGCGCTCTCTTCTAGATCAAGTACTTTAATTTTTTCTGCTGCTATTTCCCTTAAAGCTATAACTGTGTTTTTGTCGTTATCTTTTTTTATTAAGGGTTCTATACCTGAATTAAGTTGCGTAGCTCTCTCTTTTGCCAATAGAACTAAATCATAAGGGCTATCTACTTTATCTATACAGTCTTCTACGGTTACTCTTGCCATGCGGGTTGTTTACATTGGGCCAGAGCAATAATCAAGTTTTATTTAATAATACCGGTTTATAAGATCTTTGAAATATAAAGATAATACCGACTGATATTACAATATATATTAAACATATGGCTGAAATACTTTCAATTGAATTTCCTAAGTCAATTAATAAACCAAAAACTGAGGCTGCTAAAGCAGTTGAAAAAACCATTAAGGCTCCTGTTAAAGCTTTGATTGACCCCAAATAATTAACTCCATAAATTTCTGCCCATAGGGATGAAAGTAGAACATTTGTTAATCCGTTAGAAATACCCAACAGGCCCATAAAAACAAAAGCTGAATTAGAGTTTTTAAAAATTATTAATACAATTAAACTTAATAACATTGGAAAATTAAGGATAGGTAAAAGTTTTTTGCTTGTAAATTTATCAACCAAAAAACCCGAAATAAATAAAGTTAAAACAGTAAGTACAGAATAAACCATAAATGCTTTTGCTAATGTATATTCGCCCCAACCTTTGGATTCTATTATAAAAGATTGATTAATAACTATTCCTGTAATTACAAAGGAAGGAGCTAACAAACATGGCAACATTGTATAAAATTTGAAATCCTTTAAAACTTCTTTTCTTGTCCAACTTTTTACTAAATTAATATCATTTTTTTTATTTCCATTCTCTTCTTCTCTTGAAAAAATACTAATATCTTTTATAGTAAAAAAAGAAATTACTGGCAAAATTAATAAAAGTGTTATTGAAATTTGTAACCAAAGGTCTCTCCAATAAATAAAAGATAAAAGATAAACTATTAAAACTGGAAATAAAAATTCTCCTAGCGACATACCCAGCCATACATAACTTAAAGCCTTACCTCTACTTTTTTCAAAATATCTAGATACCGCTGTAGAAGCTGTATGAGCCATTAAACCTTGGCCCGATAGTCTTAAAAAAAATATTCCTAAAAGTAAAAAAAATACTCCATTAATGTATGAAAAAAAAAAAGAGGAAAATGATGATAAAATTACTACAAAAATTGAATAATGTATTAATTTAAAATCATCAATTTTTTTTCCTAACCATACTAATACAATGCCGCTTAATAAGGTTGCTATACCATAAATAGTTCCAAATTCTCCGTGTGTAATATTCAATTCATTTCTAATATCAGAATTAAATAAACCTATGAAAAAACTTTGTCCGACGCTTGAGGAAAAAGTAAAAATAAATCCAAAAAAAATTATTTTGTAATTTGATCTAAAAGTATTTATAGTCATATTATGAATTTTAAAGTTTCTTTTATTGGCCTTGGTGCCATGGGATATCCAATGGCTGGTTATATATCAAAAGCTGGTCATAATGTAACTGTTTATAATAGAACAACTGCTAAAGCAGATAAATGGATTGGTGAATACAAAGGATCTAAAGCTGGCACTCCTGCAAAGGCTGTAGAAAATGCTGATTTTGTATTTACCTGTGTTGGAAATGATAATGATTTAAGAGAAGTTACTTTTGGAGAAAATGGAATTTTTAAAACAATTAAAAAAGGTGCTATTTATATCGACAACACTACAGCTTCAGCAACAATTGCAAGAGAGATTTATGACTATTCAATAAAAAATAATTTTGGTTTTTTAGATGCTCCCGTATCAGGCGGACAAGCTGGTGCGGAAAATGGAGCGTTAACTGTTATGATTGGTGGAGATTCAGAAAATTTTGCTAAGGCAAAAAACATAATTGATTGTTACAGTAAAAAAATGAAATTGCTTGGTAAAGCTGGTAATGGACAATTAGCTAAAATGGTTAATCAAATTTGTATAGGTGGTTTGGTTCAGGCATTATCAGAAGGAATTAATTTTGGCCTAAAAGCAGGTTTAAATATGGAAGATGTAATAGAAGTAATTTCAAAAGGAGCAGCACAATCATGGCAGATGGAAAATCGTTATAAAACTATGATAGATGATAAATTTGAGTTTGGATTTGCTGTAGATTGGATGAGAAAAGATTTAAAAATTGCATTAGAAGAAGCAAAAAAGAATAATTCATTATTACCTATTACTGAAATAGTAGATCAATACTACGGGGACGTACAAAAATTAGGTGGCAGTAGATGGGATACGTCAAGTTTAATTAAAAGACTTAGAAAGTAGACATGACACTTACAAAAACTCCAATATGTGAATTTGGTAAAAAAGCAAATAATTTTGAACTTAAATCTACTGAAAATAAATTAATAAATTTGAATAATATTAGAGGTGAAAAGGGAACTTTAATAATGTTTATATGTAATCATTGTCCTTATGTGAAAGCTGTAATTAATGACATTGTTGACGATTGCAAAAATTTAGAAAAAGATGGGATTAAATCTGCAGCCATAATGTCTAATGATGTTAAAAATTATCCTGAAGATTCATTTGAGAACATGATTAGTTTTAGTGAAAATCATAAATTTAACTTTCCTTATTTAATAGATGAAACTCAAGAAGTGGCTAAGACTTATGATGCCGTGTGTACACCTGATTTTTTTGGCTACAATAGCAATTTAGAATTACAATACAGAGGAAGAATAAGGGAACTTAAAGAATTAAAACCAGTAAGAGGTGGTGAAAGTGATTTACTTAAAGCAATGAGATTAATAGGAAAAACTGGAAAAGGTCCCAAAAATCAAATCCCAAGTATGGGTTGTAATGTCAAGTGGTTAAATAATTAATGTATATAGTCGTAACAAGAGCTTTTCCTCCCGAAGTTGGCGGAATGCAAAATTTAATGTGGGGATTAACTAATTCTCTATCAAAGCATTACATGATCAAAGTATTTGCAGATTACCATGTACAACATCAAAATTATGACAAGAGTGTATCTTTTAGCATTCAAAGAGTTGGGGGAATTAAATTATTAAGGAAATATAGAAAAGCTTATTTAGTAAATGAATTTATAAAAAAAAACAAAAATATTAAAGGAATTATTGCAGATCACTGGAAAAGCTTAGAATTAATTAAAACAGATAAAAAAAAAATTTGTTTAATTCATTCTAAAGAAATCAATTATGATAAAGGAACCTATTCAAACAAAAGAATTTTAAAAGTTTTAAATAATGTAGATCATATAGTTTCAAATTCAAAATATACAAAAGATCTAGCAATTAATTGTGGTGTTAATTCAGATAAAATTAAAGTTATTAATCCTGGAATTGATTCAGTAAAAGAAATTGATAAAAAAATGTTAAATGAAGCAGAGATGTTGCTAAAAAATAAAAATCCAAGATTAGTTACAGTTTCAAGATTAGATAAAAGAAAAAATCATGAAAAAATTATTATGGCATTAAGAAACTTAAAACAAATATATCCTAATATTATTTATACGTGCATTGGACATGGCAAAGAAGAAGAAAATATTAAAACTCTTGTTAAAGAACTTAATTTAGATCAACAATTTTTGTTTTTTAAAGGTATTTCGCAAGATTTAAAAAACGCTTTAGTTTCAAAATCTAATTTATTTGTTATGCCTTCTATAATTTATAAAAAATCAGTTGAAGGATTTGGTATTGCTTTTGTTGAAGCTGCACAGTATGGAATTTCTTCGATCGGCGGTAAAGATGGTGGAGCTTCTGATGCAATTGAGGATGGAAAAAGTGGTAAAATCTGTGATGGAAATAACTTGGATGAAATTTATTCAAACATAAATCAGCTATTAACAAATAATTCATATTTAGAATTTGGAAAATACGCTAAATCATTTGTAAAAAAATTTGAATGGGAAAAAATAATTGAAGATTATAAAAAAATTTTATAATATTATTGACATAGGATTGAAAAATTTAATGGCATTTTTTATCTAATAGTTTTTATTGTTCATTTCTTAGATTATGCCTTTTACGCTTATAGATGTGTTTTTGAAACAAAAGATTTTTGTGACCAATATGCAATGGATCATACTAGGGCTGTCATGGTTAGATTTTTTGGCTCATTCTTTATAGCTTCTGTGCTAGTAGCTTTGTATATAATGTTCGTTAGATCAAATGGTGTTAAAGGCGCTTGGGGATTCTTTAACTTAGTATTTGTACAAAATTTAATAGGTCTATTTGTTGGAATTTATTCAATTAAAATAAATAAACTCGGTCATACTGAAAAAACTTCTGATGAGGGTATTTATGCTTCAGCAGTACTAACAGCATTAAGTGCTATAATGTGTTACGGACTGGCAGATAAAATATATTCTTAATTAATTTTTTCTTCGATCTTTTCAAAAACTTCAGCTGCTGTTAGTTTTTTTAAATCTGCAACCTGAATAGCTTTAAAATTCTCTCTTTCTATATCAACTTTATAAGCTGTTGTGTGAGACCCAAATAATGTCAAACCTTTTGCATTTAAGTGCGCCGCCATATGAGCTGGTCCAGTATCATTTGCAATTATAAAAGAACTGTCTTTAATTAAAGAAGATAATTGCGAAATATCAAGTGCTCTACCATTATCTAGTACACAGATAGCACTTATCTCTTTTGCATCATTGATCTCTGAAGGACCTGGTGCAACTACAATTTTATATTGATCTTGATATTTATTTTTAATTAAATTAATTAGTTCATTGTAGTAAGACCACTTCTTCTGAGACAATTGCGGGGAACAAAAAGGAAATAAAACTATATACCTATCTAATTTATATTCATCTTTAATTTTTTTAATATCCGAACAAGCCCAAGAAAAATCCGGAAACATGGTATTTTTTGTTGCAAGTTCAGATGCTTTTAATTGGTGGTCAAATCGATTAAGTACAGGATTTTCATCAAATTCCTCTTTCGTCTTATCTTTAGGTAAAGTTGTTTCTGAGCTTGACCATTTGTTTGAATTAGATTTTGGAAAAAGAATTCTTTGATAAAATTTTGTTCGTGATGAGTTTTGAAGGTCATATACTTTGTGAATATCTAATTTTTTAATTTTTCTGATTAAAGAATATAAATAAATCAAATTAAACCTGGACAATCTCTTGTCTAAAATTACATCAGTAATGAAAGAGTTTTTTTTAAATAAATCTACGTAAGGTTTTGTAGTTAATAAGTATAGTTTATCATTTTGGTGATTGTTAAAAATATCTTGAATTGCTCCACTTGCTTGGGCTATATCACCTAAAGAACCATGTTTAATAATTAATATATTAGACATATTTGAAACAACTTATCACACTATAAGTTTTTATGAATAAAATTCTAGTTGA
>Ga0209554_1000724_pt1 | contig 27382 bp, 25 predicted proteins | sample MarorgKNORR_S2LV_5_FD_188221 | JGI IMG/M metagenome (GOLD analysis project Ga0209554, IMG submission 188221) | Marine microbial communities from the Southern Atlantic Ocean, analyzing organic carbon cycling - Bottom_A/KNORR_S2/LV (SPAdes) (version 2) | ecosystem: Environmental > Aquatic > Marine... | reverse complement strand
CAGGAGCCAACAGTAATGGCGACTAATAGTTACGACGGGCCGGTGATCACGGCCGTTGACGTAAGCCGGGTTTTTGGCTCAGGCGCAACTGCGGTGACGGCACTGTCGTCGATCAGTCTTACGATCGATCAGGGCGAATTCCTGGCGGTAACCGGTCGGTCCGGGTCCGGGAAAACCACGCTGTTAAACCTGCTTTCCGGTCTGGACCGGCCCAGCACGGGGACTGTGCATTTCAACGGGAATAACCTGGCGGAACTGCGTGAGTCGGACCTGGTGGAGATGCGGCGGCATAAGATCGGGTTTGTTTTCCAGTCGTTCGGGCTCATGCCATTGTTGTCGGCCCAGGAGAACGTGGAACTGCCGTTGCATATCGGCGGCATGTCCTGGCGGGAACGGAGGCAGCGGGCCAGCGAAGCGTTGAAGGCAGTTGGGTTGGGCACCCGCGCCCGTCACCGCCCCTTCGAACTCTCCGGCGGCGAACAACAGCGAGTGTCCATCGCCCGGGCGCTTGTGGCCGAGCCCGAAGTGGTGTTTGCCGACGAGCCCACGGGAGAGCTGGACACCGCCACCGCCCGGTCCATCGCTGAGACCTTGGGCGAGGTTGCCGCCTCCAGACGTGCCACCGTGATCGTGGCCACCCATGACCTAGACCTCGCAGCGATGGCGCAGCGGCGTCTGGACCTGGTTGACGGCGAGGATGTCACCCAAGGCTAATCTCCGCTTTTCTTCCGTGTATACTTCGGCGGGGTCAGATTCCCCATATCTACCTAGTCGAGGTTTCTACATGTTTGTGCGTATCTACACCGGCGACGACGGCCAGTCCCACCTGGAAGAGATGGACCCTCTCACTGAGCCCACCCACCGGGTCCCAACCAAACCGGGCGAAGACCTGGTATTCCGCACATTCGAGGCGGGCCGAGCCGTTGAGTGGCACAACCCGGGCCGGCGGCAATACCTTTTCATGCTGGCCGGCCAGATGGAAGTTTCGGTACAAGACGGCACCGCCATGATATTCAGTCCCGGCGACGTGCTGCTGGCCGAAGACATGACGGGCCAAGGCCACCTGACCCGGACCATCGGCAGTTCCTACACGTCGGTGTCTATGGGGATACCCGAATGAGCTAAGATCGACGCCGGTTGACAGTGGCAGTCCGTTATTTATAATGGCAATCAAATAACCTCGGCAGTAACGCCAAATACACTTGGCCTAAATCAAGATCGGAAAGGGATTTGAAATATGATCACTAAATTTGACAGTATGTATGCCGGCCACGTAGATATGACCGATGTCGGCTACGGCGGCGAGCCGGTGAACGACCGGAAATTCGACAACGATCACTTGATGACCGTTTTCGGCAAGGCCGAAGCCATCGCGAAGACCTTGGATGATAATGGCTTCAACACCATGTGGATGGCCGAGCACCATTTCCAGCCGGAAGGCTACGAGTGCATCCCTAACCTGATCATGCTGAACGTCCACCTGGCCCACCTGACCAAAAATATCAAATTTGGCTGCGGCTTCAACATCGCTCCCATGTGGCATCCCCTCCGCCTGGCTGAGGACTACGCCACTGCCGACATCCTGACCAAGGGCCGCGTGATCTTCGGCGTCGGCCGCGGGTACCACACCCGCGAGGTCGAGACGTTTGGCTCGCCCCTGACCGACCAGGACGCCAACCGCGAGAAGTTCGAAGAAGCGGTGGACATCATCTTCAAAGCGTTCAACAACGAGTCATTCTCCCACCAAGGGAAGTACTACACCCTGCCTCCCGAGGTCCCGTACCGGGGCTACACCCTCAAGGAACTGACCCTGGTCCCCCGGCCCACGACTCTGCCGGTGGAGTGCTGGCAGCCTATCCAGGGGGGTACCACAAGGGCCTTGGATTTCATGGTCAAGCACGGGATCAAGGGGATTCTGGGCGGAGGCGTCGCCGAGGGCGGCGTCATGGACAGCATCATGACCGGCTACCGCGATGCCCTGGTGCGCGCCGGAAAGACCGACGCCCAACTAGGCGAAGGCCTGAGCGTTGGCTTCCATTTCCACCTGGCGCCCACCGTGGAACAGGCCACTAAAGAGGCCAAGGGATTCTACGAGGAGAACCTTAAGATGTTTGGTCCGCTGCGCTTGCATCGGGGTCTGAGCGATGAGCAGATAGAGATAATGGGCGACCCTCGCCGGGCGCCGGACGGCGGCCTGCCATCCATCGAGGACGCGGTTAAGTCCCAGGCCTTTCTGGCGGGACCGCCGGACCGGATCATCGAGCAACTCAAGTCTGTGGAGACGGAATATCCCGGACTGGAAAGCGTCGGCATGAGCCACCCCGTAGGCACCCCCCAGAGCGTGATCACCGAGCAGCTAGAATGGTTCGGAAAAGAGGTCATGCCCGCCTTCAAAGGGAAAGTAGGCGCCAACGCCTGAGCGAAGACCCCATCAAATTTTGGCCACCAGTAGGGGCACGGCATTGCCGTGCCCCTACGCTTTTGTAGGTAACCGCTCCTGCCATCTGCTATTCTGAGCCCCCGCCCACCCCTGTCATTCTGAGGCCGCAACCGAAGAATCTCGTTGCCATTGGGCGAGCGCGGTGGTGGAGCGAAGTGCACTCCGCCGCAGTTGCGCACCGCCGAATCCGCACCATATACTTTCATTAACGACAGTACGCAATCAGGTATTAATATCGTGGATGAGAGCAAAAACAATCTAGCCAAAGCGGTCATCGCCAACGCAGTGCGTGGTGGAACCAAAATTATTCCTGTGGTGGGCGCTCTCCTGGAGCAAACGATTTATGGGGCGAAGGACCAGGTAGCTGCGCAAAAGGAAGCCGACCAGGTTAAGGCTGCATTGGCGGGCATACGAAGCGAGATAGAAACGGGCACAGGGACTGTTGCTGAACTACTCGAAAAAGTCGGCGAACAAGCGGAACTCAGTAAGGAAACATCCACCCTCCTTCAAGATTTAATGGCCGTAATCCGCCAAGGTGAAATGGCAGAGCCATCTCAGGCGTTGGGACAAGCGATAGAAGCGCTGTTCCAGCAACATGGCCACCGGTTGGAGGACGTGGCGGCTAATATTGAAGAGTCGGCATCCAGGCTGGAACAGGCGCTGGAAACGATAGAAATCATTCGCAGTCAAGGCGACGATCCGACGGCACCGACGGATGTGGACCGGGTGTCACTGATTTTGAAGTTGAATGAACTTAATTCCCTCAGTCTGGGAATGTTAATCGCTGCAGTTGGCGCCTCCCACTTTGTCTCCGCTAGCGCAGCGCCTCAACAACGCGTTACTGACCTCGTTGAATGGGCTGATGGCGCCGGGCCCGGCCTTTTGGAGGTGTATCGTGTCGCCAGGAAACTTGATCCAAACTTTTTGTAGACCCACCGTCCAACGATAGGCCGGAGCCGGTGGGTCCAGACTCGCCGGCCACTATCTGGAACGTCCCTCATCGCCGAAACCTCGATTTCTCTGACAAGCGAGGCTTAGTTGGTACACTTCGAACTGCTTTGGCCTCTGGAGGGACCACTGCTCTCACCGCCGTCAACGGTATGGGCGGAGTAGGCAAAACTCAGCTAGCTCTGGCTTACGCTTACTCCTACACCTCACACTACCAAGCCGTATTATGGGTACCTTCGGAAGAACCTGCCGCCTTGGCCTCGGCATTTGCCGGTCTTGCCCAGGAACTCGGGCTCCAGGAACAAGCCGAAGTCGAACAAAGTATTGCCATCGAAGCAGTGCACCGTTAGCTCGGCGCTAACACGGCCTGGCTGCTAATTTTCGACAGCGCTTCGGGCCCCAAAGAACTCGACGAATATTTGCCCAAAAGGGCCACAGGCCACGTGATCATCACCTCTAGAAATCCCAATTGGGGTGGAGTAGCAGAATCACTCCAGGTGGAGAAATTCCAACGCGACGAGTCCATCGAATTTTTGCTGACGCGTACCGGAGAGCCGGACCAGGTTGCGGCAAATGAGTTGGCGGAGGAATTGGGAGACCTGCCTTTGGCATTGGAGCAGGCTCGCGCCTACGTAGAGCGAACCGGCGGCACCCTTTCCCATTACCTAAGCCTCTTTCGGGACAGATTCCAAGAACTCTGGCGGCAAGATGAACCGCCCCAGAGCTACGACCAAACCATCGCTACCACCTGGAGTATGTCCATCGAGCAGCTTCCGCAAGCGGCAGCGGATCTACTCAATTTCTGCGCATTCTTTGCTCCGGACGATATTTCACGGGAGCTGATCGCCGGAGCTGCCGGCAAACTTCCTCAGCCATTGGCGAGCGTTGTGTCCGATGATTTGGCCCTAGACGGAGCCGTTGCCGAGTTGCGTAGCTACTCAATGCTAGAGGTGGGTGGTGATTCCTGGTCGGTACACCGGTTGGTTCAGGCAGTGGTCCGTGGTCGCCTGAGTGACGCTGCCCGGGATGTCTGGGCCGCCGCCGCGGCAGAGGTAACGAGTGAGGCCTTTCCATATGACAGTGATGAAGTGGAAAACTGGCCCACCTGCTCGCGCCTTCTGCCCCACGCCTCGGCGGCGGCGGATCATTCCGAAGGTCTTGGAGTTGCTGCTGCGGCCGCAGGCTATATGCTGAATCAAGTGGGGCTATATTTACAGCAGCGGGCCCAGTTGTTCCAGGCTAGAGCGGCTTTAGAAAGGGCTGTTAAAATCAACGAAGAGGCGGTCGGTTCGAACGATCCCCTGGCGGCCGTTCGACTAGGCAACCTGGGCAATGTCCTTCGTGGATTAGGGGATTTGGAAGGTGCGCTGAATCATGCCAAGCGCGCCCTCGGTATTGACGAAGAGGCTTATGCCCCGAACCATTTCGCTGTGGCCAGAAGTTTGAACAACGTAGGCGCCGCCCTCAGTGAATTAAAAGACTCTGAAGGTGCGCGAGGATACTACCAGAGAGCCTTGAACATCAACGAGGTGGCTTTGGGACCTGACCACCCTGATTTGGCTATCGGTTTGTCCAACATGGGTGACACCCTTCTCACATTGGGGGAGGTGGAAGGCGCAATTAATCATATCAAGCGCGCACTGAAGATACACGAAACGGCTTACGGTCCTAACCATCTCGATATAGCTACAGATCTGAACAATCTGGGCGCCGCCCTCCGCAGAGACGGGGACTTAGCAGGCGCACGAGAATCTTTCCAGAGAGCCTTGGGAATCTCTGAGGCAGCCCTTGGCCCAGACCATCCGACAATAGCTATTCGCTTGAACAACTTGGGCAGGCTGCTCGGTGAATTGGGAGATTTAAAAGGAGCACGAGATTATCTAGAGCGGGCCGTAGATATTGCGAGCAAATCGTTGGGGGAGGAGCACCCAAATACGGTGTTGATTCGTCGTAACCTAGAATCACTGCCCAAGTAACCAACCCCCACCCCGCGTTGACAGCAAAACGCCCCCAGACTACACTCGGATGAACCTATCACCCATAAAAATGTGAGCAACTATGGTTTCTTCCGACGCCACTAGCCTAGGCGACGCTGTTAGTCTAGACGACGCCATCGACCTAATGTATGAGACTGGGTGGACCGACGGTCTGCCCGTGGTCCCGCCTACTGCAGACCGGGTCAAGTTGTTCGTTGACTACACGGGGCGAGACCCGGACGAGGTTATCGCCGAACTGCCGCCGCTCGGCGGCAAGGCCACCGTGGAACGCATCGCCGTCAACGCCGTCATGGCCGGGTGCCTGCCGGAATACATGCCTGTGATCATCACGGCCATCCAGGCATTGATGGACGACCGCTTCAACCTGCGGGGCGTGATGTGCTCCACCGGCATCCACACGCCGCTGGTGATCGTCAGCGGCCCCATCGTCAAAGAGCTGGACATCAACGGCGGCTACAACTGCTTCGGGGCCGGATGGCGGGCCAACGCAACTATCGGCCGCGCCGTGAAGCTGGTTTTAGTCAACCTGGGCGGGGCCATCCCCGGCGAGACCAACAAGGCTACTTTCGGGCATCCCGGCGCCTACACCTACTGCGTGGCCGAGGACCAGGATATCAACCCCTGGGAGCCACTGCACACCGACATCGGACTGGACGCCTCGGACAGCGCGGTGACGGTCTTTCCAGGCGAGGCGCCCCACAACATCATGTACCACGCCAAGAACTCCCGAGACTTCCTGACAGTCCTGGCCGACACCATGTCCACTCTGGGCAACGTACAGGTGTATGTCATGGGCGATACCTTCGTGGTCATCGGCCCGGAACACGCCCGGTTCCTCAGCGAAGACGGCTGGCGCAAAGCGGACATACGACAGTTCCTCTTTGAGCATGCCAGGAAACCGGTCCGCGAGTTAAAACACGGCGGCCCGCCCCAGGGCGACGCCGACCGAGGGCATTTCTGGCCCCGGTTCGTCGATGCAAACGACGACGACCAGATGGTGCCAGTTGTGCGCGCCCCCGACCGGATCCACATCATGGTCGCCGGAGGCCGCGGCGGCCCTCATTCGGCATATATTCCCGGCTGGGGCTCCCGCCGGGTCACCCTGAAAATAGACCAGCCCTAAGGAGTAATCATGGTAAGCGCACCATCAGCAGACGTGAAGGCCCGGCTAAGCGACATGGGCCTACTATCGCCCATCGACCCCGAGGCCTACTCCAAATGGAGAGCTGCCCCGCGTCTGGAGACCATCCATGGCAAGGTCGGCGGCTTCTTGGGAAACCGCAAGGCCAACGCAAACCTGTTGCTCCAGGGAGTGAAAGAGCTGCTGGACAAGGACTTTGAGCTCCGGGACGGCATAGCGGTCGATAAGTACGTTTACTCCCGCCCGGCCGCCGATGATATCATCGACGACCTAGCCTCCCAGTGCGATTTCGTGGTGACCTGCATCGCGGATTGAGGGTCTTGCACCGCGTGCAGTGTGCACGACGCCATGGCCCTGGAGAACAAGGGGATCCCCACGATAATCATCTGTACCGAGCCGTTCCTGAACTCGGCCTTTCGGCACGCCAGCGTCTTCGGACGCAAGGGGTTCCAGCCCCTGGGCATCCCTCATCCTCTGGGCGGGATCACCCCCGAGTTGGTTTCCCAACGGGCGGCCGAACTGCATCAGCAGATCATCGCAGCCCTGACCACCGGCGAATAACACGAATCTTACGCGGCGGGCAGTGATACTCCCGCTTGATCACAGGAGACACCAATGGTCCGAGTCGGCGCAGGCACCCACGTTTATGAGCAGGTGGAGGACTGGGAAAATCTGCCGGAAGGCTGGGTGCTGGGCCAGACGGCCATCGTCACCGACTCCCAAGACCGGGTGTACCTCTTCAACCGTGGTGACCATCCCCTGATCGTCCTGGATCGCGACGGGAATTTCCTGAACTCCTGGGGTGAAGGCCAGTTGCCCGACGCCCACGGCATGTTTATCGACGGCGACGATAATCTCTACATGCCGGTCAAGAACAGTCACGTCGTGCTTAAGTACCGGCCCGACGGCGATCTGCTGATGACAATTGGCGAGTGGGACAAGCCCTCGGACACCGGCTGGTCCGGAAATGTCAGCGATCCGGCGAAACAGGCGGCCGGCCCCTTCAACCGTCCCAGCGATATAGCCCTGGACGCGGCGGGCGACCTGTATATCTCCGACGGCTACGGAAATGCCCGCGTACACAAGTTCACGTCCGACGGCAAGCTCCTCTTCTCTTGGGGAGAGCCGGGGAAGACCGGGCCGGGCGAATTCCATGTGCCCCACGGCGTCTGGGTGCATACCGATGGCCGGGTGTTCGTGGCGGACCGGGAGAATAACCGGATCCAGATCTTCGACGCGGACGGCAAGTACCTGGACCAATGGACCGGCTTGGCCCGCCCCTGCGACATCTACGTCGATGCTAACAATGTATTCTACGTGCCTGAGCTTGACGGATTCATGAGCATCCTCAGCATCGATGGCGACATCATCGCCACCTGGGATAGCCCCTTGGACGCCGGCTGGGGCAACGGGGCCCACGCCGTTTGGGTGGACTCCCGTGGCGACCTCTACGTGAACCAGAACGTGGAAGGCCACCGCCTGGTCAAATACCTCCGCCAGTAAGCGAGGGACACCGGCGGCGGACCGGAGATAGACCATTGGAGGACCCCAATGCGGGCCGGTTATCAAGTCGGACATGTCGTGCTGCGGGATACCGTGGACCACCAACAGCAGTGGCAGGACCACTTGTCCCAGTTCCGGGCTGCCCGTGACGCCGGTTTCGACGCCTACTGCTTCGGCCACCACTTCTTGATCGACCCCTTTCAGCACTTCCAGCCTTGGACAGTGCTGGCCCGCATGGCCGCTGAGCCGGGCAACATGACCCTGGCCACGTCTGTTTTGCTGCTGCCATTGCTCAACCCGGTGGAAGTGGCGGAGCAGGCCGCGACCTTGGATCACATCTCCGAAGGGCGTTTCGTGTTGGGCATCGGCCTGGGCTACCGCGTGGAGGAATGCGAGGCCTTCGGCATAAAGATGTCGGAACGTGGCGGCCGCATCACCGAATCGATGCAACTCATACGGCGGCTGTGGACCGAAGATGAAGTGACCCACCACGGCAAGTACTACAACGTCACCGGCGCCAAGCCCACGGCCAAGCCATTCCAGCAGCCCGGACCCAAGGTCTGGCAGGCGGCCATGAGCGACCCGGCCATCCGCCGTGTCGGCCGTTCCGGAGATATACTCTACGTGGGTCCGGCCCAGGGCAACGAGTCCATTCGGAAGCAGATAGACCTTTATCGTGAGACGCTGGAAAAGAGCGGCCACGAGCAGCCTGAGGACATGGTGATCGTGCGGGAGTTCTTCTGTGCGGGGACCCATGAGGAAGCCATCCGGAAGGCGCGGGCCGGGTTCGAAACGAAATACAGGGTCTACGCGGAGCAGGGCCTCCACGGCTCCGACGACGAGCTGGCCAGGAAGGTGACCGGAGATTTGGAATCCTTGATGGACGAGACTTTCATCCTGGGCAGCCCGGAAGAGTGCCTGGAGCAGATCGAGGAATACAAAGAAATGGGCTTCACCGATGTCATAATCCGGCTGTTTTACCCGGAGATGTCCCAGGCTGTAGCGCTGGAGCACATCGGCTTAGTGGGCGAAGAAGTCATCCCGGAGATGCACCGCCTCTGATGGCCGGGGCATAGGGGTGGGCGAAGAACGCTTTGGGCGAAGCAAGCATCTGGATAGTTGTGATCCTGATCGGATTGGTGGCTCTGGGGGTACGAGAGTACGCCCGCACCAGCGGGTCTTTTGCCGCCCGGCTGGAACAGATCAAAATCAATTTGTTGGCGGCCACTATGATCCTTCTGGGAATCACCGCCACCGTGTTGTCCATCGGGTTCATCGTCGCCGTAGTGTTGGTGGAGATCTGGCGCCCATTATTGGTGGCGCTGGCGGTGGTTGGCGGGTTGTGGGCCTCGATAATTTGGCTACGAAGCTCCAAAGAGTGAATGTCAGGTCGCGAGTTTATAGAGATTTCTAGGAGTGAGAATTGGAAGTTGGAGTGATTTTTCCCCAGACGGAGATCGAACCAGACCCGCTGGCCATCAAGGACTTCGCCCAGGCTGCCGAGGAGATGGGTTACGCCTACATCTTCATCGCCGACCACGTGCTCGGCGCAGACCCGGCCCACCACGATTTCCCTGCTTTGCGCACCTACAACCACAGATCGGTGGTGCACGAGACTCTGACTCTGATGGGCTACCTTGCGGGCATCACCGAACGGATCGGCTTGGCCACCGGCATACTGATCCTGCCCCAGCGCCAAACGGTGCTCGTGGCCAAGCAGGCGGCCGAGGTGGACGTGCTCTCAGGCGGCCGGTTGAGGCTGGGTATCGGCGTGGGCTGGAACACGGTCGAATACGAAGCACTGGGTGAGGACTTCCATAACCGGGGAGCACGCAGCGCCGAGCAGATCGAGGTGATGCGGGCGCTCTGGACCCAAGACGTGGTGGACTTCCACGGCAAGTGGCACAACATCAGCCACGCAGGCCTGAATCCACTGCCGGTCCAACGGCCCATCCCCATCTGGCTGGGCGCGGGCAGTTCCCAAAGCCCCATGCCACCGGACTCCGTGTTGAAACGTGTGGCTCGGCTGGCCGATGGGTGGTGCCCCAACTTCAGTCCAGACGAAACTGGCCGCGCAGTCGTGGAAAAGACGCACGGGTTCATGCGGGAAATGGGCCGCGACCCCGATGCCCTGGGCCTGGATGGACGTCTCCGAACCGGTGGCAGGAAGCCCGAAGAATGGGTTGACGAAGCCAAAGCTTGGCAGGAACTCGGCGCCGGCTATCTCTCCATAGAGAACCGGCAGGCCGGCCTGAAGACCGCCGGAGACCACATAGAAGCCATGCGCCGCTTCAAAGAGGCCACCGGATTAAGATTCTAACGACGCCTCTGCATCCCCGGCCGTCATTCTGGCGGAGGCCGGAATCCATGAATCCCTCTCTGAGGCAATCATCAAGAGGAGAAACGCCACCACAACCAACTGTAGGCGCGGGTTTTAACCCGACTTTGCCGGGGGAAAGAGCAGCACCCAAGAACAAGCAAGCCCACCACCTCTCGTCTTTCCGTCCTTCCGCGGAAGGACGGAACCCACTCGCGCTTGTCGATCAACCAGGCCCCAGACCCAGGAAAACAGCCATTCTGGATTCCAGCCTCCGCTGGAAAAACGAACAGCCACGACGCTCATGGCCAGGATGCCGTTGGTCGAGAGGCTTTGCTTGGCAGCGCCAGTGGATTCCTGCTTTCGCCGGAATGACGGTAAAAGGATAATTAATGCGGAGAGCCCAATAAATGCCTGAATTCGAGCCCAGAGACCCGGACTTCGAAACTAGGGTCCGCGACAGCTTCAGCCGCCAGGCGGCCATGCACACTCTGGGCGCTGTCTTGGGCCGGGTCGCGCCGGGGGAAGTGGAGATCGAGATGCCCTACCGGGCCGATCTAGCCCAGCAGCACGGCTACATGCACGGCGGGATCATCACCGCGATCTTGGATAGCGCCTGCGGGTATGCGGCCTTGAGTCTCAGCGCTACCGACACCGCCGTCCTGACTGTCGAATACAAGGTCAATTTCATCGCCCCGGCCAAGGGAGAGCGGTTCGTGGCCCGGGGAGAGGTATTGCGGCCGGGCGCCACCGTAACCGTCTGCAAAGGCGATGTGGTCGCCATCGAAGACGGCGAAGAGAAGCTGGTAACCACCATGCTCACCACCCTGATGTTCCTGGCCGACCGGCCTGATCTCTCCGGCTAGGCCGTCACAGAGATGCGTCCGGTCTAAGGAGGCGCCATGGATTTTAGATTGTTTCTGGAATTCTCAGGGCAAGAAAACGTGGACGAGCAGGTGTTTGCGAAGGTCGGATAGACGTGTCGCTCCCGATCCTTCCGGCATACCTAGGAAGTACGGATACCGGGCAAGTCGGAAATGTAAGAGATTCAAGCGAACAGGGAATCGGATAAAGTAATAGCCTGGAACGCAAGACGAAAGATGCCCGAATCACGAGACCGTAGGCATCGAGATCAAGCCGATCGATGCCCTCGATTTGGTACGCTTCCTGCTCGACAAGGGATGCAATATGTCCCCGCGCGGATGTGCAGTAAGAGCATAGGAAAACGGCCTAGGCCCTGGAGTGAATTCGTAGATTGATGACCAACAAGACTGACACCGTTATTTTCGACCTGGACGGGACTTTGGTGGATAGTCAACCGGCCGCACTGGGGGCAACCATCGAGGCGTTGTCACAGTTCGGCGTACAGGTGACGGCCGATGAGGTGAGAGAAGCGTTCGGCGGGGGCGCCCAGAAGTTGCTGGGCCATTTTTTAGAGCGAGACCTGGGCGCTGACCAAGCGAGCCAGTCTCTGGAAGCTGCGGTTCAGATAAGATCGGGGCTGCAGCTGGAGCTCATCAGTGAAACGCTCTTGCTGCCGGGTGTGAAAGAGCTGATGGCGTCACTAAAGTACTCCGGGTACAAGTTGGCCGTGGCCACGATGAGCAGCCGGGCAGTGGTCGACAGCGCACTGGAATTTCACGGCATCGGACCGTATTTTGACCTTGTTTTGACCATGGATGACGTGACCAAAAGTAAGCCAGACCCAGAGATCCTAATCAAAGCGGTGGACCGTCTGGGCGGCGAAGTCGCCCGCGCCCTTTACGTCGGCGATTCTAGCCACGACTTAGAGGCGGCGCTTAACCTGGGGATGCCGTTCTTGTTGGTTGATTCAGGTCTATACGTGAGAGGAGAAGCCAGAAAAAAGCTGCACGCCGCCGCCGAACATAGCGGCTTTCCGATTATTGGGATGGGGGACCTTTTGGACATCGTTGAGATCGTTCAGCGTCAACAATGAATACGGACCTAGAGGCGAAGACGAGGCTCCACACCCCGTCATTCTGGCGAAGGCCAGAATCCAGGCAAGCACCATCGGCGGTCTTCGGATGACTCGTTGAGAACTGTGGCCCTCACCCTAACCCTCTCCCATGCGTGGGAGAGGGGATCTTTTCGCGTTATCAAGTTTGGCCAAGGCAGCCAATTTGGAATGACGATCAGAGCTTAATCAAACATCATCACACTGCGCGCCACGGAGCCTTCCTTCATATAGCCGAAGGCCTCGTTGATGTCTTCCAGTTTTAGGCGTTTGGTGACCAGTTCGTCCAGCTTCAGGCGGCCTTGCAGGTAGAAATCAATGTAGCGGGGCATGTCCACGCGGAAGTGGTTGGAGCCCATGCTGCTGCCCTGGATGCGCCGCTCGCGGAGGAAGGCATAGCCGTCCAACTCGATCTTGGTGCCCATAGGAATCATGCCGATGATGGTGGCCGTGCCCCCGGCGCGTAGCAGTTCGAAGGACAGCTCCGCCGTTTCTTTCTTGCCGATGGCCTCGAAGGAGTAGTCCACGCCGCCGCCGGTCAGGTCCTTGACCCGCTTTTCAACGTCGCCGCTGGAGGCGTCGATCACGTCGGTGGCGCCGAACTCCCGGGCCAGCGTCAGTTTGTCTTCCACGGAGTCGATGGCGATGATACGCAAGGCTCCCGCCAAACGGGCGCCCTGGATGGCGTTCAGGCCCACCCCGCCGCAGCCGATGACGGCCACCGTGCTGCCCGGCTCCACCTTGGCCGTGTTCATGGCCGCGCCCAGTCCGGTGGTCGCGCCGCAGCCGATGAGGGCCATCTGCTCGAACCCGATGTCCTGCTCGATCTTGACCAGGGAATTCTCGTGGACCAGCATCATCTCGGCGTAGGCGCCCAGGTTGGCGAACTGGGTCACTGGTTTGCCGCCTTGGCTCAGGCGCGGCGTCTCGTCCGGCCCACGGACCAACCCGGTCCTGGAGCAGAGCACCGGACGGCCGGTGATGCAGCGCTCGCATTGGCCGCAGAAGACCGACAGACAGCAGATAACCCGGTCGCCGGGGGACACATAATCCACCTGGCTGCCCACGGCCTCCACCGTTCCCGCGGCTTCATGTCCCAGAAGCACCGGCATCGTCGTGGTGTAGAGCCCCTCCACGAAATGGAGGTCGCTGTGACAAACGCCCGATGCCCGCGTATGTACCAGGACCTCTCTTGGTCCGGGGGAGGCGATGTCGACCTCTTCGATCTGCAACGGCTGGTTCACTTCATGCAACACGGCTGCTTTCATGGCCAGTTACTCCTTTATGTATCGGTTCAGCGGCTGATGCCTAGGCTGACATATTACCCGGATTGGCGTCAGGTGGCGAACCACGCCTGGTCGGCCAGCACGACCGAGGTTTCGATCTGACGGTCTGGCACGGTCCAATATTTCCGGAGCAGCCGTTCCTTCTCTTGGGTTGAGACTACTTTGAAACCATGGTTCTCGTAAAACCGGACCGCCCAGACCGCGTCGGCCCAAGTGCCGATCAAGACCGGCTGGGTGGCCCCGTCCATGATTCGGGCCAGAAGCTCGCCGCCGATGCCCTGGTTCTGCCACGCGGTACGAACGTAGGCGTGGCGGATCAGGGTCACGTCCTGAACGTCCTGGGTGCCCATCACGCCGGCCAACTCTCCGTCTTTCTCGTAGCCCAGAAACACTACGCCAGCCGAAATCTCCTCCCGAAGTTCTTCCAGGGGCATATAAGGGTCATGCCAACGGTCGGCCGCAATTATTCCCCGGTAGGCCTGGGCGGCGTCGTTGATGATCTCGTGGATCGCCTCAAAGTCGGCGGCGACGCAATCGCGGATCACGGCTATCGGAGCCTCCTCGCCGGTTAGACGGTTACGCCGGTGAAATTGAAGCTGTTCAATTTCAGGGCCGGCACCCTGGTGGCGAACCCGACCTCGTTCAGCACCAGTTTGGTTTCGCGGCCAACAAGCTCGACACCGGCTAGGGCCTCCACGTAAGACTGGGTAAACCGCAGGTCCTTCACCGGGTGGGTGATCCGGCCGTTCTCGATCATGAACGTGCCGTCCCGGGTCATTCCCGTCATGACGCAGCCCTTGGAATGGGCCAGGCGGGTGTAGAAGAACCGGGTGATGTACAGGCCCCGCTCCGTGGAGCCGATCAGGTCTTGGAGCGACGATTCCCCTGGCTGCATGAACAGGTTACTGGCGATGGGGCCGCCGGTGAAATAAGTCTGGTGGCCGGTGGAGACCGTGCCCTCTTTGCCGGCGGTATAGGAGTTGTGGACCGGGGTGTTCACCACCCCGGCGGTGATGATGTCCACGCGGCGGCGGGGCACGCCCTCGGCGTCGAAGGGCACGGGCCAGCCGTGGGAGGCCGAGCCGTCGTCCCAGATCGTTACGTTGGGGCTCATGGCCTGGCCGCCCGACGCACCTGCGGTCCTAATAAAGTCGTTCATCCAGCTACGCCCTTCCTGCACCGTCTGGGCGCCCATGCCGTAGAGGCTGAGGGCCTCCAGGATGTCGTCCACGGCGTAGGTGTCCAGCACCACGGGGTATCGTCCGGGTTCGATGGCCACCGGGTCCCGGCCGTCCACTGCTTTGGACACCGCCTCCCTTCCCAGGGCCTCGGTGTCCAGGTCGGAGAGACGCCATCCGCCGCCCTTGGCCCAGCCGGCCGAGCTGCCGGTCATGGTGTTTATGATCAGACCCGCGAAGGTCCCGGCGTGGTAGGCCCGCGTGCCGTGGCTGCTGACCACGGCGATCTCCTGCACACCGGTCCGGCAGGCCCCAGACACGTTCAGGCTGTGCTCTTTGCCTTGGAGACAAACCCCCCGGACGATCGACGCCCTGGACTCCGGGCTGCAGAGGGCCGTGGCCTCGTCCCAACTGTCGACTATGACCGGCTCGGACGGTTGTGGGAGGCCGTTAAAAACGGGGTCTTCGGGCATCAACAGGGCGTTTTGATGAGCTAACGCGACCGCTTTTTGGACGCCTGCGTCGCTGAGGTCGTTGGTGGTGGCCCGGCCCAGGCGTTTCCCGGTTACCGAGCGGATATTCAACGTGATGTCGCCGTGGGCCACATTTTGATGGATGGCTCCGCCGGCGAACCGCGAGAGACCCAGGTCCTGGGCGCTGAGATAGATGTCGGTCTCTTGGGCCTTGGAGTAACCTAAAGTCGTCTCCAACAGGGCCAGGGCGGCCTTTTCGCCGATCATCGCTTAACCCCGGATAACGAGGCGCTGATCGGTGTTTGGCCTTCATTGGCAATATTACGAAAATCGTTGCATTTTGCCACTTTCTTAATATACAAATCTCTAATCTTACGAAATAAGACTTAGCAATAATCGTATTTTAAAACATAACCCGTGGAATATTGACATTTATATTACAGATAATTTATATTTCCGTTCATCGGTTTTTTGTCGCGATTCCAATGAGTACACCGGCGCAACGTCCAGCGAATGGAATAATATCAGATAAATACCGCATAGGGAGCACGGCTCGACGTTAGAACCGTCTGGAGACCGGAGCCTAAGGAAGGCCGGTTGGCTTGATGAGAAGAACCGGCAGGAGAGGTTGGGTCTGCCAGAGGAACAAAGGCGGTTCCTTGGCAGGAGGCGGGATAGAAACATTGACCGCGGCATAAGCGGCCTAAGCACTAAGGAGGAGTTCTATGAAGACACTGCGGAAGTTCGTGATACCAATCTTGTTAGGCATGTTCTTGCTGATTCTCACTGCGTGCGGTGGAGATGACGGTGACACTACTACCGAGGCCACCCAGCCACCGGCCGCGGCCACAGTATATTCTTTCCAGTTCGCCTGTATAAACCGCACTCTTAACCCTTGTAAACTGGTTATGAAGTTGGCCGACACCTTACGGGCGCGTACCAATGGCCAACTGGACATACAGATATCGTCCTTCCCAGAGTTGGGACTGGCTGGTCCCGACACGTTGCGGTTGTTGCAGGACGGAACTCTGGACTTTGGCGAGATCTACGGAGGCTATGTCGGCGGCGATTTCCCTGCCATCGAGATGGCCGAACTCCTCGGGCTCTACGAAAGCTCGGCGATGCAAGAGGAAGTCTTCAATGCCGTGCGGGAAGATGAAATCAGGATGATCAGGGAGCAGTTTGGCGCCGAGGTTATCTCTTACATCTACTACCCGGACCAGTTCATCTTTAGCAAGACCCCCCTTAGGACGCTGGAGGACTTCGATGGACTGAAGATCCGGACCCACAGCACGGCCTTGGGGGACTTGGCCGCCGGCCTGGGGGCCTCGGGTCAGTTCGTCGCCTTCTCGGAAGTGTACACCGCCTTGGAGCGGGGTGTCCTAGACGCCGGCGTGACTGGAAGCACTCCGGCCTACAGCCAAAAATGGTATGAAGTAAGCAAATACATCATCGGCCCCCTGACCTCCCATCCCCATGTGATGGTAGCCATGAACCAGGCACGGTGGGACGAGCTGCCAACCAATCTCCAGCAGATCCTGAAGGAGGAAGCCGCCAAGACGCAGGCGGAAAATCTGAGATTAGTTAACGGGTGGGACCAGGAAGGAGTAGACCTCGCGGTTGCCGAAGGCATGGAACACATACCCTTTACGCCTGAGATTAAAAAGGCGATCAAGGAAGCCGTCCTCGATAGAATAGTCCCCAACTGGGCTACCCGCGCCGGTGGATACGACTCTGAAGCGGTCAAAATCTACAATGCCAAAGTGGCGCCAATAGTCGGCGTCAAGATCAATCCTGACGGCAGCGCCTCGACATTACCAGGGAGGTAGGGGAAGCGTATTCCGAGGAAGCGATTAAGCTGGTCTACGAATGGGATGAAGCCGCATTAAAGGAGTTGATCGCCCTGGGCATGACTCATAAAGAGTTCTCGCCTGAAATGGCGGCTACAGTACGGGAGGCAGCCGCCGAAGCCGTGGTTCCGAGCTGGGCCAAAAAGGCCGGAGGCTATGGCTCGGAGGCAGTCGATCTGTACAACCTAAGGGTGGCGCCAATCACCGGGCTGGAAGTACAACCTGATGGATCGGTGATAGATTCCGGTTCTTAGTAGATTCCGGCATCACCTACGAGACGGGCATAATGGATTTGCTTGACCGGCCGCGGACGATTGTTTGCAAAACCGGGATACGCCAAATGCATTTCCCGGGAGTCACGGGCGGGCTTTAACTTCCTTGCCCGTCCGTGGCGCCACCCCACTTTTGAACCTATCGGTGAATGGGCGCGTCTTCACCGATCATTGCATCACCCCGACCTGGATGTTCCTGAACCGCGCCGGCGCTGCTCCGTGGCCGGTGTGGCCCAGTTGGCCGGGCTGGCCCTTGCCGCAATTGGGGATACCCCACATGGTCCAATGGCCCTGATTACAGACCGCGTCACAGGAATTCCAGAACTCCGGTGTGATTCCGGTGTAGGTGCAGTTACGCAGCAGCTTGCCCAACTTGCCTTTCTTGATCTGGTAGCCCGTCTCCGTTCCGAACTGAAAATTGTAACGCCGGTCGTCTATGGACCATGACCGGTTCATCTCCATCAGGATGCCGTCGTCGGTGTCGGCGATGAGGTCTTCCAAGTTCCAGTCTCCGGGCTCCAGGCTCACATTGTTCATGCGGATCAAAGGGATGCGGTTCCAAGACGCCGCCCGCATGGAGCCGTTGGAGGTCAGGTCCAGCCCAAAAGCGGTCTCCCGTGACGTCAGGTAGCCTACGAACCGCCCATTTTCGACCACCGGGGTCGACTGGGCCGGCACGCCCTCGTCGTCCCAGCCATAGGACCCCAGGCCGGGCAGCCGGATGCTGTCGGCGGTGATGTTTACCTGCTCCGAACCGTATTGGAAGTTGTTCAGCTTGTCGGTCGTAAGGAACGAAGTGCCGGCGTAGGCGGCTTCTGATCCAAGTACGCGGTCCAACTCGATGGCGTGCCCGCAGGACTCATGTATCTGGAGTCCCAACTGAGAAGAGCCGACGATCAATGTGGTGAGTCCGGAAGGGCAGTGCTCTGCGGACAACAGCTCCACCGCTTCGGTTGCGGTGCGTTCGGCGTTGCCCGGCAGGTCCATGGCGGCCACGAATTCCCAGCCAGAACAGCCCTGCTGCCGCATGGATTGCGGGTAGGAGCGGCGCTGTACCTCGCCACTGCCCCTGGCGGTGGCCATGATGCCGCCGCCGGCCTCGTAGATGGTCTGTTCGACGAGTGCACCTTCGCTGTTGGCGAAGGTTTTATGCTCCTTGATGAAGATCAAGTTTCCCATACGGGCCGATATGCCTTTGACCGAACCCATGCGCTCGTCGGAGGCCAACAACAGCCCCAGTTTGTCTTCCGATGAGATGGAGAAAGGATCAGTCTGAATGGGCGTGGTGTACACGCCCCGGCTGGTCACCGGCGGCCCCAGGGATACGGGCCCGTTGCTGGACCGGGATGAAGCCTTGGCGATCTCCACCGCCAATCCGGTGATGCGGTCCACCTCAGATGGGGAGACTATGTTGGTTGAGGCAAAGCCCCATGAGCCGTTGACCAACACCCGCACTCCGATTCCCAGGGAGCCATCATTGCTGAGGGTATCGACCACCCCGGTGCGCACGACGATCCGTTCCTGGTTGGTCTCAACCAGGCGCACATCGCAGTAGGACGCACCCTTTACCGAGGCTAGGTCCAGAGCTCGGGATAAAAGATCATCCATAGGCCTGACGTTCTCCATAAATGGGCTTGAATGTGCCGTAAACAGCCAGAATCCCTGGTACATTTGGCCGAAACAGATTGGCTTATTTTATATTGCGCGAATGTTTAGTTGTATAAGTGACGTCTTTTCGTAGCCATATGAACGTGGATCGCCATCTACCGCTTAGATTTACTTAGGGAATCCGTTCGAAAAGTTGACACCATGAATACGCATAACTTATATCTCCGTATCTGCTTCCCTAATCTGAGGGATGTGGGTACGTGGAAGGCGTCCCGATGTAGTTAGGGGAAGTCAAAGGCTCGGACACACCAAATATTGTACGTGTCCAACTGTACGAGGGAAAGTTTCCCTCAAGTTAAAGAGGCCTGGAAGCCACGCCAAAAGGTGGGTAAGAGGGACCTCTGAATCAAACAAGGCCGCAAAACGCGGCCAATTCTCCAGAGGAGGCAACTCGATGACGAAGTTGCAGAAGTTTACGGTCCCGATTTTGATTGGCATCTTCTTGTTGATCTTGGCGGCGTGCGGTGGTGACGACGACAGCTCGACCACCAGCAGCGATACTGGCAGTGGAAGCACTACTACCACCGCGGCTGCTACCGCTGTTCCCAGCACCGGCACCACCGGAGCGTCTTTCGAGTTCCAATACGTTTGTGTGAACCGGACCCTGTTGCCTTGCAAGGTGATTCAAGAGTTCATGGATGCCGTTTCAACACGGACCAACGGGCAGATAGAGATACAACTGAGCTCCTACCCTGAGTTGGGTATCAGCGGTTTCGACATGATCCGTCTGCTTGAGGATGGGACCATCGGATTGGGCGAGATCTACAGCGGTTTCGTCGGCGGTGAGTTCCCAATATTTGAGGCCGCAAACCTTTGGGGCGCCTACGAGAACATCGACCAGTGGTTTGAAGCCTCTGAGGCCCTACAAGAAGACATCAAGGCTCTGGTGAGAAGAGAGACAGGCGGAGGAGAGATCGTAGGATTCAACTACTACTCCTCCAACTATTTCTTCACTAAAGATCCTTTGAATTCATTGGATGATTTCGAAGGCGTTAAGACTCGAAGCCACAGCAACGTGCTCTCCGACCTGATCAACACCCTTGGCGCATCCGCCCAGACGATGGCGTTCGCTGAGGTTTATCCGGCCCTGGAGCGCGGCGTTCTCGACGGCGCGGTCACCTGCGGGTCTTGTGCTGTTGGCCAGAAATGGTTTGAAGTGACCGATTACCTCACAGGACCGGTCCCGGGCACTTTCGCCGAGACCTTTATCACCTTCAACGCCATCCAGTGGGCCAGTCTCCCCGCTGACTTCCAGGCGATCATCTTGGAAGAAGGAGTCCTGCACTCCGAGCGGGCCAAAGCCGCTGCTCTCGAATCTGACCTAGAATCGGAAGGGGACTTGATTGAACTGGGGATGACCCACGCCAATTTCACCCCTGAGATGCTGGAGATCATCAAAAACGCGGCGCAGTCTTCGGTAATTCCAAAATGGGCTGAACGGGCTGGAGGTTTCGAGTCAGAAGCCGTTCAGTTGTACAACGAAAAGGTCGGTCCTGTGACAGGCCTCTACGTTACCGCGGACGGTTCGGTCGAGAAGAGATAACCCTCGACTCTCGGTTCGTTCCTCAACGGAACTAAAAAGCGGCGCCCCGGTTTACCGGGGCGCCGCTTTTGTATTCACAGAAAGACTCCGACCCTCCGCAGCTTTCTAACCCGAACGGAGCTTGAAGCGCTGGATCTTGCCTGTCGCTGTCTTGGGCAGTTCGTCGACAAAGTTGACCCACCTGGGGTATTTGTAACGGGCCAGGCCGTCTTGGCAGTGCTTCAGCAGGTCACCGGCCAGGGAGTCGGAGGCATCACTGGCGTCGTTCAACACAACGAATGCTTCCGGTTTGATCAGTTCATCGGAGTCTGGACGGCCCACGATGGCGGCCTCCAGCACTTTCGGGTGCTCGATCAGGCGGCTTTCGATTTCTACCGGAGAGCACCAGATTCCGCCGACCTTCAGCATGTCGTCGCTGCGGCCGCAATAGACATAGTAGCCGTCCGGGTCTTGGAAGTAGGTGTCGCCGGTGTTTAGCCACCCATCCACCATGGTCTCCGCCGTCTTTCTTGCGTTGTTCCAATAATAAGGTGACGTTGAGTCGCCCTGGATCAACAGTCGGCCAGGCTCGCCAACAGGCACAGCGCTGTCCTCATCGTCCAAGATCTTCATCCGGTAGCCAGGCACCGGTTTCCCGCTGGTGCCCGGACGATAGTCGCCTATGGTGTTGGAGATGAAGATGTGCAACGCCTCCGTGGAGCCGATGCCGTCCAGGATCAGCGTCCCCGTCTTTTCTTCCCAGCGCCGGAAGATGTCTGCCGGCAGGGCTTCACCGGCTGAAACGCAGCAGCGGACCGAGGAGAAATCCCGGGCCTTCTCGTCCAATGCCCGCAATTGGGCGGCATACAGGGTCGGCACGCCGAAATAAATCGTCGGTCTGTGCTCCTCAATGATGTCAAAAGTCATTTCCGGGGACGGCCGCTGGCCGCTGAGCACCGCGGTCCCGCCGACCCACAGCGGGAAAGTCATGGCGTTCCCCAGTCCATAGGCGAAGAACAGCTTGGCGGCCGAGAAACAGATGTCTTCCTGGGTCATTCCCAGGGTATCAATGGCGTAATGGACGCACGTGGCGGCGATGTCTCTGTGAAGGTGCACAGCGCCCTTGGGCCGGCCGGTTGAGCCTGAAGAGTAGAGCCAGAAGCACTCCGAGTCCGCAGTGGCCGGAGCCGGCTCCAGAATCGCGGAATAATCATCCAACATCCCAGACATTCCACTTGGACCTTCGGTGCAGAAGACGAAATCCGGATTGTGCCCGGTGGCGGCGAGGGCGGGAGCGACTTCGGACCGGTACTCCGGCGAATACACCAGGCCGGCGCAGGTCGAGTCCTCGATCATGAACTGGTAGTCGCTGGCCCGCAGCAGGGTGTTCAACGGCACCGGCACCAGCCCAGCTTTGATGGCCCCCCAGAATATGTAGAAGAATTCGGGGCAATCTTTGACCACCATCAAGATCCGGCCGCCGGGCTCCGAGGTGAAGGAGCTGAGCAGGTTGCCGCACCGGTTGACCCGTTCGGCCAGTTGCTGGAAGGTGACTTGTTTATCGGCGCCGTCCTCTGGGTCGGTGCCGGCGTCCGTGTTGATGATGGCGGGGTAGCCGCCCCGTCCTTCCGCCACGTGACGGTCGATCATGGTGACGGCCACGTTAAAGACTGGCGAATATTCGATCGTCGAAGGCGTGGCAGAATGATCGACGGTTACGGTATGGTCGGCCATCGCATCACTCCTTGGACAGACGCCGAATCAATTGAACCGGACATACTCGTAGTCCCATGGCTTGCCGTCTATACCTCGTGCAGGAGGGGCTATCCAGGCGGCGATCTTCCCCGGCTCGGTCACTCGGTTCATCAGCGAACCGACAAACGCTTGGTCCTCGTCGGTGGGCAGCCATCCGCCCTCCCGGGACTGCCACTCGGATTCGGAGATGACTTCGCCCTGGGGCGTTACGTTGATGCCAGCCGATGTCCCGATGTGTCGGTTGAAGAACCGGTGGGGCAGCGTGAACCGGAAATCCACCCCGTGGGAGTCCAGCACCGCGTTCCAACGGTCTATCCCCCGTTGGGAGTCCTTGATGTAATCGTCACGCAGCCGCTCGTTGACCGCGGTTACGGCCGGCCGGTCCTCCAGTACGATGCGCCCGTCATGGACCAGGTGCACCGGCCATGAGCTATCGGTTAAGCGGTGGTCGTCATCGAGCCGTGATTCCAGATAGCGGCCCTTTAGCCCGGTGTTGAAGTAGGTTGCGGCGTTGGTGGAAATCTCCTGGCCGAACAGGTCCACGGAAACTGTGAAGTGCAGGTTTATGTACCTCTGCAACGTGCCCAGGTCAATCGCGCCGCCTTCCCGAACTTGTTTGGGGTCTTCGCTCTGGACCTCTTTCATGACCTCACAGGTGCGCTGGACCACCCTCATGATGCCCGTCTCGCCGACGAACATGTGGTGGGCCTCCTCGGTGAGCATGAACTGGCAGGTGCGAGCCAGAGGATCGAAGCCCGACTCGGCCAGCGCCGCCAATTGGAATTTGCCGTCGCGGTCGGTGAAATAAGTGAACATGTAATACGAGAGCCAGTCGGGAGTCGGCTCGTTGAAGGCGCCCAATATGCGAGGCTTGTCGGCGTCTCCCGAGTGCCGCTCCAGCAACATCTCGGCCTCTTCGCGCCCGTCGCGACCGAAATAGGCATGAAGCAGATAGACCATGGCCCACAGATGCCGGCCCTCTTCCACGTTGATTTGGAACAGGTTTCGCAGGTCGTAGAGAGAAGGACAGGTCGCCCCAAGGTGGTTCTGCTGTTCCACCGACGCGGGTTCCGTGTCTCCTTGGGTGACGATCAGCCGGCGGAGCGGGGCCCGGTACTCTCCAGGAACGTCCTGCCAGACAGGCTCGCCCTTGTGGTCTCCGAACGATATCTTGCGGTCGAGATTGGGCTTGGCGAGGAAGATTCCCCAGCGGTATTCGGGCATCTTTACGAACCCAAAGTTGGCCCAGCCGTCGCGCTCAACACTGATTGCCGTGCGCAGGTAGACATCGAATCCGTTGCTGCGGTCCGGCCCCAGGTCCTGCCACCACTTGATGTAGTTCGGCTGCCAGGACTCCAGCGCCCGTTGCAGACGGCGGTTGCCCGACAGGTCCACGTTGTTAGGAATGCGCTCGGAGTAGTCGATGTTTGAATGTTCTATAGCCATGATTTACTCAAATCTCGCCGGGTCCGCCATCACACCCGGCCTTTGTCGAATAGAGGTTTCGTACCGGTGCCGTATAGCTGCAAAGCGCCCTGCTCACCGGAGGCGTTGGGGCGCTGGAAGATCCAGTTTTGCCACGCGCTGAGCCGTCCGAATATCTTACTCTCCATGGTCTCCGGCCCGCCGAAACGCAGGCTGGCTTCCATGCCGGTCAGGGCGTCGGGCGAGAAGCTGGACCGTTCTTCCAGGGCCAAGCGTACCTCATCCTCCCAGTCGATGTCGTCGGGGATGAAAGTGACCAGACCCAGGTCGAAGGCGGCGTGTGCGTCCAAGTCGTTGCCGGTCCGTTCCATGATGGCGTCGATGGCCTCGGGCCGGCCCAAGAACCGGCCTTCCAGGCGAGTGATTCCGTTGACCATCGGCAGAGGCCCAAAGTTCATGCCCGTAAGCCGAACCGCTGCAGGTGCGGCCGAGTCGGCATCGTCTTCAAATTCTCCGTCCAGCATGTAGCATCGGTCGGCGGCCAGCGCCAGCTCCAGCAGCGTCCCGGTGAAACAGCTCCCCGGCTCAATCAGTGTGACTAAAGACCGGGAACTAACGTCCAGGCGTTTCAAGGTGCGCTTCAGGTAGAGTGTTATCTCTCGAACCAGCCAGTCCGAGGCGTGTTTCAAAAGGAGATCATCGTAGGCGGCAACCAGGTTTTTGTCGCCCTTCGTGCGGAACACCCAGGTCCCGGTCTCGCTTTCGTTGAGCCTGAGATGCAGGATGGCGTCGTCCAACTGACGGGCTAATGCCAGCGGCCAGAACTTATCGCCGGCGTCATGGATGTACTCGAGGCTGGACTGGGGGGCTTCGGTTGGACCTTGGATGAGGATATTAGCCACCCCCAGCTCCCGGTCCAGGACGATCTTGACGTATTCGTAGCGAATTTGGTCTGCGTCGACCTGGCGCTCCAGGGGCGTTAGGTCGATCCCTTGGGCGGAGGCGGGCCGGTCGGACTTCGCGGCGGTCTCCGATGCCAGTTTGGTGACTGCCTCATCGAATGCAGAGCGAGGGGCGAGTTGGTCCACCAGCCGCCAGTCCAAGGCCCGGTTGCCGCGGATGCCCTCCGAGGTGGTGCAGAGGAAGTCGGCGTGGTCGTGCCGTACCCCGCGTTTGTCCACCAGACGTGTCAGCCCGCCGGTGCCGGGCAGGACTGCCAGCAAGGGCAACTCGGGTAAAGAAACGGTGCTTGAGCCGTCATCGATCAGCAGGATGTGATCGCAGGCCAAGGCCAACTCGTACCCGCCTCCCGCGGCGGGGCCGTTGATGGCGCAGATATAGGTCTGGCCCGAGTTCGCCGACGCATCCTCCATGCTGTTCCTGGTCTCGTTGGTGAACTTACAGAAATTCACCTTGAAGCCGTGGCCCGACTGGCCCAGCATCTTGATGTTGGCGCCGGCGCAGAAGACCCGGTCTTTGGCGGAAGTGATCACCACCGCGCCGACCTCGGGGTGCTCGAACCGCAGCCGCTGGACGGCGTCATACAACTCGATGTCCACGCCCAGATCGTAGGAATTTAGCTTGAGCTCATAACCGGGGACCAAAGGTTGGTCTTCTTGGACGTCCAAGCTCAGCCGGGCGACCCGCCCGTCGACTTCAAGCCGCCAGTGCTTGTACTGGGAGGGACTGGTGGCAAAATCCACGAAGATTCCGGTCTCGTGACCGGATGCGGTGCCTGTATCAGCCATAGCGCTCGGTCCGGCTTGGAACGATTTGGTCAATCTTATCAGAATGGGCGCGGAACGGACTGCGTTGACAGGCACCGAGGCGGTTAATACACTCCCCGGATACTGAGACCCTCTGTTTTATCAGTAGCAGCAGGAGTCCGGACATGGGAGAACAAGCATGAAATACGGTTTCACAATACCCGGCAGCGGTCCCCTCTCGGCACCAGAGTCCATGCGGGCCCTGGTCCGCCGGGGCGAGGACTTGGGGTTCGATACGGTGGTCTGTCCAGACCACATAGTCTTCCCCAAGGACATCTCCTCGCCTTATCCCTACAACCCTGAAGCCGTCCACCCCGGGACCATCGGCGGGGCCTGCCTCGACCAACTCACGGTGCTGGCGTTCATCGCAGGCCAGACCACCACTCTGCGCCTGGGCACCAGCGTCATGATCGTGCCCCACCGCAACCCCATCGTCGCTGCAAAGGCTCTGGCCACCCTGGACGTGCTGTCCAACGGCCGGGTGACTCTCGGCGTGGGGGCCGGCTGGCTGAGAGAGGAATTCGAGACCTTGGACCTGCCGTCTTTCGATGACCGAGGGGCGGTCACCGACGAATATATCCGGGCCTTCATCGAGCTTTGGACGTCGGACGACCCGACGTTCGAGGGCAAGTACGTCAACTTTTCGAATATTCATTTCTTGCCCAAACCCGTGCAGAAGCCCCACATCCCCATCTGGGTGGGTGGCGAGAGCAACCGGGCCATTCGGCGGGCCGCCCGCATGGGGAACGCGTGGCACCCCGTGGGGACCAACCCCGGGTTCCCGCTGGGCACCCCCGAGTTGCTGAAAGCGTCCATGGACCGGTTGGCGGCCCGCACCGAGCGCGAGGGACGAGACCCCAAAGACGTCGAGGTCGCGTTCCGGGTGTCCACTTTTGATCCCAATTCAGATGGCACAGACGGAATCCCATTTGCCGGCCCGCCCGACAAGGTGGCCGAGGACATCCGGTCCTACGAGGCAATCGGGGTGACCAACCTGATATTCGACTTTGGCGGGGTGGCCAGTTCCAAGGCCGGCGACCCCAGCGATATCATCGCCATGCAAGAAGCGCTGGCACTACGGGTCTGGCCTAAGGTCTAAAAACTGGCCCCAGATGTCGCCGCGCTCCACTATTGGCAGCGGTCACTCCATGCGTATTAAGGGGCTTATATCCAGCAAGACCCTAGGTCAGAGCTATGCTGATTGGATATCGTGTTTTAAAGATGGATTAGGCATGATGTATGGTACGAAACCTGCAATAATCTGGCAGTGAATGTTATGGTTATCGCAATAAGTCAGTATTTTTGACGTTATTACTCCCTATTTGGGTTAATGTCCTCGGATGGAGTTCAAGATTTTTCCAATATGGTAGCAATGGCCGACTCCCATCAAAACCCCGAAGAATTAGACACGATTGTCGAAATCACCGAAATCCTGACGGGCCGCCTGTCCTTTTTGGAAAAATGTGAATCAACGCTGGCGGCATTGGCCAGGTTCACTGGCGCGGATCTGGTCATTCTGCGTGAATGGGATCCCGACAACTCCAAATTAGACCTTGTCGCCTCCTACAACTTCCTGGTGCCGCCCGAAGACATCCGGATGAGCATCTCGGTTAGCACCGGCATGGCATCAGAAACACTCCGTACAGGCATTCCCGCCGTGGTCAACAACTATCCTGCCAAAGAAACCTTGATTCAAGGTTATTTGGACTCGGGCGTTAAGTCCTCGATGGTACTCCCCGTCCTGATTGATGCGGAGATCTTTGGTACTCTCAGTTTTGCCTCCAGATTCCTCGACCATTTTCAAGAAGACACCGTCCGAATGCTCGTCGCGGTTGGCGCCGTGGTTGGGATGATGATTGCGAAGGC
>Ga0209554_1000720_pt1 | contig 27422 bp, 19 predicted proteins | sample MarorgKNORR_S2LV_5_FD_188221 | JGI IMG/M metagenome (GOLD analysis project Ga0209554, IMG submission 188221) | Marine microbial communities from the Southern Atlantic Ocean, analyzing organic carbon cycling - Bottom_A/KNORR_S2/LV (SPAdes) (version 2) | ecosystem: Environmental > Aquatic > Marine... | reverse complement strand
GCGGCGACGTGGACATCGCCGTTTACCTTTCCCCTGAGGGGACTTCTACGGTGCAAAACGACCCTAATCTATCAGTGAAGTCCGCGGCGCCGAATGCTCTGACTTTTATGTTCGTCAACCACGAAAGAGGAGCAATGAATGACGAGCGGGTTCGCCAGGCGGTTGTCCTAGCTGTTGACCGTCAAGCCCTGGTCGGTGCGATAACGCAAGGCAAAGGCGCGGAGGCTATAGGACCATTCCCACCTGGATTCCTGACTTGTGATCAACTTCGTGGACTCCCCTTCGATCCGGAAAAAGCGAGGGCTCTTCTCAGCGAAGCAGGGTACCGGGATACCGATGGCGACGGAATCGTGGAAAAAGACGGCCAGCCCTTAGTCTTAGACCTACTCACCTATCGGCAGCGGCCCGAGTTGCCTCTCATCGCGGAGGCCGCTCAATCGATGCTGAAAGACATAGGAATCCAAGCCAAAGTTCAGTTGGTGGAACAGCCGGTTCCCGCCGCGAATCAAGGGAATTGGGATCTCTTTACGTGGTATAACGGCACAACTTCCACGGGTGATCCATTCTGGGCCCTTGACCGCATGTACACTACAGGTGGTTCGGGCAACCGGGGTCACTTCAGCAGTTCACGGGTAGACGATCTGGCCGCTCAGGTGGGGCATGCCATAGACCCAGCGGAACGGCAACGGCTAGCTTGTAAAGCTACGCAGGCGATCATCGACGAAGTGGCGATAGTGCCAATACTGTTCCCGAATTTTAATTATGGTGTATCGAATGATGTAGTCGGGTTTGACGATCCTCATCCGGTGCCGATGTATTTCATCGATAGCAACGTAGGGAAACGGTAGCATGCGGGCCTATGTAGCGCGCCGGCTGCTAATTCTGCCGGCGCTGCTATTTGGGATCTCCATTATCAGCTTCGCTCTATTGAATTTTGCTCCCGGAGACCCGGCGGAAATTATCCTCCGGCGCCAGAATCCAGAAGAACCGCCATTGCCGGAAGCGGTCCGGGCGCTTCGACAGCAATTGGGTCTGGATGCTCCTTTGCCCCTTAGGTATGGCCGGTGGCTGTTCGACGTGTTAAAGGGCGACCTAGGGGAGTCTTATCGCAGTGGCACTCCGATCATGAGCGAACTGGTGAAGCGATTTCCGGCCACAATGATGCTGGCTACGGCCGCTCTAGCTCTGTCGGTAGTGGTCAGCATCCCACTGGGTATCATAGCGGCGCTCTGGCGTGGGTCGCTGTTAGACTCCCTGAGCCGGCTTCTGGCCCTCCTGGGTGCTGCAGTTCCCAGCTACGTGTTGGCTTTGCTTTTGATGCTGTTCATCGCGGTGAAGCTAAACTGGCTGCCGGCGATCGGCTACGGGAGTCCCAAGAACCTGATACTGCCAGCTATCGCGTTGGCGGCCGGGAGCAGCGCTCAAATCATGCGGCTGACGCGGGCCAGCATGCTGGAGGTTTTGCAACAGGACTATATGCGCACCGCCCGGTCCAAGGGCTTGAATGAACGCACGGTAGTCATGGTGCACGGCTTAAAAAACGGATTACTGCCGGTGATCACTATGCTGGGGATCAACCTGGGTCATCTCCTCGGCGGGACAGTCATCGTTGAGACGATCTTTGGCTGGCCCGGAGTCGGCAGGTACGCCGTCGAGTCCATCCTGCAAAGGGATTACCCGGTGGTGCAGGGTTTTGTCTTGTATATGGCGTTCATCTTCCTCCTCGCAAACCTGGCCGTGGATTTTGCCTACCGTTGGCTGGATCCTCGGCTCCACTTTGACCGGCAACCGGCATAAGGGGGTAGGCTTCGAGGTGCAAATGGAGGGAACGCTACGGATGAGGGCGCTGAGCCTTGGAATTCACCGCCGGCTGCGGCTTTTTTTAAGGGATCCGGCCAATGTACTGGGCTTGGTCATCGTTGTCTTGGCCGTTACCACCGCGATTGCAGCTCCTCTATTGGCTCCCCATGACCCCACGGACGTAAGTCTGCAGGACCGTCTGCTTCCCCCGGGCCGCGATTTCCCCCTGGGCACTGACCACTTGGGAAGGGACGAGCTTAGCCGCCTGCTCTACGGGGCGCGGACGACCCTGCGAACAGCGGGAGTGGTATTGGCTGTAGTGTTTGCCATCGCGTTCACGGTGGGCACTCTTTCTGGCTATTACGGCGGCTGGTTGGATACTCTTTTGATGGGCCTGGTAGACCTGCTGCTGGCTTTCCCCGGATTGATCCTGGCCGTCGCAATCGCGGGTACTTTGGGCCCAAGCCTGATGAATGTAATGATTGCGATGGCTGCGGTGTGGTGGGCCGGTTACGCCCGGCTGGTTCGCGGCATGGTACTTTCAATACGGAACCGGGAGTTCGTGGAAGCGGCGCGGGCGATAGGAGCCAGCGACAGACGGATCATGGTGTCTCATATCTGGAGAAATATTCTCGGACCTGTGGTGGTGCTGGCTAGCCTCGACATGGGTTGGATCATACTCGGCATCTCCGGATTGAACTTTCTTGGTCTAGGAGCGCAGCCGCCCACACCGGAGTGGGGCGCGATGTTAAACGACGGGCGACCGTTTCTGCAGACGGAGCCGCAAATGATGCTGTACCCGGGAGCGGCTATCTTCCTGGTGGTATTAGGCTTCAACCTGCTGGGAGATGGACTGCGTGACCTGCTTGACCCCACTACCTATCCACGTTAGTCTGTATCCCGCGATTCGACTATTTCATCAAGGTAAAACATCGGGCGCCATGCCCGACAGGTAAGTCTCACCTGGAAATTCCCAAGTGCGGACAAATGGAGATTAAGCCTTGGATCAACGGCCCGTACCCAGCTTCCCATTTACCGGCATTGTCGGCCAGACGGCGATGAAGCGGGCTTTGCTTCTGAACGCCATCAACACCAAGATTGGCGGGGTTCTCATTCGCGGCAAGAAAGGAACCGCCAAGTCCACCGCCGTCCGCTCTTTGGCTGCCCTGTTGCCCGAAGTTTCCGTTTTGCAAGGCTGCCCTTATAGCTGCTCCCCCGATGCTCTCCAGGGATTGTGTCACCTGTGCGACGGTAGTGGCGGCGAGGGCTCGGCGGTAAGCCGCCAAGTGCGTATCGTCAACTTGCCAGTGGGCGCTACCGAGGACCGCTTGGTGGGGTCTCTGGACATCGAGCAGGCCATCAAAACGGGCAACCGCAGCTTCGAGCCGGGTCTCATAGCCACCACTCACCGGGGCATTCTCTACGTTGACGAAGTTAACCTCCTCAACGACCACTTGGTCGACGTTTTGCTGGATGCCGCCTCCATGGGCCGCAACTACGTGGAACGGGAAGGAATCTCCGTCAGCCACGCCGCCGATTTCATCCTGGTGGGCACCATGAACCCTGAAGAGGGCGACCTGCGGCCCCAATTGCTGGACCGGTTCGGTCTGGCGGTGGAAGTGGATGGAGTCTTCAGTTCCGAAGAGCGCCGGGAGGTCGTCCGGCGGCGTATCGCCTACGAAGCCGACCCCTACGCGTTCATGGAGCAGTGGCGGGAGGCCGAAGAGGAAGAACGGGAGCGCATCACGGCCAGCCGGAGGTTGCTGCCTCAAGTTCAGGTCGGCGAAGAAATACTGGAGCTGATCACCGATATATGCGCCGAATACCAAGTTGACGGAATGCGGGCCGATATCGTGATGTACAAGGCATCGAGCACCATCGCCGCCTACGAAGGACGGACCCAAGTCTCGCCGGAAGACGTTCGGGAAGCGGCTCAGATGGCCTTGCTGCATCGTCAGCGGCGCCAACCCTTCCAGCAACCCCACCTGGCGACCGAGCAACTGGACACGATGGTAGATGACTTCCAGAACCAGCCCCGCCAACGCGAACCTTCGGATCAGGGTTCCAACTCTAACCAAGAACAGGAAGACAGCGACCCAGACCCATCGAACCAAGACCAGCCTCCCGAGGACTCCGGTCCTCAAGATGAACTTTTCGAAGTTGGCACGCCCTTCAACATTCGCTCCCTGCAGGTACAACCTCCCGATCGCCGGGCCAGGACCAGCGCAGGACGCCGGGCCAACACCATCAGCGGCACTGCCACCGGACACTACACCGGGGCTAAGGTCCCTGAAGTAAAAGCCTCAGACCTGGCCTTGGACGCAACCCTCCGTGTCGCCGCCCCGCACCAACTGCAACGCCGAGCCGAGCTGTCAGCAGCGGAAAGCCCCCCTTTCGTAAAAGGGGGTTCGGGGGGATTTTCCCCCGCCTTCCTGATCGAGCCTTGGGACATCCGCGAGAAGGTGCGGGAAACTAAGACTGGCAGCCTGATTCTGTTCGTGGTGGACGCCAGCGGGTCTATGGGGGCCCAGAGGCGTATGGTGGCGGTAAAGGGAGCCATCCTATCCCTGCTGTTAGATGCCTATCAAAGGCGGGACCGGGTGGGGCTGATCTCCTTCCGTGGGACCAGTGCCGAAGTTGTGTTGCCGCCCACCTCCAGCGTGGACCTGGCCGAGATGTGTCTGCAAGAGATGCCCACGGGAGGGCGCACGCCCTTGAGCCGGGGCCTGTACTTGGCCCTGGATATCATTGAAACCGAACGAATGAAAGACCGCAACGTTTTACCGCTGATCGTTCTGCTCTCCGACGGCCGGGCCAACGTCGCCATCGGCGGCGCCGGCGGGGACGGGAAGCCCGCAAGCAAACCGTTGGATGAGGCGAAAGCCGTCGCCGCTCTGGTTCAGCAGCAGCACATCCCCGCGGCGGTCGTCGACACCGAAGTAGACTTCATCCGGTTGGGCCTGGCAAAACCCATCGCCGAGGCCATGGGCGCCCATTACCTGATGTTGGAAGACCTTCAGGCCGGCAATCTGGCCGATGCGGTGCGCCTACAGCTGCCCACTCCCGACGCTCCCCCGTTAACCCAAGAAGAGATCCAAGGTCTCTTGGACAAGTTGGCTATGTCCTAACCCCGCACCCCTTCCTGTTTACATCCCCGGACTGAATTGTTACGCTTTTACCCTAACCTGTAGAAACACACCCTAACCGCTGACGGCTAAGCGCTGACAGCTAACCACTAGGAGGCTCGCGTGGCCCGAACTCTTCCTTACGCCGACATGGACAAGATTCTCTCTATATCCAAGCGTAGAGGGTTCGTTTTCCAGAGCAGCGAGATATATGGGGGCTTGGGCTCCACCTGGGACTACGGTCCCCTGGGTGTGGAGCTGAAGCGCCACGTTAAAGAGGCTTGGTGGCGGTCGGTGGTGCTGGACCGGGACGACATGGTCGGCCTGGACGCCGCCATCTTGATGCATCCCCAGGTATGGGTCGCCAGTGGTCACGTGGAAAACTTCACCGACCCCCTGGTAGAGTGCCGCTCTTGCAACCGGCGTTTTCGCCTGGATCATCTAGCGGAAGCGGCGGGCATCGAATTGGATCCGGCCAACCCCGCAAAGAGTTTGGAAGATCTGTCCTGCCCTGATTGCGGCGGCGAGTTGACCGACCCTCGCCAGTTCAACCTGATGTTCAAAACCTTCATGGGACCCGTGGAGGAAACCGCCAGCGAAGTGCACCTGCGCCCCGAAACCGCGCAGGGCATCTTCGTCAACTTTGCCAACGTGGTTAACTCCACCCGGAAAAAACTGCCCTTCGGCATCGCCCAGATCGGAAAAGCCTTCCGCAACGAGATTACCCCCGGCAACTTTACCTTCCGCACCCGGGAGTTCGAGCAGATGGAGATCGAGTACTTCGTCAAGCCGGGCACCGACGAGGAATGGCTGCAAAAGTGGGTCCAATCCCGGCTGGAATGGTACGTGGAATACGGCATCCGCCGGGAAAATCTCCGCCTGCGGCAACACGGGTCCGACGAACTGGCCCACTACGCTAAGGACTGCTACGACATCGAATACCGGTTTCCTTGGGGCTGGGCGGAGTTGGAAGGCATCGCCAGCCGGACCGATTATGACCTGCGCCAACACGCCGAGCACAGCGGCCAGGACCTGACCTACTTCGACGAAGAGACCAAGAGCCGCTACTTCCCTTACGTAGTAGAACCTTCCGGCGGTCTGGACAGGGGTGTGTTGGCTTTCTGGCTGGATTCCTACGACGAAGAGCCCGACGGCGACAATGTCCGGGTCGTCTGCCGGCTGCATCGCAAACTGGCCCCAGTGACCGTGGCTGTTCTGCCTTTAAGCCGCAACGACAAACTCGTTTCCACTGTCCAAGATGTCCATGCACGGCTGCGGCGTCACTTCACCACGCAATTCGACGATGCCCAAAGTATCGGCCGCCGTTATCGCCGCCAGGACGAGATCGGCACGCCCTACTGCGTGACCGTAGACTTTGACTCCCTGGATGACCACCAAGTAACCATCCGCGACCGGGACACCATGCACCAGAGCCGCGTTCCCATCGACGACCTCGTGTCCGTGCTCCAAGACAAACTGGAACACGGATGGTGACGAGCTTTCAGCTATCAGCTTTCGGCATACCTGACGGCTGATAGCCGCCCCGGCCGGTCACAGAACCACGGTCACTTCCTCTTCCCCAACCTCGAAGCGAGTCCCGAATGGCGACGACATTTCGGTGATGCGTTTTACGACCTCGGGTGCCTGCTCGGGCCGGGCAAAGTCGGGCGGGCCGTGGCCACGGACGACTCCGGGGACGTAGGAGAGCCGCTGGATCTTGCCGTCGGCTATTAGGCAGCGCACCAGCATGGTCATTAAGGTGCGTTCTCGGAATCCTCCCAAGTCATGTACGAAATTGGCCAGGGAGTAGAGGATCGGTTTGCCGTTGTATATCTCGATGGGCTGGGGTTGGTGTGAGTGATGGCCGATGACCATGTCGGCGCCGGAGTCGATGGCGAAGTGCCCCATCTCCTGCTGGTACTCCATGACCGGCAACTCGCCGGCTCCGGCATTGGGCTGAATCTGGTAAGGGGAGAGTCCCCAGTGCCAGGAAACGATGGCCACGTCGGCCTGTTCTCTGGCCGCGCGAATATCCGCCTCTAAGGCCGAGCGATGCTCGCCACGGTCGGGTACGGTGTGGACGATGGGCGGCAAGCCTGGATTGGAGTGAACCCGGGCCGGAGGTTCGTAGAGAGTCTGGATGGGGTAGAACGCAACGCCCGGCGTATCCACGGTAGCTTCCATCCCCGGGGTGCCGACGGAGGTCCGGGACACGAAGGCTATCTTGGTGCCGTTTCGCTCAATCACTGCGGGCTTGCTGGCCGCCGCCAGGTTCGGGCCGGCCCCGGAGTGGATTATTCCCGCCGCGTCCAGAACCTCGAAACTACGCATGAGCGGTTCATGGCCGTGGTAGGTATTGGGGTTATTAGCCTGGTTCATAACATCGAAGCCCGCCCGCACGTAGGATTCGAACATCCACTCCTCGGTCCGGGGAAGGTGGCTCCGATCGTACGGATGGAGATACTGGGCGTCAGCTACGATGGTTTCCAGGTTGCAGAATCGGATATCCGCGTCCTTGAGGAGATCCATGGCCGGGGTGAAGGCCGAGTCCGGGTCCGGCCTCGATACATTTGTATCACCCAAGAGAATCATCTTAACGTCGCCCATGGAAATCTCCTTCTATCCGGTAGTCCGGGGTATTTTTCCGCGTACCAAGCCGTCGCAATCGTCTGTCGTGGGATTCTAACGTCGCACTATTCTCCACGTCAATCGAAGTCGGCGTGAGAATCGGCCTTGTCCGGGCTTGGCTTGTTGAGACAAGCTTCTGATGGACCTGTTACCTAGGAGTTCACAACTCTAACCACATCCTGGGCCGTGGCCACGCTAGCCTGGTGGGGTAAGAGCTTCTCCATGAGCAGGTTGTGGACCTGGGGATCATGGTCGGCGCTACCGTCTTCCACCACTATTAACTTGTGATCGGCGTCGGCGGCATAGCGCACCGTTTCCCGTCGTTGAGGGGGTTATCGGAGGGCGCCGGACGGCATATACTGGGTGTCGCTATAAAGGGCGTCAGAGTGATCTAGGAGTGGCGAGATGGAGATTGCCTATCAGGTAGGCCAGGTAGTCATGCGAGGAACCCTGGATCTGCAACAGCAGTGGCAAGATCAACTGGAGCAGTTCCGGGCGGCCAGGGACGCCGGTTTCGACACCTATTGCTGGGCCCATCATTACCTGATCGACCCATTCCAGCATTTCCAGCCCTTTCCGGTGTTGGCTCGATTGGCTGCCGAGCCGGGGAACATGAAACTGGCCACGTCGGTGCTGCTGCTGCCCTTGCTCAATCCGGTAGACGTGGCAGAGCAGGTGGCGACTCTGGACCACATCTGCGAAGGACGCCTCATTCTGGGCCTAGGACTGGGTTACCGGCCCGAGGAGTGCGAAGCCTTCGGCACCCGGATGTCCCAGCGGGGCGCCCGCCACTCTGAAGCCCTGGAGTTGATGCAAAGGTTGTGGACCGAGGACGAAGTCACCCACCACGGCCGCTTCTACCACGTTACCGGCGCTCGCCCCACTGCCCGGCCCTACCAGAAGCCGTATCCGAAATTGTGGCTGGCGGCCATGAGCGACCCCGCCATCCGCCGGGTGGGACGGGAGGGTCATCCCCTGTTCATCGGCCCCGTCCAGCCTTACGACACCATCCGGCGGCAGGTGGAGCTATACCATCAGACCCTGCAGGAATACGGCCACCCGATTCCCGAGGATATGGTCATCGTCCGGGAGTTCTTCTGCGCCGATAACCGGGAAGACGCTCTGGACAAAGCCAGGCGGGGATTTGAACGGAAATACGCCGAGTACTCCGCCCATGGATTCCAAGGTAACGACGAGGAAATGACCAGCAAGATAACCGGAGACTTGGAAGCCCTGATGGACGACACCTTCATCGTCGGCAGCCCTGATGAGTGCGTGGAGCAGATCGCCCGGTACCGTGACCTGGGGTTCAGCCAGGTGTCTATACGCCTGTTCTACCCAGAAACTCCCCAGAGAGACGTCTTGGACCATATTGATCTGGTGGCTAAAGACGTGGTTCCTGGCGTGCACAAACTGTAGGATCCGACGAAAACGACCCGAGGCACCCAGCCCAACGCGATCACATCCAACCTGTCATTTTGAGGAGTGAAACGACGAAAGAATCTCCCTATGGTGAGTAGATTCTTCGCTTCTCTCAGAATGACGGCCCACCCAGTATCATTGCCCAAATACCAAGTCACAACCTAAGAAAATACAGTGAGGTCAAGAGATGAGCCGTATTGGAGTCGCGGTTGGCGGAAACAAAGTTCAAGACATACAAGCAACGATTCAGCGAGCTGAAGAATTGGGCGTCGATGCCATCTGGATGACCACCGGTGGCGCCCGTCTGGACAGCATTACGGTGTTTGCCGCTGCCGCTGGAAGCACTCAGCGGATAAACTTCGGAACATCCATCGTCCCCACCTTCCCTCGCCACCCTCTGGTGGTTGCCCAGCAGGTGCAAGTCGTGGCCCAACTCGCCCCCGGCCGTTTCCGATTGGGCTTGGGTCCCAGCCATCGGCCAACCATGCGGGCCATGGGCATCCAGATGCCAAATCCCCTGGGCCATTTGCGGGAGTATCTGCGCATCGTTAAATCGCTGCTTCAGGAAGGCAAAGTGGATTTCGACGGCGAGTACTACCAGGCCCACGAGACCATAGCCGAGCCGGTGGACGTGCCGGTGATGGCATCGGCTCTCCAGACCGGCTCCTTCGAGCTTTGCGGAGCGGAGGCCGACGGCGCCATCAGTTGGGTTTGTCCCGGAGCTTATCTACGGGACACGGCCTTGCCCGCCATGAAGAAGGGAGCCGACGAAGCCGGCCGTCCGGTGCCGCCGCTCATCGCCCATGCCCCGGTATGCGTCCACGACAACGCCGATGAGATGCGGTCCGCCTTCCGAGAGCAATTCGCCACGTACCCCAGGCTGCCGTTCTACAGGAGAATGCTTATCAGCGCCGGCTATCCCGAGGCTGCCGAAGCCACGTGGAGCGACGCTATGATCGATGGGCTGGTACTCCACGGTAACGAGGAGCAGACCGCCCAGCGTATCCAACAACTGCTGGACATCGGTGCTTCCGAGGTCTTGTTGTCGCCCGTATTGATTGGCAGCGACCGCAGCGCTTCCCTTGACCGAACCCTCCGTTTACTGGGCCAGGTGGCCCGATCCGTGGCCGCATAGGAAGGATGGGATGAGCCCTCCCGAATCCAGCCGCTTCCAGTTTGCTGAAGATATGGAGATCTGCCGCATCTTGAACGGTATGTGGCAGGTGTCCGGAGGCCACGGCCACATCGACCCCACCGCCGCCGTTAAAGACATGTTTCCCTACGTGGACGAGGGGTTCACCACCTGGGACCTGGCAGACCATTACGGTCCTGCCGAGGACCTGATCGGGGAATTCCGGCGTCAGTTGATCGCCTCCAGAGGTCCGGAGGCATGGGAAAGTGTGCAAGCCTTCACCAAGTGGGTGCCCCGGCCCGGACCGATGACCCGTGGGGTTGTGGAACAGGCCGTGGACGTATCCCTCCGGCGCATGGACATCGATCGCTTGGACTTATTGCAGTTCCACTGGTGGGAATACCAGGACGAGTCCTATCTTGACGCCTTATCCCACCTGTCTGACCTCCGGGACGAAGGCAAGATCAGGCACGTCGCCCTGACCAACTTCGACACCGAACGTCTTAAGCGCATCGCCGGTCACGGCATAAAGATCGTGTCCAACCAAGTGCAATTCTCCCTGATCGACCGCCGGCCGGAAGTTGAGATGGCCCAGTTCTGCCTGGACCAAGGCATCCATCTGCTAGCCTACGGCACTCTCTGCGGCGGCTTGCTGTCCGACAGGTACTTGGGAGCGCCGGAGCCCAGCAGGGCCGCCTTGAACACCGCCAGCCTGTCCAAATACAAGCAGATGGTGGACGCGTGGGGCGGTTGGGAGTTGTTTCAAGACCTACTCGGCGCACTTAGGTCCGTTGCCGACACGCATCAAGTCAACATCGCCAATGTGGCGGTGCGCTACGTGTTAGACCGCCCCGCCGTGGCCGGGGCCATCGTCGGGGTCAGGCTAGGCGCAAGCGAAAACCGGGCAGACAGCGCGAAAGTTTTCGCTTTCAATCTCAACGCAGATGACCTGGCCCAGATCGCCGCAGTCCTAAACCGCTCTCGAGACCTCTACCAAATCATCGGAGATTGCGGCGACGAATACCGCCGATAACCCATCCTAAAACCCAAGCGAGCAAGTCCCCCTTTGGTAAAGGGGGATCTAGGGGGATTTCCATGCAAATAGGAGTCATCTTCCCGCAGACCGAGATCGGCGCGGATGTTGGGGCGATACGCGATTACGCCCAGGCGTCGGAGGACATGGGGTTCGCTCATATCTTCATCGCGGACCACGTTTTGGGGGCCGACACCCAATTCCATACCCACCCATCCCTGGCAAATTACAGTCAGCACAGCGTGGTCCACGAGTCGTTGACATTGATGGGTTACCTGGCTGCCATCACCGAAAAGGTGGGTCTGGTGACCGGGATTCTTATCTTGCCCCAGAGACAGACCGTTTTGGTGGCCAAACAAGCGGCGGAAATAGACGTGCTAAGCGGCGGCCGACTGCGCCTGGGCATCGGAGTCGGCTGGAACCAGGTGGAGTTCGAGGCTTTGGGCCAAGACTTCCACGATCGGGGCCGCCGTAGCGCCGAGCAGATCGAGGTGCTGCGGGCGCTGTGGACCCAGGAAGTCGTGGACTTCCACGGCCGCTGGCACAACATCACCCACGCGGGTCTCAACCCCTTGCCCGTCCAAAGGCCCATTCCCATATGGCTGGGCGGAGGCGGCGCCGGCGACTCGCCTCTAAACGAAGTGGTGCTTCGCCGTATCGGACGCCTGGCCGACGGCTGGTGCCCCAATTTCTCACCCGATGAGGCGGGCCGCGCCCTGATGGACAAAGTCCGAGGATACGCCCAGCAAGCAGGCCGCGACCCGGCAGCTTTGGGATTGGATGGCCGCCTCAGGATTGCCGGCAAACAACCCGAAGAATGGATGGACGAAGTTAAGTCATGGGAGGAGATGGGAGCTAACTATCTCTCCGTGGAAACCAGAAAGGGCGGCCTCAGCGGGGCGGACCAGCACATCGAGGCCATCCGCCGCTTCAAGGATGCTATAGGACGCTGAGGGCAAATAATCCCTTCCCCATTTACGGGGGAAGGTTAGGATGGGGCGAGTCTTCTCGGCTGGATCAGATCGGGATAGTAGGCTAAAACCGGCAACTACCAGCCAGAGCCGCGCTCCTACGGTTAGAAAGTAATAACGCTACGAGCCACGACGCCCGCGTTCATGTCGGAGAAGGCCTTGTTCACCTGATCCAGGCTCAGACGCTGCGTCACCAACTCGTCCAGCTTCAGTCTCCCCTGACGGTAAAACTCTATATAACGTGGCATATCTATGCGGAACCGGTTGGAACCCATGCTGCTGCCCTGGATCTTTCGCTCCCGTCTCAGGAATGTCCCCGCGTCCAGTTCTATCTTGGTGCCTTCGGGGATCATGCCGATGATCGTGGCCGTGGCGCCGGCGGCCAGCATCTCGAAGCATTGTTCCGCTGTCTCCTTGGTGCCGATGGCTTCGAAGGAGTAATCCACGCCGCCACCGGTCAAGTCCCGCACCTTCTCCACAACTCCGCCTCCCGATGCGTCTATAACGTCGGTGGCCCCGAACTCCCGGGCCATCGTTAGTTTGGTCTCCACCGAGTCGATGGCAATGATTCTTAGCGCCCCGGCGATGACCGCTCCTTGGATGCAGTTGAGGCCCACGCCGCCGCACCCCACCACAGCCACCGTGCTTCCGGGCTCGATCTTGGCAGTGTTCAGAACGGCCCCTACGCCGGTGGTCACTCCGCAACCGATCAACGCCAGTTGCTCAAAGGGCAAGTCGTCGTCCACCTTGACCACGGCGTGCTCATGGACCAGCATCTGCTCGGCGAATGAGCCTAGTTGGGCCATCTGGGTGATGCGGTCCTGACCCTGGTACAGCCGGGGCGGCTCTGAGGAGGAGCGGTCTACGTCGGGGCGGCGGCAGAGGGCGGGACGTCCGCTCAAGCACCGGTCGCAGTGGCCGCAGAACACTGATAGGCAGGTGATAACCCGGTCGCCGGGTTTCACGTAGGCGACCTGGTCTCCCACAGCTTCGATAGTGCCGGCAGCTTCGTGTCCCAAGACGGCGGGCATGGGAATGCTGTACTTGCCCTCCACAAAATGAAGGTCGCTGTGGCACACCCCGGTGGCCCCGGTCCGGATCAAGACTTCCCTGGGTCCCGGCCGGTCTATCTCCACATCTTCCACTTCCAGGGGCTGGTCCAATTCACGAAGAACTGCCGCTTTCATCGCCTGCCTCCATTATTACCATTGAGCGTCGGATCGCCCGAAGTAGTGCCGATTATACTGGGAATACACCCTGATGCAAGGGCCAAACGGCTCGTTGTCGTTGACAGACACACCGGTACATGCTAGCTTCGTTCCGGCTTGGAGAGGCTGCCACGGGAAAGTCAGTTGGCGGGAGAATTGAGACTCGGAATATGGTTAACAACATGAACGGCAAGGTCAAATTTGGTGTCCGTATCCACCAGAGGAATTACAGCTTCGAGGCGCTGAAGCGAATCTGGCAAGAGGCGGACCGGTTGGGCTACCACTCGGCCACGCTTTTCGATCTGCTAAACGGTCCCCTCTTGGAGTGCTGGACGACCCTTTCCGCCCTGGCGGCGGTCACCGAGCAGATCCGGCTGACGCCTATCGTGCTGGCCAATACCTACCGGCCGCCGGCTTTGCTGGCGAAAATGGCGTCCACTTTGGACGTTATCAGCAGTGGCCGGCTGGAGCTGGGCATCGGCGCGGGTGGGGGCAGGGGAGACCATCAGGCCTCCGGATATCCCTTTCCGTCCACTCGCGTTCGGGTTCAGATGCTGGAAGAGGCCATGGAGGTTATCAAAAGACTGTGGACCCAGCCGAAGGCAGACTTCCAGGGCCGCTTCTACACGTTGGACCAAGCGGTAAACGAGCCCAAGCCGGTGCAGCAGCCCCATCCTCCGATATTGATCGGCGGCCATGGGGAAACCTACCTGCTCCGAGCCGTGGCCAAATATGCCGACATCTGCAACATCGGTTCGGAGATGAGCCTGGAGGAGCACCGGGCCAAGCTAGGGGTACTGGAGCGGCATTGCCGGGATGTTGGCCGCGACCCAGCGGAGATCGAAGTGACCCACAATGCTCGGTTAATCATCGCCGAAAATCAGCGAGAGTATGACGGCATGTCCGCACAAGCGGCGTCTCAAGCGAACATGAGCTTGAGCGCATTCAAACAGTCGATATCGGGCGCAATTGCCGGCACGCCGGAACAGTGCATCCAAAATATAGAGCCCTACGTTCAAGCCGGAATCAAGTATTTCTTTTTGATCTTCCCTGACCCGGTGTCAGTTGAAAGCTTGCAGCTTTTCGCCAGCGAGGTGATGCCCTACTTTGCGACCCAATCCTAACCTACCCTGGCCTGCAACTCCTCTATAGCCCGGTTGACCTCCTCAGGTTTTTCCGCCATGGGGAAGTGGCCGGCGCCTGACAGCTTGATGTATTTCGAACCGGGTACCGCTTCGTGGATCTCCAGTTCGTACTCGGGAGGCGCTCCCGGATCGTCTAATCCCCGGATCAGAACCAACGGGGCCTTGAGATCACCGATACGGCCCGTTACGTCGAACTTGTCGATGACTACCAAGTCGTCGTGCTGGGATATAGGGCCCACTTTTTCGTGACATTCCATCAGCCGTTCCCGCAGATCCGGGTCAACGAACATCATGGCGTGGCGCTGGTACTCCAGCCACGTCTGATAGGCTTCCGGGCTCCTGACCGCCTCCAGCCGCATATTCAGGGCGTCGGGTCCCCGCTTCTTGGACCGCATGGCCACGGTCATCAGCACCAGGCCTTTAACTTCTTCTGGATAGTCCAGAGCGTATTGGAGGGCGATACAAGAACCAAGAGTGAATCCAACCAATATCATGTCCGAGCGGATTTCTTGGGCCCACAGCCAACCGCGCAGCCACTCGGCATACCGCCCGACGTCGGAGCACGCGGTGCCTTCCAGGTGTCCCGGCAAGTTGGGGGCTAGGCTACCGGAAAAGTGGGCTAATTGGTGGGCATATCCCTCTCCACAGGCTCCGGCGCCGGGACCGTGGATGAAGACCAGTTGGGTCATGACGTGTCTCCTGAGCCCGATTTAGGCACCGCCAAGCCGGTGGATATTTCGGTCTCGTCATGCGGCTGGCCGTGCCATTCTAGGCACCTTCAGCACCGTGGTCAAGCCAAAGCCTCTATGGTTGTATCCCGGGCGTCTGGATACGGCTGCGTATCTGGGCGGATAATATGCTCCGTGCTACAATTATCCAGATTTAAGCCGGACACTAACCGGAACCAATGAAAGGAGAATTCCGATGGCCTCTGCCAAGTCCGTAGATGTCACAGTTTGGTACGACTACACTTGACCCCATTGCTACATCGGCCTGGCCAGGCTCGACAAAGTGGCACAGGAAAACGCGGTTAACATAAACCGCAGACCCTATCTATTGGCTCCCGACCGTCCACCGGAAGGTCAAGCTCGCCAGATGCGTGACGGTGAGACGGAGAGCGAAGTCGCTCCCCATATGAAAGAGCGGGCCCAGAACCTTGGGCTGGAGATATGCCGCCCCAGTTGGTCGCCCAATACCATGCTGGTTCACGAAGCTACCGTGTACGCCCGGGAGAACGGGCTGGACGACGAGTTTCATCACGCCGCCGCCGGCGCTTTCTGGACAACGGGGGTAGATCTGTCGGACAAGGCGGTGCTGCAAGGATTGGCCGAGAAAGTTGGACTGGATTGGAAAGAGCTTTCCCCTCGTCTAGACTCGCGTCAGTATAGTCAGCAGGTACTGGACGAATACCAAGCCGCCAGGGACCAGGGCGTGACGGGAACACCCACCTACCTTATAGACGGCGAGCTTCTACCGGGTGACGTTAGCCTGGACGACCTGAGCGCCGCGGTGAAAAAAGCCGGCTAACCCCGGATTATCGGAGAAAGGTTTCGCCTCATGACCGAACCCAAGCTAGCCCAGGAACCCAAAGCCGATCTAGGCATCAAGGCGGGTCAGGATACCAAGGAGCCGGGCCGCGAGAATCCCAAATACCTCTGGCGCTCCGGCGAAATGGTTGAATGGGACAAGGCTACCGTCCACATATCCCAGCTGGGTTGGACGGCGATATCCTCGGTGTTCGAAGGGATCCGAGCCTATTGGAACGATGCCCGGCAGGAACTGTACGTCTTTCACTTGGACGCCCACTTGAAGCGCCTGTCCCAATCCATGAAGATCATGAGGATGACCTCTCCTTTCTCCAAAGAAGAGTTAATCGAGGCGATCATTGGCCTCTTGAAGGCGAATGAATTCCGTGGCGATTCGTATGTCCAGCCCTTGGCCTACTTCGGCGGCGGAATACCCGGATATCTGGCGGTGCTGGAGCGGCCCGGGGAGATAGTGATCACGGCCCGTCCTTCCGCTTCCGAGTTGAGCGCTCCCAAAGTCGTCCACTGCAACATCAGCAGTTGGAACCGAATCTCCGACAACGTTATGCCCCCCAGGGCCAAAGCCATCACCAATTACCAGAACAGCCGCTACGTGTCCACCGAGTCCCGGGTGAATGGCTACGACTTCGGCATCATCCTCAACAGCGCGGGCAAGGTGTCGGAAGCGAGTTACGCCTGCATATTCATCGTCAGGGACGGCGTGGCCATTACCCCTCCCATCAGCGCCGGAATTCTGGAAAGCATAACCAGAGAGGTGGTGAAGGACCTGCTGGAGCAGGACTTAGGGGTGCCGGTGATCGAGCGGGACGTAGAGCGTACGGAGCTGTACATATCCGATGAAGTGTTCATTTGCGGTACCGCCGTTGAGGTCCAGGCGGTGGGAAGCGTGGACAAGTACCAGGTAGGCGATGGGGAGACCGGACCGGTGGTTGCCAAGCTCCGCGAGCAGTTCCAAAGCGTGGTCATCGGCGAACACCCCCGCCACCCGGACTGGTGCACGCCGGTTTACCAGGGCGGTTAACCTAGCGGCGTCTCAGTAGCCAAGCCGCATCCCAACCTATTGCTCGACCAGCCTGTCCTGAGCGCAGCCGAAGGGCTCACCAAGATCGGGATCAGAGACCCTCTCCGTTTGTCCCAAGCCTGCCGAAGGACCCTTTTAACCACCAATACCTCTAAGGCCAGCTCCACTTGAAACTGGCGTAGTGGGCGTTCTTTTCTGAGTTATCCCAGTTCATGCCGTGGTCCGTGTACCGGCCGATGATGCCCCTGGCCAATGCCAACGTGCGGCTTACCGGATGCCCCACGTTCTCCAGCCGCATCACTCCCCGTCGGCGTCCCGCCCTGACCCCTTCCACTTTGAAGTCCATGATGCCGGGAATGGAAACGCTCCGGGTACTCCCTTCCGACTCGTAAGTGATGGCGCAATAGGTGGTGCCTTTGAAATCAGAGATCAGGCTTATCCAACGCCCCATGGGACCGCCTACCTCTCCCGATAGGATCCGCCCCAGGACAGTGCGCTGTTCGGTCGACGCGCGTTGGTCCACGTAGTAGGCGGCGGTCCAATCCCCGGCCCCCATGTTCCCCGGCGTGAGGGCGGCGAAGACAAAGTTGAGACCGTCCAACGAGACCCCGTTGAAATCGCCTTGACTGACGTGGAAAGCCATCGCCACGTCGCAGTGCCCCTCGGTCGGATCACCGGGAGCCACCGGCAGGATGCAAGGGCAGAGGATCTGGCAGTTGCAGTTCTCGAAATAGTCGCCTTTCAGTTGCCATTTCTCGGTGGTCATGTAACTTTCCTAAAGGTTAAGTCGGCGGGCGCCGTGTGGGATGGCGGCCAGGCTGAGTGTATTCAAACCCACGATCGGTGTCAAACCACGCCGGCGGTCGCCTCCGGCTTGTTATAATTCCCCTATCCGGCTGGCGAAGAGGGAGATTCCCACTATGGCGAAAAGAAGTTTCTGGGCTTGGGGTATGGAGAAAGACGAGCCAACCCTGGAGCAAAGGCGTGAGAAGGCCGCGGCTCTATCCGCCCAATACGGGATCGCCGTGGAAGCTACCCCCGTGCCCCAAAGCGCCGACCTGGACTTGCGGAAGCCACGAATCATGATACCTTCCTCCATGTCCGCCTTCTGCTCTACCGACACCCATGAGCGGGCGGTGCACAGCTACGGCAGGAGCTTTACCGACCGGATAAAGGCCTTTAACCTCCAGTTCCCCAACCCGCCCGACGTAGTGGCATTCCCCCGTAACGAGCATGAGGTGGAGCGGGTTATGCACTGGTGCTGGGGCGAGGGTTACGCGGTGATTCCCTACGGCGGTGGCAGTTCCACCGTGGGAGGGATAGAGCCGCCCGAGAACTTCGACGGAGTGGTAACCATCGACCTGGGAGCCTTGAACCAGGTCTTGGAGATCGACGAACTTTCCCGCGCCGCCCTGATCCAAGCTGGCGTCTACGGTCCGGCCCTGGAAGACCAGTTGCGGCCCCACGGATTCACACTGCGCCACTTCCCGCAAAGCTTTGAATTCTCGACGTTGGGAGGTTGGATTGCCACCCGCTCCGGCGGCCATTACGCTACGAACCATACCCATATCGACGACTTTGTAGAGTCGACCCGCATGGTGACACCCGTGGGCATCTGGGAGTCGCGCCGTCTCCCCGGAAGTGGAGCGGGACCCAGTCCCGACCGCCTTGTTCTGGGCAGCGAAGGCACCCTTGGCATCATCACCGAGGCCTGGATGCGGATCCAGGTGCGGCCCAAGTTTCGGGCTTCCGCGGGGGTGGCCTTTCCCTCGTTCGAAGCGGGAGCCGAAGGAGCCCGTCAGGTTGTGCAATCCAAGCTGTGGCCGGCGAATTGCCGCTTGCTGGACCTGGACGAAGCAGCAACCGCCGCCGGCCTGGACGGCAGGCATGCCCTTTTGGTGATTGGATTCGAGTCGTCGGACTTGCCACAGGGGGAGTTCATGCGCCAGGCCGTCGCCATTGCCAGAGATGCCGGTGGCACGGTGGACGACGACAGCATCATAATTTCCGATGAACCGGGTAGGACCACCGGCAGGGAAGGGTCTGTGGGGGCATGGCGGGATTCGTTCATCAACGCCCCCTATCAACGCAACATTTCCACCGGTCTTGGGTTGGTTGAGGATACTCTGGAAACAGCGGTGACCTGGGACCAATGGCCTCGTCTGGACGCGGCGGTCCGCCAAGCTATTCAGCAAGCAATGGATCGCTCCTGTAGTGGTGGTACGGTTACCTGCCGGTTTACCCACGTTTATCCCGACGGACCCGCTCCCTACTTCACATTCGCGGGGTTCGGGCGGCCTGGCGGCGAGCTGGAAGCCCATCAAGAGATCAAAAGGGCTGCGTCCGAAGCGATAATGGCCTCGGGGGGAACGATCACCCATCACCATGCCGTGGGCCGTCTACATAAACCCTGGTATCAAGAGGAAAGCCCGGACCTTTTTCTAGAGGTGCTGCGGGCCGCCAAGCGCCGGGTGGACGATAGGGGTGTCATGAATCCGGGGGTGCTGTTCGATTCTTAGGAGCTATTCGGTACGTTTGGAATCCACCCGTTTGCCCGGTGCGCTGACGAGTGCCCCACCAAGGCGGTGGTTCGCCCTGTTACCATCGGGGTCACCACGGACGGCAAAGGGATATCTAGATCGGCCATGGTGAGCCAGGCGGCGGGCGCGTCTCCCCGCTTGTCAACTAGTGCGGGTGGTTCTACAATGCCTTATAGTGGGCTACCAGTGATTCTGGAGGCCAGGAGTAAGAAAAGGTCGTGAAGGCCGGCTAATTTGGTGAGTGAGCGGCTTAAACGGCAGATCGACGGGCTTCTGGATGAGGTAGAGGCGGCGGTTTCACAACTCGATTGGCTAGTTGTGCGGGACCGCACCCAGGCCGTTTTGGCCCTTGATTCGGAGAACGCCGACGCCGCAACATTTCTGGCTGCCGCGGAGCGGGCCCTTAGCGGGTCTGTGTCTATTCAGCAACCTCTGTCCAATGACACCCCCAGTGCTCCCCCAACTCCGTCTTCGAGAGATATGCCCGGGTCCTTCAGCAACGGCCGCTATGAAGTTCAGCGGTTCCTGGGGGAGGGCGGCAAAAAGAGAGTCTATTTTGCCCTAGATACTCTCCTTGACCGGGAAGTCGCCTTCGCCTTGATAAAAACTGAGGGCTTGGACGATGTCGCCAGGCAGCGCATCACTCGCGAGGCCCAGGCAATGGGCCGGTTAGGCAATCACCCTCACATCGTTGACGTGTTCGATCTTGGTGAGGAAAACGGCCAATCCTATATGGTCACCGAGTTGATGGCGGGCGGCGATGTTGAAGCCCTGATCGATAGTTCCCCGGATCGCCGGCTAACCATAGCTCGATGTGTATCCATCACCCAAGAAGTATGCCGTGGCCTTGAATACGCCCACTCCAGAGGCGTGGTTCACCGGGACCTAAAGCCCGGTAACGTTTGGCTCACCGGCGACGGTCTCGCCAAGATTGGTGACTTGGGGCTGGCGATCGTCCTGGACCGTTCCCGCTTGACCCAAACCGCGATGATCGTGGGCACCGTCTCTTACATGCCCCCCGAACAGGCCATGGGAGGAGAGGTCTCTCCCCAGTCGGACCTTTATTCTCTAGGCGCCATGCTGTACGAGATGGTGACCGGAAGGCCGCCGTTCGTTGGGGATGATTCCATGGCCGTCATCGGCCAGCACATCAACACTCCCCCAGTGGCGCCTACCTGGCACAACCCGCAATGCCCCAGGAGGCTTGAAGCGCTGATCCTCCGGTTGTTGGCCAAAGATCCCAAGGATAGACCTGAATCCGCGACTGATGTTCTTACCGCCCTGGAAGGCATAGATACTACACCCGCGAATCCCGACTCGACGCAAGAATCTCCCTTGCCCGAAGCCGCTCCCGCCTCGGACGCCTTGGCGGCCATCGAATACATGGGGATGCAGCGTGAGATGAGGGAGTTGAAAGCGGCCCTCGAGGATTCCCTGTCCGGCCGTGGGCGCTTGATAATGATGATGGGCGATGCCGGCATCGGCAAGACCCGCACTGCCCAGGAACTGGCTACCTACGCCGGACTGCGGGGCGCACAGATCCTTTGGGGGCGTTGTTACCGTGAGTCGGGCATGCCCCCTTACTGGCCTTGGATACAAGTGATTCGTTCTTATGTCCAAGTTCGGAACGAAGAACGGCTGCGCTCGGAAATGGGCGCCGGCGCGGTTGAGATCGCCGGGTTGGTGTCCGAGGTCCGGGAAAAAATCCCCGGTTTGGAACAAGAGTCACCCCTGGGGAATCTGGAGCAAACCAGATTTCGCTTATTCGACGCTATCACGACTTTTCTGAAGACGGCATCCCAGCGACAGCCGATTCTTGTGATTCTGGACGACCTGCATTGGGCCGACCAACCGACAATATCTTTGCTCCAATTCATAGCCAGAGAATTGCGAGGCGCCCGCCTGTTGTTGTTGGGTACTTATCAAGATGCCGAAGTGTCTTTGAGGCACCCTCTGTCCCAGGCGTTGGGGGAACTCACCCGCGAGCGGCTGTTCCAACGAGTTTCCTTGCCGGGGTTAACTCGTGCGGACGTGGAGAGTTTCATCGAAGCCGCCGCAGGCAGTCCTCCCGCCCAAGAATTGGTGGACGTGGTCTTCCGGCAGACCGAAGGAAATCCTTTATTCGTGACCGAGGTCCTTAGGGACCTCCTGCAAGAAGGGAGGTTAACCGAAGGAGCCGCCTCCGGGGGCGCTGGATGGAGTGTGCGGATACCCCAGGGAGTACGGGAAGTTATTGGGCGGAGACTGGAGCCCCTGTCCGAAGGTAGCAACCACGCCCTCGCGGTTGCCGCCGTGATTGGCCGAGAGTTCACGCTGGAACTTCTGGGACATTTGGTTGACGACATGACCAGCAACCGCTTGCTGGAGGTGCTTGAAGAGGCCCTGGCGGCTCGGGTACTGGAAGAGGTGCCTCAGGCGATCGGCCGCTACCGGTTCACCCACGCGCTGATTCAGGAAACGTTGCTGGAAGAGACTTCCATGACGCGGCGAGTCAGGCTTCATGCGGTCATCTCCGAGGTCATGGAACGGCTTTACGGAGACAACACGCAAGAACATGCCGCGGAGATAGCTCACCACATCTCGCAAGCAGTAACCATGACCGGTGCCCAGAGATTGGTCCATTTCTCCCTCCTGGCAGGTGAACGCGCTCTGGCGACTCATGACCCCGAGGAAGCATTGGTTCATTTCAACCGGGCCGCTGAATCCAAAGACCATCAGCCCCAACTTGCCGGTTCGATCAATGAAATGGACGCCGAATTGGCATCGATCATGTTTGGCCTGGGACGGGCTCAGTTAGCTACGTTGGAGCGGCGTCAGATGCGTGAAGCCGTGGCAAGCCTTAGCCGGGCTTTGGACTACTACGTTCAGTGCCGTGATGTCCCTAAAGCGGTGGCGGTAGGAGAATATCCGGTGCCGTCACTGCCCGGGTAAAGAGTTGGCTTGACCCAGTTAGTGGCCCGGGCGCTGGCTATGATAACGCCCGATTCTCACGAGGCCGGTGGGCTGTTATCCCGATATGGACGGGTTATCGGTATCGAAGAAGGCGACTATGAGGGAGCCCAAGAAATCTCCGGAAGGGCATTGGCCATCGCTCAGCGTGAGGGAGACCTTCATTTGGAGTTGCGGACCCTAACCGAGGCAGCCTACGTCGATATATTCCACGTTCAGTTTCAAAAGAGCCTGGAGAAAAGCGAGAAGGCCATAGAGTTGGCCCGCCGGCTGAAGGATACGGACGCTGAAATGTACGGCCATATCCACGCCACGTCCTCCCTCACCTATACAGGTGATCGGGAGCGGGCCCGGCTACACGCCGCAAGCGGTCTGGAGTTGGCTGAGCAGCTGCGGGACCGCTTCTGGCTGTCAACCGCTCTGTCGGGGAACTTGGACGTGTCCACGCTTCAGGGTGACTGGGCGACCGCCCGCTCCTTTGGCGTGCGAGGATCGGCCGTGGCGGCTCTGGACCCGCGGATCCTAAGCACCCAGGCCATGATTGAGTTTGAGGTAGGCGATTTTTCCAAAGGGTCAGCATTCGTGGATCAACTACTGGAGGCCATGCGCTTGACGGTCGCCGGCCCGAATCACGAGTATGCGACTATTAGCGCGGTGATACCCGCCGCTGCCCGAATCACCGGGGACTTGGACAAATTGGAGATTGCCGAGCAGGCTGCTGAGGCCGTGCTGGCGTCTCCAACGGCCAGTCCGTACCTAGCAACTCAGGCCCGCATCGGTCTGGCGTGGTTGTCGGTTCTTCGCGCTGACGCGGCATCCGCCGCCGAACCAAACCGGCGGGTAAGGCTTCTGCACCGGCTTGGGCTCCATCTCCATCTCGTCCAGGTTCCAAAAGTGGCCGTGGTGGGTAACCTTGGGCTCCTGCCACAACGCCTTCATCACCTGCAGTCCTTCCAAGAAGTAACGAACCCGGCGCTCCGGCGCTCCTCCCATTACCTGGTTCTCATGAGCGCGGTTTCCCATGCCCAACCCAATCGTAAACCGCCCGTCGCACATCCGGTCCATCGTGCTGAACTGCTTAGCCAGATGTACCGGGTTGTGGTTTGTAGCGACCACGACTGAAACACCCAGGCGGACCTTTTTCGTAATGGCGGCCACATAGCAGAGCAGGCTGAGACCCTCAAGAGTTGGGCTTTCTCCGATGAAACGTTCTTGCACCCAAAGGCCGTGGTATCCCATCGCTTCCGCAGTCTCAACGTGCCTTCGTACCAGGTCCATGTCCACCGGTCCGTCGTGGAAGACCTGGGGTATAGCGATGTCGCAGGGTACCGAAATTTGATCGGCCATTATCAATCACCTCTTTCTAATGATTCTGGATGGATCCGGCGCGCTCCCTCACCCTCGTCCCCTCTCCCTCAAGGGGAAGGGTGGCAGAGATGGCATCTAGGCCGGGGTCAGGGCCTACTTAGCTGCCAGCATATCGCAGGCCAGGCCAAGCATGATTTTGGTCCCGCTGACCAGGCTCTTGATACCGACCGACTCGTTGGTGCCGTGGGTGAACGTGATCATGGGGTCGTCGTCGGGATGGGAGCCGGAAAATCCGTAGGTTACGATCCCTAATGGCCTGGTGAAGCGGGAGTCGGTGAACCCGTTGCTGATGGCCGGTACCCATTGTATGTCGTCCCGTTCCAGGGCCTGCGCGGTCACCGACTGGATGCTTCGAGACAACGCAGTGTCAAAGGGCGACGAGTTGGGTTGGGCCATATAATCGATCTCAAAATCGATACCGGGGATACCCTCCAGCACCTGTTCGACCTGTTCCCTGACGTATTGCTCGTCCTGATGGGGCAGCGTCCTCACGTCGCAGGTGAGCCTGATGGACTCCGGCACACTGTTGGACTTTATGCCGCCCCGGATCATGGTCGGGGTCAAAGTCATGCGGGACAGTGCCTTGAGCAAAGAGGCAAAGCGCGGGTTTGTCGGCTCAACCTCGGCGATGATCTCTTCTATGTTAGACGGCGAAGGCCGGTGCTCAATGGCGAAGGTGGACAAGTGGTCGAAAAGGCCGGTTGAGGTGTCCAATTCCGGCTCGAATTGCTCGATGCTGCTCAACGCCCGGCTCAACCGGTACATGGCGTTGGTGCCTTGCCAGGGCACCGACGCGTGAGAACTGACTCCCTTCACGTCGATCTCTATCTGGAGCCGCCCCTTTTCCCCCACGCCCAGAACGTAGGTAAGGGCGCCCGCTGCTTGGATGGGCGCCCCGCCGCCCTCGTTGACCGCGAAAGGAGCCGCCAGCTTTTCCGGATGGTTCTCGGCCAGCCACCCGAAACCGTAACGCCCCCCATGCTCTTCATCCGCCCCCGACGCCAGGATCAAACTGTCATTCAGCTCTATGCCGTTCCGTTTCAACAAACGCATGGCCATCATTTGGGCGGTGAGCAACCCCTTGCAATCCGACGCCCCCCTGCCGAAAACCCGGCCTTCAGCGATCGTCGCGCTGAAAGGAGGGAACCGCCATTTGGATTCGTCTTCCACGGGCACCACGTCGGTGTGGGACATGAACATCAGCCCCGCTTTACCCGACTGGCCTTCTATTCGAGAGATCAGGTTACCGCGATCAGGGTCGCGGCCTAGAATCTCCGACTCAATGCCATCTTCGGCCAGCCAGTCCCTCGCGTACTCGGCCACGGCGGTTTCGTTTCCGGTGGGCATGAAGCCGGTGTTTACTGATGGGATCCGGACCAGGGCCTGTTCGAGCGCCAAAATGTCATCGAGTGCTGCGTCAACTTGGGCGTATAGGTCCTTCATGTTTGGCATGGTAAAGCTCCTTATTGGGGTTCCCAATGGCACCTGCAGCCATCGGGGAGTGTAAACAGGCCCTTGTTCCCTGTCAACGACATTGTTTAGGCGCTATCCACATTGTGGTAGGAAACGCTTAGGTAATGTCAATCATCCGATGATCGAGCGACCGCGGGCGCCGTCTCTCGCCGGGGCGGCGAACTGGCTTTCAAGAACACCCCGGCGATCGAGACAGACAATGCGCCGAAACTCACGATAAAAAGGGAGAATCTAAGATCCCCGGTCGCTTCCTGCAGCAATCCTGTGACCAGCGGCCCCAAAGTCGTGCCGATGGAACTCATCATCATGATGAACGCTATACCCATCGCCAACTCTCGGGGCCTTATTCCCGGCAGGTGGAACGGGACCGAATAAAGAATGGGCCAGAACCCCCAGGCTATTCCGTTGATAAACGTGAGAACGATCAATAGCGGGAGGCTGCCAGTTAGCGTCATTCCGGCGAAGGAGGCTGCCATCAGTGCGCCCAGAGCCAGCAGAATGGCATTGCCCCGGTTGGAGACCGTGACGGCCCAACCGAATCCCAATCCAGAGATGCCGCCCATGAATATACCCAGAGCCAGAATGCTGCCCGACCAACGTAAGGACACCTGATGGTCGTTCAGCATCATGGTAGGAAAGAAGCTCAAAAAAGCCGACCAAGCCGTGGTGGCCCCCACGAACCCCAAACCGCCGACCCACAGGTCCCGATGGCGGAGTGTCCCTCGTAAAATGCTGATGTCTTGGGAGGCGGCCAGCTGGCGAAAGTCTGTGGTTACCCGCTCCCGGCCAAAAGCAACCCACAGGATGGTCAATACGGCGAACAGGCCTCCGAAGAGGTTCAATGTGGTTCGCCAATCGTCTCCCAACGCGCTCAGAATGAAGGGGGCTGCGGCCAATCCGCCCCCAACCACCAGACCGAACATGGCGTTTGAGATGCTGTTTACCAGGAGGACCTCCCGTTGCGGGAACCACTGTTGCATCAGAAATGCCCTAGCCGGCTGCCGGGCAATGATTGTGGTTCCGAAGGCCAAGCGGCCGATAAGGAGGACGGCGAACACAGGCGCCCAGCCTTGCATGAAGAGAAATACCGTACCAAGAAGCAGGGTGACGGTGGTCAGTATCTTGGGCCCATAGCGGGAAGTCCACCAGCTCAAGGGGATGGCCAAGACCAGGTTGCCCCAGAATGCCGCGGAGCCCAACAACCCCTGTTGGGTGGGGGAAAGGTCCAGGTCTTCACTGATGGATGGTAACAAGATCCCCAATGTCGACAGAATCATGAATCCGGAGACGCTGGCGGTTAGCCAGACGCCCATGACAACCCAGCGGTAGTCTGACACCTGATCCGGCGTCTCAGTCATCACCACTTATGGCATCCTCTTAACTCTGGCAAGTACGCCCCTGGCCGCGCTTCAATCTTTCGCTTTGCAAGAATACAGCACGGAGTCGTTTCGAAGTATCCGCATTGTATAGTCTGAGCCAGTGTAGACGCGCCCTGCTTTGACCGTCGATCGTTCTTAGCCGCCCGGCTGGCACATCACCCCTTAGCCTTGCTTGGCCCAGTTCCCCTAAGATAATGTAATATACGACTTGGCTCCCTTGAGTTCGGTTTATCCGGTGAATAGATTATCCCGGCTGCCTTCTCAAATTATCGGGAAACTGCCGGATCTAGGAGTAAAGGAATGAATTACAGGGCTTTGGGCCGCACCGGGCTAGAGGTATCGGAGATTGGGTTTGGCTGCGGCAACGTGGGCGGACTTATGGTGAGGGGAGAGCATCGTGACCAGGTCAAGGCGGTGGCCCGCGCCATGGAGTTGGGCATCAACTACTTTGACACCGCTTCTCAATATGGAGACGGCCAGTCGGAAACCAATCTTGGCCGGGTTTTGAACGAACTGAACGCCCAGGTCTACGTTGGGACAAAATACCGCCTGACTGCCAATGACGACGCCGATATCAAAGCAGGCATTATCGCCTCGGTGGATGCCTCACTTGCTAGGATGGGGCGTGAGCACGTGAACCTGATTCAGCTTCACAACCGGTTGGCCCCCCAGCGGGACCTG
>Ga0209554_1000719_pt1 | contig 27499 bp, 18 predicted proteins | sample MarorgKNORR_S2LV_5_FD_188221 | JGI IMG/M metagenome (GOLD analysis project Ga0209554, IMG submission 188221) | Marine microbial communities from the Southern Atlantic Ocean, analyzing organic carbon cycling - Bottom_A/KNORR_S2/LV (SPAdes) (version 2) | ecosystem: Environmental > Aquatic > Marine... | reverse complement strand
GAGGACCTCATAGCCCGAGCCGCAGAGGCGCTTGCCGGGGCGGACCGGCCCGTCATTGTTATCGGCGGTGGAACACTGCGCGCTGAGGCGGGGCCAGAGGTGGCCGCTATCGCCGAGATGCTAGACGCTCCCATTGTGGGAACGCAGCAGGCGAAGGGCGTTGTGCCGGCGAGCCACCCGCAGTACGTGGGTGTGCACTATGCGCAGGTCGGCGTCAGTGGTGAATTGCTTGGCGATTCCGATGTGATCCTGGTCGCCGGAACTCGCTTCATGGTGCCCGGGTTCAAGGCGAACGGGCAGACGATTATTAAGATCGATGTCGATCAACGAGAGCTGGATAAAGACCACGGCACGACGATCGCCATAAACGCGGATGCCAGAGCCGGACTCGCAGCGATTGGCGCTGCCCTCCGCGCACGTGGTGTCGAAGACGCGGCGTCCGGCTCAGGTGAGCGAGCTGCCGAATATCGCAGCAAACTGAAAAAATTCATGAACGATGAGGCTCCGGACCAGATGGCCTGGGTGAAAGCGGTCCGAGACGCGACCGATGACGACGCTATCGTGATCTCTGGAATGACCAATATTGGCTACTGGAGCCATGTCGCGTATGAGGTCGAGGAGGGCGGAGAGTTCATCACCTCCGGCTACTTCGGCAATCTGGGGTTTAGCTTTCCGACAGCGCTCGGAGCCAAGGTCGCGGCCGGCGATCGCGCAGTGGTCGCCTTATGCGGCGACGGTGGTTTCATGTATGCCCCGCAGGAGCTGGCGACGGCGAAACAATACGGCATCAATCTTGTGGTGATCGTGTTCGACAATGGCGCGTTCGGGGCGTCACGGTGGGATCAGGAGCAGCGCTACGGTGACAGGGAGATCGGTACAGAGTTCTTCAACCCTGACTGGGACACCCTTGCGGCCGCTTTCGGCATACGCTCTCAGGGAGTGGACTCTCCGGGTGATTTGCAGACCGCCTTGCGTGAAGCGATCTCACTATCCGAGCCGTCGCTGATCCACGTCACCCTGCCCATCATGGCGCCGCCATTCCAGCTCGCCTGATTACGGGAATCCGTTAACCGTTCAAAAAAAACAGCCACCGTCCCGCGTTCTATTCGGCGCGTCGGAAGCAAAGTCCAAACGATCCCTTCACATTGCGTAATGTGTATCGTATTTATGTATGCACGAACAAAATAATTCGTCCGTACGAATACAGTATGAATTAGCTTAGTGAATCATGGTCCGTGAGAACTTCGTTAGGATCACTATATCCGCGATATTCATAGTTGACTTCGCACGCACGAACATTCAGTATCGTGCACACATCTTTTGATGGTTGTGCGCACTAACAACACATTTATCGCATTTTCAAAGGGTCCAGCCAACGTGCTGAGCCCGATGTAACCAAACCGAGTGACTTCTCTGATATCGAGATGTTCGTCGCCCGAGATGAAAGGCTCCTGAACGAGGAATGACGACCGAAATTCCGAATTTTCTGGCCCGGCGCACAATTCTGATGGCGTTGGGCCTGGCGGCAGTGCTGGTCCTGGTAATCGCATGTTCCTCTGACAATAACAACGACTCTTCAGAGAACTCAGGTCCTTCCGATGAGGGCGGCGAACTGATTATCTACTCCGGCCGAAGTGAGTCTCTGATTGCTCCACTGATAGAGAAATTTGAAGCGGCAACAGGTATCGATGCGAAGGTGAACTATGCCGGAACCGGCTCACTGGCAGCAACGCTTCTGGAAGAAGGAGACCGATCTCCTGCAGACGTGTTTTTCGCACAGGACCCGGGTGGACTGGGATCGATCATCGAACTCGTGAAGCCGCTCTCGGACGAACTGATCGGCCGCGTGCCTGACTGGGCGCGATCGTCGGATAACCTCTGGGTTGGTATTTCGGGTCGAGCGCGAACGGTTGTGTACAACACAGACGCTCTTTCTCCGGAGGATCTTCCGGACACCCTGGAGGGGTTCACGGACCCGGTGTGGAAGGGTCGCATCGGCTGGGCGCCGACCAACGGCTCTTTCCAGGCGATGGTTACAGGTATGCGGCTCATCTGGGGTGAAGAACGAACACGCGACTGGCTGGAAGGCATCGTGGCAAACGAACCGAAGGTGTACGCCAAGAACACGCCGACTGTTGCCGCCACCGGCTCCGGCGAGGTCGAAGTTGGATTCGTGAATCACTACTATCTCCATCGTTTCCTTGCCGAGGAAGGCGATGGCTTTGCCGCAAGGAACTACTTCCTGCCGGGTGGCGGTCCGGGATCGGCGATTCTGGTTACAGGCGCTGCGATTCTGAAGACGGCCGACAACGCCATCGAGGCTGAACGTTTCCTGGATTATCTTTTGAGTGCAGAAGCACAAAGCTACTTCGCCGAGGAGACGTACGAGTATCCGCTTATCGATGGCGTGGAGCGCGCAGACATGCTGCCCGATCTCGCCAGTCTGAGCACCCCTGATATCGACGTTTCTGACCTCGGTGATCTGGCCGCCACGCAGAACCTTCTACGTGAGTTCGGCGCTTTGCCATGAACCGGACTCGGGTGATCGGCGAGGAGGCTCCTGTTGGGTCCGGGTCAACCTGGACGCATCGCAGGCTGCTGCCGCCCTGGCTCAGGCGTGAACCGCTATCGCTGTGGCTGGCCGCGATCGCAGTAGCGGGGGCCGCAGCATTGCCCGTCCTGTACCTGGTTGTCCGGGCGGCGGAGTCCGGCGAATCAGCGGTGGATTCGATATTCGACTTCGACACCCTCGCCATCCTCTGGCGATCAATCCAGCTAATTGTGTTGGTGACTCTGGGTTCGGTATTGATCGCGGTTCCGCTTGCCTGGCTCACCGTTCGCACGGATCTGCCTTACAGGCGCGCCTGGGCCGTAGCATCGGTCCTGCCTCTTGCAATTCCCAGCTACGTTGGCGCGCTGGCCTTCATATCGGCGTTCGGGCCGAAAGGCCTGCTCCAAGGCTGGCTTGAAGGACCTTTTGGCGTCGACCGCCTGCCCGATCTTTACGGACTTACGGGCGCATCGGTGGTCTTGATCCTGCTCAGTTATCCATACGTGTTCCTGACCGTAAGGGCGACCCTGTGGCGGCTTGAGCCGGAGATGGAAGAGGCGTCGTGGACACTGGGTCGGTCCCCGTGGCAGACCTTCAGGCGGGTAACGTTGCCTTTGCTCTACCCGGCCATCGGCGCGGGTGCGCTTCTCGTCGCGCTTTACACACTGAGTGATTTCGGGGCCGTGGCACTGCTTCAGTACGACACATTTACCCGTGTGATCTTTAACGAGTACAACAGTGCATTCAACCGCGCTGTCGCGGCCGCATTGTCCCTCGTGCTGCTCGCTGTTGCCGTGAGTTTGATCCTGATCGAGGCGTCAGCTCGTCGGCGAGCTCGCTACTACTCGGGCGCCAACGCGGCCCGCCGCCGTCGCATCGTCCGGTTGGGCCGTTGGCGGCTACCGGCGTTCATCTTTTCCAGCCTCGTCACGTTGTTGGCTCTTGGGATACCCGTGTTCGTGCTGGTCTACTGGCTGACCCGGGGAGTCAACGCCGGGGAGTCCGGGTTATTTGACTGGGGCGCGGCCTTCACATCTGTTCAGTATTCGCTGGCCGCGGCAGTTGTCACGGTGATCGCTGCGATCCCGATATCCGTTCTTTCGGTTCGTCGTCCCGGATTGCTTTCGACCGGGTTGGAGCGATTCTCATACGTTGGTTTTGCGATGCCCGGAATAGCCGTCGGGCTTGGACTTGTTTTCTTCGGCATCAGGTACGCCACTGGTATCTATCAGACCGTGTATCTGCTTGTGCTCGCGTATGTCGTGTTGTTCCTGCCGGTGGCCGTCGGCCTCATTCGTTCTTCGCTGCTCCAGGTCAATCCACGGATGGAGGAGGCGGCTATGAGCCTGGGGCGCTCCCAGATTAACGCCTTCCTGACCGTCACGGTTCCCGTGATTCGGCCCGGTCTGGCTGCGGCCGCCATCATGGTTTTCCTGCTCACTATGAAAGAGTTACCTGCCACGTTGATCCTCGGGCCTATAGAATCTCGCACGCTCGCAACGTCGATCTGGAGCGCGGCTGAGGAGGCGTTCTTCGCCCGGGCGGCCGCTCCATCTCTCCTACTCGTTATCGCTTCAGCCGCGCCGATGACATTCCTGGTTCTACGCGAAAGGTCACGCAATTGATCGGGCTGCCGAGAATACCCGGCCTTACCGGAATCAGGCGCAAGCGCAATGAAAGTGTGACCAGCGATATCGCCCTGCGCTGTACTGGCGTGAGTAAGACGTTCGACGGGACGCTTGCCGTTGATGATTTCGATATCGAGGTCAAACGCGGCCAGATCCTGGCGCTTGTGGGCCCGAGTGGATGCGGCAAGACCACCGTATTGCGGATGATCGCCGGGCTGGAAGTGCTTGATACCGGCCGGATAGAGATCGGCGGAGAGCTTGTCGCTTCCAGCGGTCGACACATCGGGCCGGATAAACGCAGCGTCGGCATCGTTTTCCAGGACTATGCGCTCTTCCCGCACATGACGGTCGACGGGAACGTCGGGTACGGGCTCGAACGAAAAGGCAAGAGCGAGCGGGTGGAAGAGGTTCTGGCGCTTGTAGGACTTGAGGGGCTGGGTAAACGACTACCGAGCGAACTGTCGGGCGGACAGCAGCAGCGTGTCGCGCTGGCACGCACACTTGCTTCAAAGCCAGATGTCCTGTTGCTGGACGAGCCGTTTTCCAACCTTGACGCCGGTTTGCGGGAGCGTGTTCGTTCGGAGATCCGGGAGATCCTGAAAGAGGCCGGAACTACGACGGTCTTCGTGACACACGACCAGCAAGAGGCGCTTTTCATGGGCGATCTAGTTGGCGTGCAGGTAGGTGGCCGTATCGAGCAGGTGGACACCCCTGAGCGTGTATTCCACAGGCCCGCCACCAATTTTGTCGCCCGTTTTATGGGCATGGCGGACTTTCTGCCGGTCGATCCCCTCGGAAATCGGCTTGTCACCGAGGTCGGTCCGGCTCGGGCGGTCCCGGGTTTCGAGCCGCCGGAGTCGGCTCCTCTGGAGGTGATGGCGAGGCCGGATGATTTCGTTCTCGCGCCGTTGGAGGACGGGCAGGGTGTCGTGATAAGCCGAGTATTCCAGGGCTGGGCGTATACGTACGAGGTGGAGCTCAATTCCGGGCTTCGCATTCATTGCCAGATGCCGCATCTGCTCACCATCGAGGTCGGACAGCGTGTGCTCGTGAATCTGCGTCGGGACCACCCACAGATGTTCTTCTCAGAGGGGCACGCAGTCCCAGAAGTCCCCCGCTACGGCCAAGCATAGCCTGGACCTTATCCGCTGCGGCGGGGGCACAATTTGGCTGGCCCTGCCACAGGCTGGACATTATTCGTTGCGGCGAGGTCGGTTTTGGTTGGGCCTAATCGGCTCTGGTCAGCGTTAATCCTGGAACCTGGCCGCTGCTTCTGCTTCTTTTGCTGCTGCTAGGTCCGCGTTGTGGGCGGCTATGCGGAATCTGGCTTTCACCCGGGAAGGCTTTTCCAGCGTCAGCATCATCGGACCACTCGCTACCAGTACGACCAACAGAATTAGGAACGGTGTGCGGTAGGTACCGGTGACGTCAAACATGACTCCTACAAACACGGGCCCGGCCGCGCCAAGCACTGCGTTAACCGTGCTCATGATTCCGAGCATGGAACCGTAGGTCTGGCGACCGAAATAATCGCCGATCATGGCCATCCTGACGGGGATACTCGAACCAAACCCGGCACCGAAGAAAAGGGCGTAAAACACCAGCCCCCACTGCCCCAGGAATACTCCACCGACAGTGGCGTTCAGTGATATGAGGCCCAGAACCCCGATGATCTGCATGTAGAACGCAGCCGCCATGATGTAGCGCTTGTCCACGAAATCGCCGATGAATCCCGATGCCAACCGGCCTATGAAACTGCCGACGGCGAATCCGAATATGGCGATGGCGGCGGTGGAACGGCTGATATCGAACGACTGCATCGCGTCGATGTGCAAAAGAGTCGTAGAACTGACCAGATGACCGAGACTGGTCCCGATGGCGAGCTGCCAGAAAAAACGGGTCTTCAAGGCCGTGAAGATCGGGATGCGACGCTCGGTATTTACGGGCCGCTGAAGTCCGGAAGCCGTCCTTCTAGGAACTGGATCACCGTCAGGAAGCAGCCCGACGTCTTCCGGCTGTCGAGTCATTACAAAGATGGCCGGGATTCCGACTATCCAAAACCCGATTCCGACGGTCAACAACGCGTCACGCCACCCGATCGAGTCGACATACCACACGAGTAGCGGCGCGGTCATCCCGCCGATCGCAGACGCCGACATCAAGAAGCCGATCGCGCGGCTCCGTTTACGAACAAACCAGTTACCGACCGTTGCCACAATCGGGATGAAAGTTCCAAAAGACATCCCGAAGGTGAGCACCGCCATGACGACGTAGAAGTGCCACAGGTTCTGCATCTGGCTCATGCCGATGAAACCAAGCCCTGTGACGAATAGCCCGAACGCCATCAGCTTGCGCGGGCCGTATTTGTCGAGCAGAAATCCGACAGCGATCGACATCCCGCCGGACTCGATGCGGTTGAACGACAGCGCCAGCGCTGTGGCCCCGCGACTCCACCCAAACGCGTCAACTATTGGCGTGAAGAACGCTCCGAATCCCTGCCAGAACACGCCAGAGGCGTAACCCTGGACGAGTCCGCCGGTCCCGACGATCCACCAGCCGTAGAAGAACCTCGGTTTTTTCTGAAGCTCGCCACTCGCGTTTTCCGCTGATAAAGCCTCTTCAGGGGGCTCATCTAACGGGCGTGACTCGTTGGAGGTCGACGTGGCTGCTGACTCCTGGGACTACTTGGAAGCGGGAAGAGTTTCTAGAAACGGTGAGACAGCGGCGTGGAATCCGGACGGGTTGTCGCCCTGCACCAGGTGTCCGGCGCGTTCCACGGTCTCGGCCTTGCTGCCGGGGATGATTTCCAGCATGCGCTCGATACTCGGTGGGGTGAGCATCTCGCTGTCGCCGCCGATCACGTATAGCGTCGGGCAGGTGATCTTCGAGAGCGTCTCCCAGCGGGCTTCTTCCGAATCGTTCGGCCCATTCACCGGTCGGCGAATGTTGGGGTCGTACTTCCACGACCACTTTCCGTTGGGGAACTGCCGGGTTGTGTGGGTAAGGCTCCCTCGAAGCTGTTCGATAGGCCGACCCGGGAGGTAGGAGTGAACGCGCTCAACGAGGTCCTCGTACGTGTCGAACTCGCGCTGTCCGTCCATGAAGTTGCGGACGCGTGCGCCTCCCGGCTCTTCCATTCGGGGCCCCGCGTCTACGACGATCAGGGCGCGCACTTTGTCCGGATGGCCGGAGGTGTAGGTGTAAGCGTTGCGGCCGCCCATTGAGTGGCCGACCATCACAAAATCTTCCAGCCCGACGGTGTCCACGAAGGCTTCAACATCGGGGACATATGTTGGTGCGCCGTAGTTGCCGTCCGGATCCCACTCGGAGTCGCCGTGTCCGCGCTGGTCCAGCGCCATGCAGTGAAATCGGTTGTGCAACGCCAGTGCGGCGAAGTCCCACGAGTGGCCCTGTTGCGCCGTTCCGTGGAGGAAAAGCAGGTCCGGAAATTGTGGATTTCCCCAGTCCAGGTAGTGGAACTTGAGGCCGTTTAGTTCGACGGTCTTGTCTGTCGGCTCCGCCGCCTCTGGGATGTCGAGGCCGGAGCGTCGGGCCGCCTCAAGAAGGCTCAGCCCGGGAGTCGAATTGCCTTCCGAAGATGCCAATGGAATCCTGTACGAAGTAGGTGTGTCGAAATTCCGCGGTCGCAATCATAGACCCGCAGAGGCTTGTCGGGCCACGTCTGATAACAATCTCGTTTTTTTGGCCGGGTTCTAGTTCGGAATCAGGTCGCCGCAGTCCCAGTCAACGATCCCGATCATACGTGCGCCGACGGTTTGCACGAGTTCGCGTGACTCCGCTGTTTCCATGTCCAGGTTTGCCATGGATAGAACCGACGGGATCAGGGTTCTCAGAAGGCCTCGTCTGTAGTCTTGGATCAGTTGGTCATGCGAGTAGTTGGTGACGCCGTTTTCTCTGAGCGTGGACAGGTAGATATCGAGGAGTTCACGTTCGCGGGTGCGCCGCGTCTCAACGGGCAGACTGCCCTGTATGAAGTAAGCGATGTCGAGCGCCGGGCTTGTCAGCATGACGTTCTGCCAGTCTGTGAAGACCACTTCTTCATCCCCGAAGAACAGGTTTCCGAGGTGGCAGTCGCCGTGATTCAGGGTCTGGTTTCCTGTTGCTGCCGCCTGCAGGACGGAGGCGAGTCCAGGGCCGAACTGCTCTGCGATCACGAACAGTTCAGGCGAGTAGATGTCAGCCAGGGTGCCGGACGCACGGCTCCAGGCGTCCTGATAGACCGTCTGAAGGGTGTTGGGCCCAGACAAGTTGTCGGCTTCTCCCCCAAGCCAATCCAGCCCCGCAACTCGCCCGTCGTTCCACCAACGAGAATGCAACTGAGCGATGCTGCGCACGACAAGCGCCGCTTGCTCCACCGAGCAGCCTGCGATCTCGTCCCCTTCCTCCAGTGCGCCCAGGTCTTCGAGCAGGAGAACGAACTCTCCGGAATCGGAGTCCAGATCAGCAAAATAACAGTCAGGTACAGGAATGCTGGACTTGGTTGCCAGCTCCCCGTAGAACATCGTCTCCCGGCGGTACATGCCGTCCCGGATCGCGTAATCGCGTATCCCATGATCGGTGGAAGGCGACTTTGCGACAACGGTAAGTGGCGCTTCCGAGTTGCCGGAGTAACTGATACTCAATCGCCTGATCGATCCGGCAAATCCACGGCCCTGCCCGATACGATCAACCGTCAGGGATTTCACGATTGCCGTCGCCGGCAAGTGCCCGTTCGTTCGTAGAGCGGTAGTCAACCAATCCGGGGTGAAATCGTCGCTCGTCCGAGGAATGTTCAGGGCTCTACTTCTCCATCAGACGTTCGAAAATCGCATCGATGTTTGCGATACGACGCAGTTTACAAGTGACCTCAGTCCGGTATTAGCGCGCCGCAGTCCAAATCGGTGAGGCCGGCCAGGCGCGGCAGGGCGACATCGATGACGGCACGTCCGGCCTCGTTGTCAAAATCCACATTGGCGAGCATGTTCACACCGATGACGAGAAACCGGAACATTCCACGCCGGTAATCCTCCACCAGTCGTTCGTAGGAGTAGTCGTCTACGCCTTCTGCTTTGAGTCCGTTGAGGTACAGGCGCAAGAGAGATTTCTCATGCTTGCGCCGCTTCTCCACCGACAGGCAGAAAATGAGGAAGTAGGCAAGTTCGGCTGCGCCGCGGGAGATCGATGGCGTTTGCCAGTCGATCGTCACGACTTCGGTGCGCTGCCCGTTGTCTCGGAAGAATAAGTTGTAGAACCGGCAATCCCCGTGGATCAGCGTCACTGGCGCTTCTCCGAGTGGCCGCATGACCTCCTCGAAGTGAGTCCCGAGACGACCAGCCATCTCAGAAACGCCGGCTGGAAACTCGGAGCCGATGCCGTTTCCGATCTTTGCCCACGAGGCCCGGTAGGTTTGACCCGATTTCGTCGCCCGTTCCGGGTCTTCCGAACTGAAAATCCAGTCCAGGTGCGCCAACCGATCGCTTTCCCACCACCGCGCGTGTAGTCGGGCCATGTTTTTGACGACAAGCTCTACGTCCTCCAGCGCAACGTTTGTTTCGTCGCCGGGTCGGCCGTTGGACAGATCCTCCAGCAGGAGCACGAAATCACCGTTGTCGTTGTCGCTATCGGCGTAGTAGCTCTCGGGGACTGGGACGCCTATGTCCGGTGCGAGCTCCTTGAAAAAGCGTACTTCACGCTCGCCTACCCCGAAGCGCCTGGTGGCGGCGTCCGTCTCCGGAACGTCCGAAGGCAACTTTACGACCAGCGTTCGTGGTGCATTCACGGATCTACCTGCGTACGTGACTGTGGCCCGTGCGATCAGGGTCGTGAACCCCAGCCCGATGCCTATCCGCTCAAACTCGACCGAGGCCACGCTGCCATCGCCAAGGCTCCCCCCGGCGCGCAAAGCGTCGGTCAACCACTCCGGCGTGATCTCGTCCGTCGTGCGTGGAATCCGCATCAGACACCTCCCTCGTGGCGAATCAGGCTCCACGACCGTCGAATCAAGGTGCCGCTCGCTCGGGCGCAGTCTACACGGCGCTCAGATCCGCACCTTCCAGATGATTCCTGCCGAAACCAGCCGGGTCGCAGCCATCGCGATGAAAACGATCTCCCACGGGCTGCCGCTAGCGTCCAGGATCACGCTGAAAATGAGCGCCTGCGCCCCGGCGTAGAGGTATCCGTGGGCGTCCAACACGCCGCTCGCCGTCGCCGCCATGTGCCGACCGCCGATGTCCACAGCGGTTGCCGCTATGAGCGTGAGGCTCATGGCGAACCCACCGATGAGGAGAAGAAATGCGCCGAGGAATTCGTTGTCGGCCGGGGCGAACGCAATGATGACGAGTACGACGGCGCTAATGAATGCAGACGCCAGGGTCATGGGGCGGCGTCGACTACCGAGGAACCTGTCAGAGATGTAGCCAGAGACGAGCGGTGCCGTGAGATATCCGACCGGGAGCGCCACCGTGACCAGCACCGTGGATTCGATCGATAGTCCGCCCTCTTCGAAGTAGTAGATCGGTACCCACGTCGTCAGGCCGTACCTAACTACATTCTCCAGCCCCTTTACGTGTGAAGCCGCGACGAAGCGCCAGTTGGTCATCAGCGCCTTGTATGGTCCGAATCCCTTGATCTGGTCGGCAGAAGCTGCCTCAGCTCGGCCCGTGTACGAGTCAGGGTCCTCTTCGTATGGCTCTAATCCGACGTCCGAGGGACGGTCGCGGACAACCAGGAAATAGACGATTCCTGCGACCGCGATCAGAAGCGGTGGATATCGGAACGCGGCGCGCCAGCCCCACTCGGACGCAACCCATCCGGTGACCAGCCACATGGTCAGCATGGCTCCACCGGCGGCGAGCCCGACCACTCCCATAGCCTTCCCGCGCTGGGTGCGGGGCCACCACTGTGTGATCAACGCCACACCGGGCGCCCACGCGCTGGCGTTCACGAATCCAGCGAAACCCCATGGGATTGCGAAGGTCCAGATGCCGTTCGCGAAACTTGTGATGACGGCAAAAACGCTCGTGGCTATCGCCCCGATCATCACCCAGAGTCGTAGGCCGTACGTCTCGGCCATTCGTCCGTGAACAAGATCCCCCAGGCCGAATCCCCATAGTAGGGCGGCGTTGACTATGCCGATCTCCACGTGGGTAAAGCCGAGGTCTTCTTTGATGAGCGGCGCGGCCGGCCACAGGGCGAATCGGCCCATGTAGACAAAAATGTAGAACCCGACGAACCCGAACAGGGCGCGCAGCTTCCACCGGTTGTATTCGGCCCCCGTGGGGCTTTTATTGCCTGCGGGCAGGGCTGTCGATTGTTCTGATGACATTAAGTGGGGGCCATCCTAGCGGGGGATCGGCCGATCTGACATTTAGAATCTCGATCCGTTTAGCATCATTACTTCGGGATCAGGAAATGACAGGGCCATTCACACGCCGATGCATAGAAAACACGATCAGCCCATGCTGAGATGCTTGATGCACGCCCCCGGTTGGGTTCGAAGATGAAGGTTCTCATCACAGGCGCCCGCGGCTGGCTCGGGAAGGCCATCACCGAGGTCGTCGCCTCGGAACATGCGGTCCGGGCATTTGACCTGGCGCGTTCAGACATCCCGGTAGAACCACTGGACCTATCAGAGGGAGTGGAGATTGAGTCCAGCCCCGGGTCGATCACGGACTACATCGGCATTAGAGCCGCGATGGATGGGCAGGACGCGGTAATCCATGCCGCTGTACGGAGCACGCTTGCGCACGGGCACTACCGGGCCGGCGAGGCCGAGCCGTTTGATGTAAACGTTCGCGGCACGTTCAATGTGTTTGAGGCAGCACGTGAAGCCGGGGTGAATCGTGTGATCTTCATAGCGTCCGCCGAGACGCATGTCCCTCATGCGCCGGGCGAGCTTGTGACGGGCGATACCCCGTACCGCGGCCAGCCTGAGGACATTTATGACCTCACGAAGCACCTGCAAGAAGAGGTCGGCGTGTGGTTTGCGGATGTTTACGGCATGGAAGTGATCGGGCTGCGGCTGGGCGACATCGTGGATGTGAAGCTGGGGCGCTCAAAGTGGGGTGACGACGACTGGGAACGTTCGATGCGAGAGGACGCGTGGATCGACCGCTACGACGTTGGTCGCGCCTGCCTGGGCGGGTTGAAGTTACAGATGAGTGGCTATCGTCGGTATCACCTTGTTGGAGCGCCCGGCGCGCGCGATGTGTTCGACGTGGAGCGTACAGAAGCCGATCTTGGTATTCAGATCACGACCGAGTTCGATCGCTGTCCGGCCGGGAAACGCCTGTAGATTTACCGTCTGGAACTGACGCGCGTAGCGTCGATCGGGGGAGAGGCCGCCACTGACCTCCCCACGCCGTAATACGGACGTGGATTTGCCGCCTTAATCAGCTCCGGCACGTTGCTGCGCCTTACGCGGTTGGCCGCCGGCACAGACCAGCCTTCGAAGCCGTCGGCGGCACGCACCGTGGACCAGCGCCGCTTCGCACCCATCGCCGATCGAGGCAACGGAGTCGGGGCGGCCGCTCCCCACGGTGCGTTATACGTACTAGTACGCCGCGTTGTTCTCTCTTATCTTTGCCTGTTCCGCTGCGGCCGCGGCGAGGGAGGCCGGAGTAGCTCCCGGAGTCTGCGCTGCCTTGATCATCGGGGCCTCGTATTTGCCCATCAACTCGGCCAATCTTGGGACATCCCTTGCGACCTCAAGTGGGATCTGGATTGCGCCGTGTTTGTCGGCAGCGATCAGGTCGCCCGGACTCACCTTCATACCGGCGATCTCGACGGTCGTGCCGAGGGCCTCTGCATGAACGTAAGCGTGAGAAACGCATACCTCTTTCGAGAGGAACTGGAATCCCATTTCACGGACTTCATCAAGGTCACGAACGGTGCCGTCCGTTACGACCCCGACGGCCCCCAGGCCCTTAGCGACGCTGCCGTTTACCTCGCCCCAGAACGACCCGAGAGGTTTCTCATCCCGGTCGTGGATGACGATCATGCGTGGGTAGGGCTGGGCGACGATCGAATCCCAGTAGTCAGGGCGTGGGACAGATTTGCGGCCCGGCACTGCGGACGCTATCTCCACGGTCACGGCATAGCCAACGACGGTCTTGAATTCTGGGAATCGACAGATGATCTCAGGACGCGTGAAACCGTCTGTCCAGGGTCGAAGCCCGTCTATCAGCTCGAGAGCGTTGGAGATGGTGGGGGTGTCGAGCTGTCGGATGGCGTCCAATTCAGCTTCAGTCAGTGGGGCGGTCGGCTCGGCCAATGTTTTGTCCTTCTTTAGAGCTAATCAGAGCGTTGATTTAAGGAGCGGCTTTAGATGCCCATGATCCCGTAACCGCCATCGACCGGCAGCACGTGACCCGTGATCCCTGTAGAAAGATCGCTCAGCAGGAATACCGCTGCATCAGCGACCTCTTTGTGTGTGATATTGCGGCCGATAGGCGCACGTGCTGCGTGCGCTCGTCGCATTTCGTTGAAACCGGGGATGCTTCGTGCTGCGAGAGTCGGTAGTGGACCGGCGGACACGGCATTTACGCGTATGGCTTTCGGCCCAAACTCTGCCGCAAGCTGACGAACCGTATTTTCCAGCGCCGCTTTGGCCGTACCCATGACGTTGTAACCCGGGTACACCTTTTCGGATGCATCGAAAGTCATGGTCACGATCGCGCCGCCGTTCTCTCCCATGTGGGGGACGGCGAGCGCCGTGATTGGGATCAACGTATACGCACTGACCTCAAGAGCTGTCCTGAAGCCGTCGATCCCGGTCTTTGAAAAATCACCGCCAAGGTCGTCTCGTTCAGCGTACGCGATCGAGTGAACGACGAAGTCCAGTCCGCAAAGAGCGGACACGGCGGTTTCGTATGCCGCCTCGACCTGGGCCGGATCGGTCGCATCGCACTGAACCAGACAGGGTTCACCCAGTGCGGAAACAGCTTTTTTGACCGGTTCAAGCAGGCGTTCGGTTTGATAGGCGAAGGCCAGCTCGGCTCCGGAGTCCGCCAGAGCCTCCGAGATCGCCCACGCGATGGATCGCGCGTTGGCGACGCCAAACACGACACCCTTTTTCCCCGTCAGATCCAGTCTTGTCATGGGCGGCTCCGTTTCCTTTATATAAGGGAGATAGGTAAAGGGCGCTGACGAAAACGACCCTGGATCATCTGCGCGAGGTCAGCGTCACGATGAGAGTTCCTGTTATTCCTATTACTTCTGGGCGGTAAACATATCACCCGTACAGGTGGCGTCTACCAGTTGGTGTACGAGCCGTCCCTCCGGTGTAGATGATTGAAACCGCCCGGGCTGCTCGCACGTGAGGCGGCGATCTTCTCGTCTACGTCGATTCCCAGCCCGGGACCGGTCGGAACTGGATAGCGTGATCCCTCAAGCTCCAGTAACTGCGGGAACAGCTCCCGGTCATCCCTTCCCAGGTTTTCGGTGGGGGAGTTTCTGCACTCAAGCCACGCAAAGTTGGTCACGGCGGCGCCCAGATGGACACTCGCCGCGGTGCAGATCGGCCCCAGCGGGTTATGTGGCATAAGGTCTATGTAATGCGCTTCGGCCCATCCGGCGATCTTGAGTGCCTCGGTGAACCCACCGACGTTACAGATGTCCAGCCGGATGAAGTTCGTCAGGCCGCGCTCGATGAAAGGCAGGAAAGTCCACTTGGAATCGAACTCCTCGCCTATCGCAAACGGGATGTCGGTCATCGTCCTGAGTGATTCGTAGGCTTCGGGCGATTCTGAGCGAATGGGCTCCTCCAGGAAATCGAGAGTCCCGGGGGGCATTTTCTGCGCAAATGACGCCGCTTCTGCGACGGAGAAACGGTGGTGAACATCGATGCCGAGTACCGGGCCGGGGCCGACAGCCTCGCGAACTTTCGTCAGCCACACGGCGGTGTTCGCAAGCGACTCACGTGGCTCATACAGCTCGCCGCCGCTGGATCCTGTGCCGTCCGGCATCAACGGGAGATTTCGCCGGATCACGTTCCAACCCTTCTCGACCAGCATCAGGCAATCCTCAACCAGTTGCGGTCCGTCAGGTGCTGTGACGGTGGCGAATGCCGGTACGTAGTCACGCTGTTTTCCGCCGAGCAGCTGATAGACCGGCACCCCGAGCGCCTTGCCGGTGATGTCGTGGAGTGCGATATCGATTGCCGAGATCCCGGCGGTCAAGAGCAGGCTTCCCTCGAAGTACTGGCCCCTGTACATGCGCTGCCAGTGGGCGCCCCGGTTCATCGGGTCGCTCCCGATCAAGAACCCTTTGAAGTACTCGATCACACCGCGGATCGCGCGCTCGTGGTTGGCCAATCCACCTTCCCCCCAGCCATAAATCCCCTCGTCCGTCTCTACTTTGACCAGAAACTGACTGTGATTGCCCACCTGTGTGGGAAAGACCTTGATGTCTGTGATCTTCACTGGAAACTCCAAATCGGGTAGATACCGGCAGTTGGGAATAACGAATTCAGCCGACATTTTCAGGGATGGCATGCCGGTAGAGTCCCTGAACGGCCCTGGAACGAGACGGGACAGAACAGGGAACGGCCAGATGCTCGCGCAGAATCATGGGCGTGGTTGTCCGGACCTTGTCATCTTTGCCAAAAATAGACTTAGGACTCGCCGGGAGGTCGGTCGTCTGGTAACCTCGAAGAACGCAATTGGAGTCGATGCCAGACTCCTTGAGAGGTACCCCTCCCCATCAGTCGCAGAGATATAAATCTCATTTATGAATTGCCGGTTACCCCGGCCCTGCGGCTTCCCCCTCAACCACCCGGTCAACTCAATTGCCGTGACCTTAATGTGTCAGGTGATTGGGACATTGATCGTCTCCTGATTAATGAGGTCGTTCGGTCGAGTATTTGTTTGCCCACGACGAATCGGGCACGGGAATTGAATCCCTGGAACTCCGTGATTTCGGGGGTCTTGGAGATACCGAGTTCTGCCGTTTTATCTTCCCCTTTTGGTTCTGAAGACCCTGTATTCAAGGAGGCACGACCTTGACCCAGTACGTGTTTGTCACTGGCGGCGTCGTTAGCTCTCTTGGCAAGGGCATCGTTGTTGCCTCCATCGGGAGAATGCTCAAGAGCCGCGGCGCCTCGATCGCCGTGATGAAGCTGGACCCTTACCTCAACGTCGATCCCGGAACGATGTCGCCTTATCAGCACGGCGAGGTGTACGTGACCGGGGACGGCTCCGAGACGGACCTGGACCTTGGCCATTACGAACGGTTCATCGACCTTGAGCTGACGTCGAAATCCAACGTGACGGCCGGGCAGATCTACTCCGACGTCATCGCCCGGGAACGGAACGGCCGCTATCTCGGCGGGACCATCCAGACCGTCCCGCACGTCACCAACCTTATTAAGGAACGGATTCACCAGCTCGCCGACGAGACCGGAGCGGATGTCGCCGTGATCGAAGTTGGTGGGACGGTGGGCGACATCGAAGGGTTGCCGTTCCTTGAGGCGATCCGGCAGATGCGGAACGACGTTGGCCGAGACAACGCCACTTATGTCCATCTCACCCTGCTGCCGTATCTCGGCTCCACCGGAGAACTGAAGACCAAGCCGACACAGCACAGCGTTCAGGCCTTGCGCGGCATCGGCATCCAGCCGGACGCCATCATCTGCAGAAGCGACTTCGATGTGGACCTGGGTCTGCGGGAGAAAATATCTCTTTACTGTGACGTGCCGACAGAGGCGGTCATCGGTCTGGAAACCTTGGACACGGTGTATGCAGTACCGCTGAGTCTTGAAGAGTCAGGTTTTGGCGAATTTCTCGCAGACAGACTCGGTATCACGGCGAAGCCTGATCTCTCAGAATGGTCCGACATGGTGGACAAACTTCGCAACTCGAAGCGGACCGTCAGCGTTGCCATCGTCGGGAAGTACGTCGAGCTCCCTGACTCTTACCTCTCCGTTATAGAGGCGCTACGCCATGCTGCGCTCGCTCACGACTGCGAGGTCGTGATCGATTGGATCAAGGCGGAAGATATTGAAGAGTTTGGCGCTGACCACATGCTCAACCGGTCTTCCGGGATCATAGTTCCAGGCGGATTTGGCGAGCGAGGCATTGAGGGAATGGTTTCGGCCGCGCGTTACGCACGCGAGCGCGGGATTCCTTATCTGGGGCTCTGTCTGGGTATGCAGGTGATGGTTATCGAGTTCGCAAGGTCCGTTCTCGGACTGGAAGACGCGAACTCTGCGGAGTTTGACCCGGCCTCGAAAAACCATGTGATCGCGTACATGCCCGGCCAGGAGGAACTTGGCGAGACCGGCGGAACGATGCGACTTGGTCTGTACCCGTGCACGCTGATCGCCGGGACGATCGCCGCGAACGCGTACGGCGAAGCGAACATAAATGAACGACACCGGCATCGGTACGAACTGAATAACGACTACCGGGAACGGTTGAACGATTCTGGACTCATAACAAGTGGAACCTCTCCCGATGGCTCCCTGGTCGAGATCGGCGAGGTGGAGGGGCATCCATTCATGGTCGGATCGCAGTTCCACCCGGAGTTCGCGTCACGGCCTGCTCGACCCCACCCGTTGTTCCGCGAATTCCTGGGCGCCGCCGTAGATACACTGCGCGAGGGCGCGCAGCACGAGATGCCTCTTAACGTCTCAAGTGACGCACCTGTAGACGAAAGTGCGTCAGCGTCGCCCGAGGTCATCGCGCGATCCGGTATCTCTAACTAAAGGATTACAGGAACGTTGTGGTATAGTCGCTTGAGTCGCCTATCGTGAGTAACACCGGTAAGGCGCATCGGCCGGGACTTCCGGCCTTCCCGCCCATGGGCACCTCCCGGTATTCGTCCGCGCAGACCAAAAATCTGCACAGCGGACTTCGCTGAACTTCAGCGGGTATCTGGTCAAGAGGCAATTTTCCACAGGGCAACCGACGGACATACGGCGTTCGGCAAACACAGGCCGGCTCCCCGGAGATCCACTCTTAAGAGACTCCGTCCCAATACTTTTCTAATAGATCACTACGACCCAGCGCAAACAGGCGCCGGGCTGGTTGGCTTTGCGCCGATCCGCCACGACGACTGCCGATTACGCCGGGTACACACCAGACGCGTTTGTCGTCTCACACCCTCGCCTCTATATAGAAGGCACAACCTGGAGGAACTAACCTGACTACGCAGAGCCAGTCACGCAGCAGACGCCGCCGGTCATCGCATCGCGGGCGTCGTACAAACGGCCGCGGTCGTGGAACACCGGCGGGGCTGCCCAAAGATATTCAGTACGACGAAGGTGGTTCGCAACTCGGCAACGTTGGTGCGATGTCGATGGACGAACTCCGGTCCCGGGCGCTTGAGTTGACCCTTAGGGACGGAATTCCGAAGAAACGGTCAGACCTGGTTCTCCAGATCCTGGCCCGCCATGCTGAAGAAGCCGACCAGCTACTGGGTATGGGCATACTCGAAGTAAGCGGAGACGGCCACGGGTTTCTCCGGCAACCGACCGGCGGTGGGCGGGAATCTGATCCCGAGGTATATGTCTCACCGGCACAGGTCCGGCGATTTGGTCTGAGGCCGGGCGACCAGGTCGCCGGCGAGGTCCGAGCTCCTAAAGAAGGGGAGCGTTATTACGCACTGATCCGGGTGGAGGTCGTTAACGGCCAGGATCCGGAGTCGACCTTGAAGAGGCCCAAGTTTGAGTCACTGACCCCGATCTTCCCGGACGAGATCATCAAACTTGAGACCACGCCGAAGAACATGGCGACACGGCTGATCGATCTTGTAGCCCCCATCGGCAAGGGCCAGCGCGGGATGATCGTCGCACCTCCCAAGGCCGGCAAGACGATCCTGCTCAAGCAGATCGCTGAAGGCATCACCGCAAACAACCCGGGCGTGAGCCTTATAGTGGCCCTGGTCGGCGAGCGACCGGAAGAGGTCACCGACATGCGGCGATCTATAGAAGGTGAAGTGTTCAGCTCCACCTTTGACGAACCTCCGGCAGATCATACAAGGGCTGCCGAGGCGGCACTCGCCCGGGCCAAACGGCTGGTCGAGGCCGGCGAAGACGTCGTAATCCTTGTAGATAGCCTTACGCGTCTTGCACGCGCGTACAACCTTTCTGTACCAGGCAGCGGCAAGACACTGTCCGGTGGTATGGACCCGGTCGCCCTGTATCCTCCAAAGGGATTCTTTGGCGCAGCCAGGAATTGCGATGAGGGGGGGAGCCTTACGATCCTGGCGACCTGCCTTATAGATACCGGTAGCCGGCTTGATGACCTGATCTATGAAGAGTTCAAGGGCACCGGGAACATGGAGCTCCACCTGAGCCGGGTGCTTGCCGAGCGACGTGTTTACCCTGCCATCGATATCCAGCGCAGCGGTACCCGGCATGAAGAGTTGTTGCTGTCTGAGCAGGACTTGCGACAGATCTGGCTCCTGCGCCGAATGGTGTCGATCATCGCCTCGGATTCCGGCGGGGACACTACGGTTGGTACTGAACGGGTTATCGAACGGATGTCCAAAACCCAGGACAACAAGGAGTTCCTGGCTTCAATTAACAAGGTGGGGTAATTGGATATGGATGGGAATTGCCCATCCACGAGAATTGCAAATAACTGCGGGGCCGCCTGTATCTGAGGATACGGCGGCCTTGTCGCGTTAACGTCTCCACGATTGGCAAATCGTCAACTATGGGTAACACGAGCTAAAAGTGCGATTTCCGCGCCCCAAAAGTCGTTGACACTGAACTGTTCACACACGTATTCTCCCTTGTGCCATGACAACCGAGTCAGGTGCCCCGTAGATTGGATTCATCCGCTACCGGATAAGAGTGCTGAAAACCTGTTGGTAACGCCCTGTTTGGCGCGCTTCCGGCTTCTTGACAGCCTCCTGATCGGAGTGTAAGAATCCATTTGCTCGGCTCCAGTCCCGGGAGTCCGCGCGTATAAGTGCGCGTTTTCCATGTGAAGTATTGGGACGTATACACGGGCCGGCGCCGTCGATCTATATAGGCGGAACGATCCTGTGGAGGATAGTTTTTAATCTTGGGATCACGGCGAGGCCTAGACCCACAGGCAGAGAATTCTGCCAGCGGTGGTCAGAAACGCGAAAGTCATAGGGGGACAAGGAACGTGAATCTTTCGGTGAAATTGATAACCGCACTTGCGGCATTCGTGCTGCTAGTTGTGGGGTTAGTGGGCCTGACAATGTCAGGTTCGAGCGCGTCGGCCGCTGATGTAGACGGAAAAGTCTACGTAGCGAACGAGTGGTCGAAACTAACGAACGACCCCACCCCACTCTCCGGCTATAAGTATGCCGGGTCGGGTAAGACCATTTACACCACTTTTGTGGAAGTGAATGACCAAACAGCGGTGGCTCAAAACACAATTCAGAATTCTTCTGATATTGTGACGATCTTTGTCGAAGACAAAGACGTCAACATAGCGTTAACTAAAACAGTAGCGGTAACCGGCAACATGACCGGCACCGTGGTTGCAAGTAACACGCAAATCGTCATTCTCGCGACTGCCGACAGCCCGATCGTTGATTCGGATGGTGACGGCCTCGTTTCAGATGACGTGACCGTTACTACCGTCCCGGCGAATGCCGCCGTTATCACGGGTGCGACTCCTGGTAGTGCTGGCGTTTCTGGCACGGTTTCGCTGATTGCGACGTCCAGCCAGACTGTGACCTCTGTCACACTTGAGTGGAAAACCAGCTCGGTCAACACGGTTGTAGTCAAGGTCGCCACGACGCAGAACACTGTTGGTAAGACCTTTACGATTAACGAAACTGGTGCGAGCACTGGCGTCTTCAAGGGCAGTATTACCCTTAAAGACATTCAGCACCTTGCTCCGATAAGTACCGAGATCCAGATTCAGAACGCTGGAATTGTCACAGTGTCTTATGTTGACGCCACGCCTGCGGGCAGTGCCGCCACCAAGACAATTACCTCGAGTGCTACTGCAGAGACCAATGCACCGGTTCTGACGCTTACGTCCCCGGCCAACGGCAGTGCCACACAGGTGCTTCGCCCGGCATTCGCCGGTACAGTGACCGACACCACGGCCGGCCTGGATGTCAGTAAAATTCTGGTGTTCATCGACGAGTCGATCGACCAGCTCAACGCCGGTGATGTTGATGCATCAAAGGACTCTGCGGTAGACATAAATACGCCGACCAAACCTGCGACGTCTGTGGACGGTGTGACGAGTTCAACATTCACGTTGACTCCAGCAGCCGACCTGCCGAAGCTCTTCTTGGGTACAACCCCAGACCACATCGTTGACTGGCAGGTTCAGGCGACTGACCTGGCGGGTAACATTGGTTGGAGTGACTCGTCGACAACCGTCGTCAACGTAGCTGGTCGCGGCCAGGCCAACACGGTCAAGATTGACCGCACCTTGCCGGGTATCAGCAACGCTTACACAGGCTTCGTGCTCGATAACACGGGTGCAAAACCTGTCCGCAAGGTCAACAACAGCAGCTCGATCGAGATCAAGTTCAACGATGACATCGACTCTGCCACGATTCAGAATACTGACTTCGAGGTAGTAGTAGGTGCCGTGACTCAGGTCCCGGACACGGCCGTTGTTGGCGGCACGGGCTTCAAGTCCAGCGTGTTCCTAACCGTCGGTTCTGCCCTTGCAACCAAGGACAAACCGACTGTCAGGATCGTTGGTTCAATCGCTGACGCAGCGGGTAACACAACGTCCACAGGCTCCAAGGTTGCCAAGGACGCTCTTGCCCCGACGATCACTGTTGCACTGTCTGGCGGCTCGTCCGTCACGGCACCTACAACGTTGACCAAATTGGCGATCTCGATCCAGATCACCTCAGATGAGAACCTTTCCGCTGATCCGATCGTCGACATTTACGACGAGTTGGACGCGGTGACCAAAGAAGGTTCTGTGACGGCCGTTAACCAGGGGGGCAACATTTGGAAGGCCTCCTTCAGCGGCGGTTCGTTTGGTGGTGGCGGGAACGCGAACCTCGACGGCGAGAAAAAATCCATCGTGGTTACCGCGAACGACGCCACTTCACTGGTTGTTGCGATAGCTAACTCGATTACAACAGTCGATACCCTGGTAGTTCCGACCGGAACCGTTATCGGGCAGGCAGTGAAGGGGAAGGCGGATGACAAAGCTACCGGTGCGATTTTGTTCACCCTGGACAAGACGGCGCCGACCATAACGTTGTCGCCAACTGGCACCACGTCCGACGGCAGCCCGTTCGTCCGCTGGAACTTCGGTGAGGTTGTTACGGTTTCGTTGGCAGAGTTCGGACTCTCGTCCGCCACGCTGACAGACGTGACTTCCGAACTGGGTACAGGCGACAGCAAGACGTACATCCGAGCAACGTCCGGCCTCGCCCTCGGCGTGTACAAGGCCACGGCGACGGTGACGGACTTGGCTGGTAACAAGGCCACTGGCCTGAACAGCACCTTCACGATCAAAAAGCGCGCTGAGTGGAAACTGACGATATTGCCGGGTACGACCTTGGTGTCGTTCCCGCTGACCCCGTCCGACACGAGCATCAATGCGGTGTTCTCGCCGGCCGGAATCGTCTCGGTGTCCTCTTACGACACGGCAACTGGAGCATTCTCCAGTTCCGTACGTGACGCAGAGAGCGGTGACCTGGCTGGTAGCGTGACCAGTGTGGAAAGTGGAGTCGGTTACATCGTGGTAGCGGATGCGGTCTCGGCCCTTGTGGTCCCGATCCCGTCACTCGGTGCCTCGTCGATCCCGCCATCCATTGGAATCGCTGCTGGTTGGAACCTGGTAGGCGTAACGGACGTAACCGGTAGCATTACCGGTGACATCCGCCAGCCTGGCAGTTCGATCGGCCAGACTAGTACACAGTACTTCCCGGCCAAGGTGACCTCGGTATACGACTGGGACGCCACTGGGAAGGTCTGGAAGGCACTGACAACGTCCGACAACGTGCTCGTTGGTGACGCCTACTGGGCATTCGCCACGGCAGCGGACGTGCTTGTACCGTAACCAGAGACCCTTAATCGGGAATCAGACACACCCCCCTTCCCTTAATTGGGGAGGGGGGTGTGTGTTTGTCCGGGGTGTGCGTAAAATAGTTGGGCTACAAGAGGTCCAGGAGGAATCATGAAGCGCAGAGTTGTCTCAACCTTATTGCTGGCCATCATGCTCATTGGCGTGATAGCCGCCGGTTTAACATCAACTCGCGCACAGGGGTTCCCAAGTCTGGGATTTACGCTCTATCAGGGTTCCGTGACAGTGGACGGGCAGCCGGCGGCGGACGGTCTGGAAATACGAGCTCGGATAATCGGCACTGACTTCGAGTCACGGGCCGTAACAACGAGTGGTGGTCGATATATAGCGCTACAGGTCGGGCCAGAGAGTGGTGCGAACGGCAACAAACTCGAGTTCAGACTCGAAAACCAGATTATTGCCACGACTCAGGACATTTACCTGTTGCCGAACTGCTCGACGGAATCATGTCCGACGTCGCGTGTGTTCGATTTGACTTTCCCCTCAAGTCCTCTCGAGCCGACTCCCGTGCCGAGCCTTCCGGCGCGGTACTCAGGATTCGTATCTGCGGGCGGTGTAATACCGCCGGACGCAACTCAGTTGTCAATTCGCATCGGCTCTTCGTATGAAGCTACCGGCGGAACTGTCTCCGGCGGCGATTTTTCTATCATCGTTGACCCGCAAGACATTTCACTGACCGGCGAACCGATCGAGTTCTTCCTGGCAGGGATAAAAGCCAGTCAGACGGTGCCGTACCAGCCGGGCGAGATCGTGACGAACGTGATTTTGACCTTCAGCGCTCTGTCGACTCCAACGCCTGTACCGACTCCAACGCCTGTACCGACTCCAACGCCTGTACCGACTCCAACGCCTGTACCGACTTCTGTTCCGCAACCCACGGCAACGCCGGAGCCAACGCGCACGCCTACGGCTGTGCCGACGAGTAAACCTGTCCCGACAGCAACCCCGACGCCAACGCCGATGCCAACGCCGATGGCAGCGACCGCAACGGCGATTCCTGTGACGCCGGTGGTGGAGGTGGTTGAAGAGGATGAAGGTGGCGGGGGGCTGTGCAGTGCCAATCCGGGCGGCCCGGCCTCTGGAGGCCAGATAGGCCTGCTATTGGCTCCGCTGGCACTGGCTTTCTGGGTCCGGATGAGGCGCAAGACGACAGAAGCAACGGTCGACTAAACCGGGACTTCTGATCGCCCTGCTCGGACGGCTCCCAGAAGAGCGTTCAATTTGCCAGCGAAGAGTTGGCCGGCGTGTAGTTCTGCGACGTGGTTAAGCGTCTGTATCTCCGCGATTAATGAACAGAATAACGGTCAACGTTCGTATCAGACGCGGCCGACGTCCACTACCGGAAAACTGGTTCTGACAAAGTGGGCTTTGGAGTGTCGAGTGTCGTATCAACCCCGAAAGCCAATTAATTGCCCTGGGGTCTGAGGAGCACGAGACGCTGCGCCTCTCCGAGGTTGCCACGTGTAATGGTTACACGAGCGGCTGGTTCCGGCTTGGGAAGACCTATCTCTGAGACGAACAGATCGAGCGCGCTGAAATCGGATCCATCTAAAGGAACGCCTGAGTGCAGTGGAATGACCACACGGGGCTCAAGCACCCGCGTGACAGCGGCGGCCTGATCGGCTGAGATAGCCTGATCCGTGCCCCCTGCTGGTGTGATCAGCACATCCACGCGCCCGATCAACTGTGCCGCCTGTGCTGTAAGGGGACCGTTCAGTGCCCCCAGGTGGCAGACAGTGATAAGTTCGGTATCCAGTGCGTAAACCGTATTCAAAGCCCTCGGGTCGTTGGCATCGCCCATCGGAACCGCGATTCCCCGAACGGCCAGTCCTGATATTTCGTACTCGCCAGGTCCGCGAATAATCGAGACTTTGTCCTCCCATCCTTCGATACCGGGGAGGGCGGCGGCATGGCTGACGGTCACCACGGACGTGTCAAGATCCACGTCCGGACCTGGGCTTGAGCCCGGTTGAGGGTCCATAACAAGGGTCCCCGCGGCCGCGCTAATTATTATCGATCCGTCAGCGAGCCAGCGAATGTCCATGAATTAATACCAGAAGCGCGTGAAGCGCACAAAAAGGGGGTCGAAAAATTGGAGAGAAGGAGACCGTGAAAGTCTCCTGAATATGATCTGAAAGAGCACGTTCCACTCTACGTGCTCCCCAATGCACGGTCAACGTAAGCCAATCGTGTTGACACCCCATTTGGGCCATGCTACGTTCGGCGGGGTTGGCAAGCATCTCAGATGGCCATCACCGTAAGTCTGATCGCATCTCTCAGGAGAGCGCAAATGACCACCTTGAGTCCGCGACGCGGAAGCATATTACGATCGATCGTTGACGGTTACATCGCCACCGGTGAACCGGTCGCGTCGGCGGTCGTCGCTTCAGATCTCAAGGTCAAAGTTAGTTCGGCAACCGTCCGCAACGAGATGGTCAGTCTTGAGGATGATGGTTACATCACGCGGCCGCACAGCTCTGCCGGTGGCGTGCCGGCGGACAAGGGCTATCGTTTTATCGTCGAAGGGCTGGAGACAAGTTTCGGTCAGCCGGACGCGCAGGACTTTGCCGCCATAAGAGCGGCTTTTGCGAGACGACGACGGGACATGGAGGAGTGGGCAGACGCCGCCGCTTCCATCGTGGCCGGGCTTCTAAAGACCCTGGCGTTTGCGTCAGCGCCAAAAGCAGACGCATCCAGGATCAAACAGCTGGAGCTCCTGTTGATGCAGGACCTGACGGCCATGCTGGTCCTCATCCTCCACGAGACGACGGTGGTCAAGCAGTTGATCCCTCTTGAATCTCCAACAACCCAGGATGAGCTATTTCGTGTTCGAAACCGTGTTCACGAGGCCGTTACCGGACGTACCGCAGATGAGATCGCCCGACAGATAGGCGCCAGTGACCCCGGCGATGGGCTGGAATCGGTCATTCTGGGATCGACGGTTAGTGCTTTGCGAGAGCGGGATCAGCAGAAAATATCCGGCTACAACATTGAAGGACTGGGTCGCCTGCTCGGGGCGCCTGAACTATCCCAGGACAACTACGGCGCCGAGCTGACCGAAGTTCTCGACAGCGACGAAGTGTTGTATGAGCTCTCCGAAGGTGCGCCGAACGATGGCAGCGCAGTTGTGTACATCGGCGCAGAAATCCCGCGGGTGGAGTTCAACCGGTGCAGTGTGATCATCGCCAGATACGGCGTGCCGTCCGAGGCTTCCGGGGTTGTGGGAATGATTGGCCCGACGAGACTCGCATACAAGAGAGCGGTGCCTGTGGTGGAAGCGGCGGCCACATTGTTGGGCGATCTGGTCACAGAGTCTTACTACGGATATCCCGCATCGGGCGTGTCAACGACGGCGCACACTTAGGCAAATCCGGGTAAACGGCGTCGCCGATTGGACTTTCGCGTTCGTATAATGAGTTTGTATTATCGCGTTCTATGCCGTTCGACGAGTTAATTTGCATCGTCAATGACCACCAAAACAGATTTTTATGAAACCCTCGGGGTCGCACGAAATGCGACTCCTGAGGACATCAAAAAGGCTTACCGCAAGCTAGCGTTTGAGTTCCACCCGGACCGGAACAAAGACACCGGCGCAACGGATCGTTTCAAAGAGATTAGTGAGGCGTACCAGGTCTTAAGCGACCCGGACCGGCGCGCTTCATACGATCAATTCGGCCATGACGGCGCGAACGGCGCCGCTAGTCGTGGGTTTGAGGGCTTTGAAGGGTTCGGCGGCCTCGGAGACATTTTCGAATCGTTCTTCGGCGGCGGACAGCGCTCACGTGGTCCTGCGCGAGGCGGGGACCTGGAGTACCGCACGACGATCACCTTCATGGAGGCCGTATTCGGCGCCGAGAAGGAGTTCGACATCAATCGAGTCGAGGTTTGCGGTCGCTGTTCAGGAAGTCGTGCGGAACCGGGGACGTCAGCCGTTCAGTGCGCCACCTGCAAAGGCGCCGGCCAGGTGCGTCGTATCCAGCGCAGCATATTTGGCCAGTTTGCCCAGATGTCCACCTGCTCCACCTGCCAGGGCGCTGGCAGCACCGTCTCTTCGCCGTGCACGCAGTGCAAGGGCGCAGGCCGGGAGCGGAAGCACCGTAAGATTTCCGTGAACGTCCCTGCCGGAGTGGACGCTGGCAGCCGAATTCGACTCAGGTCGGAGGGTGAGCCGGGGGACGCTGGTGCATCACCGGGAGACCTCTATATACATATCGATGTCGAAGCCCACGAAACCTTCGAGCGAGACGGCAACGACATCCTGATGAAGCTGGACGTCAACGTCGCACGTGCTGCGCTTGGTGCTACGACTAAGGTCCAGACCGTGGACG
>Ga0209554_1000718_pt1 | contig 27499 bp, 27 predicted proteins | sample MarorgKNORR_S2LV_5_FD_188221 | JGI IMG/M metagenome (GOLD analysis project Ga0209554, IMG submission 188221) | Marine microbial communities from the Southern Atlantic Ocean, analyzing organic carbon cycling - Bottom_A/KNORR_S2/LV (SPAdes) (version 2) | ecosystem: Environmental > Aquatic > Marine... | reverse complement strand
GGAACCATAAACTCCAACTCATTGCCAGCTGCTGCTGAATCTACCGTATGATTCAGGGTCCAGTCCCAGACCTCCATGCTATCCATAGAAGAATAATCATACAATTCAGATGAGAGAATCAGTCCGTATTGGCCTCTGATCTCGATGAGCTGGTCTGCATAAAACGAATCATTGACCCTGAAACCATATGGGACCTCGCCATTGGTATCCAGGAAAACGTAGATCACATCATCTCCATAGAGTTCTGGAAGAGGTGCTGGGTCCGTTGTATCAGATATGGGGTTTACAATATCAATAGGGCCTGAACCCGAATCAAAACTGGGAATTGCTCTGGCATTCTGGGACGGAATAGTAATACCGGCTAACATATTACCTTCAACATTGAGATAGAAGAATGAATCATCATCTTGTGTTATCCCTGCATACTTGGTAATGTCCACATTTGGATTGTCGACCAATTCTGGATTTTCTTGATATTCATTCCAATCCGTATCCTGATATTTAGCAATTAATTCCCAATCACCAAAATAACCATCAATGATCAGCCAATCATCTGATGGCTCCGGACCAATTTTCTGGAGAGAAGCAATTAAATCAATGATAACTAAATTATCCCCGGACAAACTGAAAATGATGTCGCTCACATCCGTGTTTCCCGCACCATCCGAGGTTTGCCAGATAATCTTCATCTCATCGCCACTTCTGGCACCAAGGTCGAATAGCGGAACCTGGGTTTCTGTAAAATCTCCGGAAGAAAATGTCTTGACCGGACTCAGAAGTACGAATCCATTCCAGTCATTTTGCTCTCTTCCATCTTCAAACACATACAGAAACGAGCTCAGGATTGTTACGTTACTACCAAAAAGTTCATTCTGACCATAAATCTCAACCAGATGGTCAGCCCCAATACCGGGTAGAAAGTATCCGGTCTCCGTATTATTGTCGCTGTCAATCAGAATCCTCAAAGTGTGCCCTTGGGGTGAGACAAACATTGGCTCCTCGGTCACTGTCAGAATTGACAGATATACAGAATCTGCAATAGCTGAGGTCACAACCAAGTCGATGTTTGCATTCGAAGTAGTTCCACTTGCCTGTAAGACTTTGTCAACACCATCCCAGTCAGCTAATTCTCCATCTATCGAAATTTGGGGTTCTTGATCTTGATACAGAAAAAAAACGTATCCTGTCGCTAAAACTACTGTTAGTGCAACCACAATCGAAATTATGACCCTCTGGTTTCGAGTAGTTTGCAATTTGATGGCAGTTCTTGCTTCGTTCAGGTATCGGTTATCCAACCCATTGCCATTCGTCAGGCCATTACCGTTAGTCAAACCATTACCATTCGTCAGACCGTTACCGTTCGTTAGACCATTACCGTTCGTCAGACCGTTACCGTTCGTCAGACCGTTACCGTTCGTCAGACCATTACCATTCGTCAGACCATTACCGTTCGTCAGACCATTACCGTTCGTTAAACCTGTAAATTGGCTTCGGAGATCTGATCGTTCTACCTTGAAATCACTAGCTTGAGCGCCTCTACTGCTATCCTTGATCTTGAAATCTCGCTTGGTAAGGCCCATCTCCTCCAGTGACTTTCCACTAGCTTGCTCTAATTCCTCAGGTAAAATGAATTTCTTCTGGCGATGGAATTGAAGCCAATAATCCCTGATAGCACGACGTTGATCCTCGGACATATTTTCAATATCGTCATCTGCCATCTACTGTCCTATCAAACACGATATAAAAATGGCGGGCTCGGGGGGATTTGAACCCCCGGATCCGGGTTCGAAGCCCGGCAGGTTTCCAAGCTACCTCACAAGCCCGGTTTGTCGTAGAGAAGGGGGTGTTTTAGCTTTCTTTCAATAATTTGACCAGAGAATCAACATTAGGAATCTCGATAACAGCCAATATCCGGTCCTTGTCTGAATATGAACCTATATTCTTGGCCATGGTGCTTACTCTTTGTTCCTCTAACTTTGCAAAGCCTCCGATCTCCCTTATGGATCTTTCCATATTGATAGAAATCTCCTCCGGGGTAGAACCAGCAATACCTTTCTTCACCATGCGCTTTTCCAAACGACCTCGTGCCATAGTATTCCAAAATGTGATATTTGTAGTATAAGCCTCAGTGAATGATTCTTCATCCATATCTATGCCCACAACTTCAATATTCTTAGAATCTGAGATTTTTATGGCTGTACTAAAGGAAGGGGGAGGGAGTCTTACTGAATTATCCCCCAGAAGTTTGCGCAGGCTGAGTCCATAGACCTCATCCCATCCAGACATATCATATGGTTCACCGTCCCATTCCCTTGTCCCTTTGACCTCCTCGGGGCCTATACTCAGAGCAACCAGGTCTGGTTTGAAGGAATTTATCTCGTCCTCAACTATCTCGGACTCCGAGACCAGCCCCTTGACAGTCGGTAAAATCCTGATTTGTGTCTCACCAACAGTAACGGATTGTGGTTTCATTGATGAATGGGAGAGAGCTGGGTACTAAAAACTCAAAGGTTTGCAACGGTGATGTTGGAAACAGGATTTACAGAGAACTTCCGAACAGGTTTTACAGGTTGTTGTCGCTAAATTACCACATTGCTTGCAATTGCCAGCGATCACGCACTACCTTCCCACCGCGAAAAGATATCGGAATCATATCCAAGCAGGTCCAGAACTCGGCCCACGATGAAATTAAGGTTATCTTCCAGAGTCTTGGGTTTGTTGTAAAAGGCTGGTGAGGCGGGTGCGATGATTGCTCCTGCATTTGATAGTTTCAACATATTATCTATGTAAATTGTACTCAGTGGCGTCTCACGCGGGACGAGGATAAGTTGGCGCCTTTCCTTGAGCATGACCAACGCTGCACGTGTAACGAGATTATCTGATATTCCGGCCGCTAATTTGCCAAGTGTAGTGCCTGAGCAAGGAACAATAGCCATTGCCTTAACTTTGAAGGAACCTGATGCTATGCTGGCTGCAAGGTTATCATTATCATGAACTACATCAGCCAAAGCAAGAACCGACTTCCAGCTACGGCCATCACCCTCGTGCTTGTTCACCAACTCTGCTGAAGGACTGTAAGTCAAGTGGACTTCTACATCAAACTCCTTCAGTACTTCGAGCAAGCGTATTCCATAGGGAATTCCGGAGGCTCCGGTTATACCGACCACAACACGATCCATATTATTCCTCATTCTGGGGATTCTTATAACGTTTGGTTTACTGCCTAACCAGTTCCTTCACGCCATGCTTTTGTCTCAGCGGACTCATTGGCCCAGCCAGATTTAGGTTTCCATGGAAGGGCCTCTTCGAATTTGCTTCCATTGCCATTCAAATCTGGCATCTTTCCGGTCTTGGCAAACTCATACAAGGCCGCGACTACCACAACTTCGGCAGTATTGGTCCACAAAACAATAATCCCAATCAAAGCTACGGCTACAATTATGCCTACAATTGGAGATATAGTGAAGAAAATTAGACCTGCCACAGCAAGGGAAAAAACTATACCAACTAATGATATCAATCCTATTCCTAAACCACTTGTCACATTTTCACCCCATGTTTTTCCAAATAAAGCCCGACCACCCCTCAAACCATCTCCAATTCCCTTTTTCTCCAAAACAATCATAGGTATGATAAAGAAGGTGTACATCCACCACGCTATCTCCACCATCCACAACATAATGACTGCTAATATTTTCAAGGCTGGATGTGCTTTTTTATTATTACTAATTGCATCTCTGGCAATTCTAAGAAGAAGACCAACTGTTCCAGCAATAATTCCCCACAATATAATTATATGAATCCTACTGAAGGCTGCTTTGATACCTGTCATTATGGTGGGATCGCCACCAGTCAGTCTTTCATGCGCACTGACAATTATTGCAGAATTCCAGAATACTACGATTATACTGCCAATCATATAAGTCAGAAAAATCCAGGCCATGTACGAACTAGTCGTTTGTCTTTCTTCTTCTCCAGTTTCTGGATTTATTACAGGATCTGTCATGGCCCAGTGGCTTCCTTCTTTAATCTCGGCTTCGTAGCCAGGATATGCCGATGCTGCAATCGTAACGAAAACCATCATTGCCGATAAAAACGTGTAAAGCAATAACTCGGGATCTGCCTTTACAACGGAAAAACTCAGCTTGCTAAGCGTCCATCCGCGCCTTATCGTATCAAAAAAACCCATAGATTCCTATTGGAAGGGTATTAATACGTTTACGACAGATAACAGTATAAGTGCGCATATTTCCGACAGAGTATGGAAGGTCGGTTTACCGCACCTGGCAAAATCATTCTTTTTGGGGAACATGCTGTAGTCTATGGCAAGCCTGCAATCGCAATTCCAGTATCAGGTATGAGAGCCACGGCCTGGAGCGAACCTGGTGAGAACGGAATTACCATAAACGCCATGGATGTGAACAAAAAATTCAAATTAAGCACTGACAGGAATCAATTCAGCGTACTTGCTCAATCTATCTTGGCTATAACTGATAAACGTGAGCCCAATCTTACTATAAATCTCACTTCCAAACTTCCTCAAAGATCAGGAATGGGAAGTAGCGCAGCCACATCCACTGCAGTTTGTAGAGCCTTATCTGGACATTTGGGCGTTGATTTGGATGCAAATGAGATATCAGAACTTGTCTTTGAAGCCGAGAAGATCGTTCACGGAACTCCGAGTGGAATTGACAACACTGTAGTGGCCTATGAGATGCCAGTGTACTTTATCAAAGGGCAGAATCCTGAAACTTTTGAGCCAGGGAAACTTTTCCGACTGGTCATAGGAGATACCGGGATTGAGGCCCCGACCAAGGAAACAGTGGCTAATGTCAGAAAAGCTTGGCAAAATGAACCCGGCTTGATGGAGGGATATTTTGATGAGATTGAGAAGATCACTCGGAATGGAAAGATTGCAATCGAAAGTGGCAATGCGGAACAAGTGGGTGAATTAATGGATGAGAATCATGAATTACTGAACTCCATTGGTGTTGGGCATAAAATATTGGAAGAACTTGTCGAAATAGCACGTGAGAAAGGGGCCCTTGGTGCCAAACTGACTGGAGGTGGTGGAGGTGGGAATATGGTCGCCCTTGCAGAAGATAAGGAAACGCAAAAGAAAATTTGTGAGGCGATAACGGAAGCCGGATATAGTGCCTACCAGACTTCATTCGGAGAACAAGTATGAATCTCAGAGAATTCGTTGACCTACTGGAAGAAAAAGGAAGATTACAACGAGTGACCAAAGAGGTTGATCCAGTCTATGAAGTTGCAGCCCTGATGGAGGACGCAGGTGATACCCCTCTATACCTGGAAAACGTGAAAGGAAGTATTCTTCCATGTATAACCAACATTTGTTCAAGCCGAGAACTGGTAGCCTTGGGACTTGAATGTGCACCAGACGAGGTTCTTGAAAAGATATCAAAGGCTATAAGGGAAACCAAAACACCGGATGTCAAAGAGGCAAAGGGGTACAAGGAAATCGAGGCCTCTCTTGAAAGACTACCGATACTTACACATCAGCCCATAGACGGGGGAGCATACATTTCCTCGGCAATGGCCGTGGCTAATGATGAGGAATATGGAAGGAATTTGTCTTTTCACCGTGCAATGAAGATTGATAATCAACATCTTGTCATGAGAATTCTCGATAGACATCTTATGAATTACATAAAACGGGGTCTCAAGGAATTTGCATTCTGCAATGGCGTTTCTGTTCCTGTCTTGTTAGGTGCGGCAACATCTTTAGGGATAGAGGAAGATGAAATGGCTGTGGCAAATGCCCTGGCCGATTCCCCTGTGATTGAACTGGCAGGTCATTCTATTCCTCAGTCTGAAGTGGTAATGATATGCGAATTTACCGGGGAAATGCACGATGAGGGACCATTTGTTGACCTGACCGAGACACCGGATATAATACGCAAGCAGCCAGTGGCTAGAATTAAGCGTATTTTCATCAGAGATGATTCTGTATTCCATGCTCTACTACCTAGTGGTCCAGAACACAAGGTCCTGATGGGGATGCCACGTGAGCCAACCATATTCAATTCGGTTAACAAGGTCGTTGAATGTCATGACGTTTTCATGTCACATGGTGGGGGTTCGTGGTTACATGGTGCGGTATCTATCAAAAAGAAAAATGAAGATGACGGAAGGAAGGCAATTGAAGCTGCTTTTGACGGGCACACTTCCATGAAACACGTTTGGATTGTAGATGATGATATCGATGTTACTAATTCACAGGCTGTGGAATGGGCAATGGCTACACGTTTTCAAGCCGACAGGAATCTAGTCATCAAAACAGGAGTCAAAGGTTCGTCTCTGGATCCCAGTGCAGACCCTAAGACAAGAGGCACCGTCAAAGTCGGATTTGATTGTACCATACCTCTAGATCGGGAACGAAATGATTTCAGCAAGACAAAACCGGGAATGCAGGTGAACCTGGAAGAATATCTAGATTAAATGATACTAACTTCCGAACAGAATGATATGTTGAAAGGTGGCCAAGATTCCACCAAACAAAAGACCATGAGGTTACTGGTCGACTTGGGTGAAGCTGCTGGTGCAAAAAGACTTATACCTGTAACCTCAGCCCATGTATCTGGAGTATCACCCCTGACTGGAGGGGAAGGATTAATCAGATTTTTGAAAGACCTAATGGCAGAGGGGAATTCAGAAACTGCAGTTGAAACGACCCTGAATTCTGCAGGCTGTGATAGGAGCAAATTCGAAGAAATGGACATCCCTGTAAAGGACTATGTCGAAAAACAACAAAACATCCTGGATGCCTACGAACGACTGGGAATAAAATTGACATTGTCTTGTACTCCTTATGATGATCTCAGTATTGAAGGAAATGCCTCCTGGGCTGAATCAAACGCCGTCTGCTTTGCCAATTCATATACAAAATTGAGAACAAACCAAGAATCCGGATTGTCAGCAATTGCAACCGCAATTTGTGGTTTCACGCCTGAATATGGGCTCCTTTTGGATGAGAATCGCGTTCCAAACCTGACAGTGACAGTGGACTGTGATTTGGAAGAACCTGTAGATTATTCAATCTTAGGAGACTGGATTGGGAAACAGATACAGCCACAATGGAAAATGGAATATGGGCCAATTCCGATAATATTTGGACTCAATAATTTGAATTCCGAATGCAAAAAAGCATTGACTGCTGCGGCTGCAAATTATGGCTGCCCAATGTTGTTTGTTGATGGTTTCACTGACAATCCCCGAAGCACAGATTCCCATACTGACATCAGATTCACAGCCATGGATCTTAAGAAACGATATTCAGAACTAGCGCCCAGGAACAGAGTTGATCTGGTGACTATAGGATGCCCTCAAGCCTCATATGAAGAGATTCAGAGAACTGCGGAATTAGTTGATGGAAAAGAATTGCCAAAAGGACGCTTGTGGTTGTTCACTTCGTCTGAAAATTTTGCGAAGGCAGAAAAAGAAGGATTAATCAAGATTGTAGAAGACGCTGGTGGACTCGTTCTACGTGAAACGTGCCCTGAAGTTGTACATTATAATCATGCAAAGATTAAACATATTTTGACAAATTCTATGAAGGCTGAACACTACTTGAAGTCAGGACTTAATTCGATTAATACCTCTGTTATGAAATTAGCAGGTTGTATCGAGCATGCTGCAAAACCGGATCTATTGAAAGTGACTCGAACTGAAAGAAGCTTAGGCAAAGTGCAACGCCTAGAATCCAGAAAAACACGTAAAGAAGGTAATGTAGTAATCTCAGGAAAAGGACTAAAGTCACAGAAGGAATGGGTTATGGAAGGTGAGGCCTTGGTTACTGATGTTCCAATAACCTTTCTAGGTTTCGTCAATCGTGAAACCGGAACCATTGAAGAGGAGGGACATCCAATCAATGGGGAATCCATGGCAGATAAAATTCTGATCTTTCCAAAAGGGAGTGGTTCAACAGTAGCACCCTACGTCCTACTCGGGTTATTCTACAATGGAAATGGCCCAAGAGCGATAATCAACACTGATTTGGATCAGCAAACTATACCGGCATGCAGTCTTCTTGGAGTCCCATATGCTCACTCATTCGACGAAGACCCCTGCCAGGCAATCAACTCAGGGGACAAAATTAGGTTGGAACTCAAGGGTGGTAATGTCAAGCTAGAATGTTCAGAGAGGTCTTAGATCCGAAATGACTATTTCCTAATTCGGGAAAGTATTGGAACTTTGCGATTTTTACGCCAGGACTCTATCCGATGACGGACCCCCGAACGAGTCTTCTCAGTCCAGTTTCGTAATCTGACTGAAACTTTTTTCGACTGCCAATAATCCTCACACTCTTTCGACAAGGCAATTATACTATCCATTACCTCATCCGTGAATTTGTGTAGACTCTGAGTATTAATCTCGGAACTTCCAAAGTACAGTGGGTCGCCAAATTTATAGTAGAATTTTCTCCAAGGGCGAGGTACTCGTTTGGAAATTGGCCATACATCATCTGTTTGGCGAATGGCAACTGGGACTACTGCAGCACCCGTAGCTGCAGCCAAACGAGCTACACCTGTTTTGCCTGGACCAATTGTACCGTCTCTTGAACGGGTCCCCTCGGGAAAGATACCTATGGCCCCTCCATCTTTCAGAACCTGAATTGCTCCGGCAAGTGCTTCCGTGCCTCCAACCTCTCGATTAACTGGAATCACACCTACCTGTTTGAACACTAAACGCCTAACAGCTCCATCAAAATGCTCCTTCTTTGACATGTAGGAAATTGGTCTTTTGACTGCAGTCATTATGAACGCAGGATCGATGTGAGAAAGATGATTGGACGCAATTATCAAGGGGCCATCCACAGGAATCTTAGCCCTGTCTAGATACCTAGGTCGGAACATAATCCGAAGAAAGGTTCCTAATGTTAACCTAGTTGTCGTGTAAGACAAAGGCGGTCGGTCAGCCATAATCAAACACCTATGGCGGAGTGTTTTATATTCTTGGTGTTTTATAAAAAAACCTAAATCAATGACTGTTCTTCCAGAATAACCGTCTGGACGGTAGCCAGACTATTAAGGCCATCTTCAACCTCGGTTGCAAAGCCATCTCTGTCTATACCGATAATCACAATCATAACGGCCTTCAGGCCAAAGGCAAAGGGTTTGACCTCATGTGCACCAAAACTGGCATCATTGGGTATGACTGTGGGTATAGCATCAACTATTGCATCCGTATCTGAATCTGGAGATTCAGGCATCAATCTGTATTTCAGGGCGACTTCTCCCATAAACCTAAGTTTTGAGGGGTCGTTTAATTAATTTGGGCCTTATTAGAAGAAATATTATTAAGTGGGATGCTAAGTGACAATCGATTGGTATGGCAATAGATGAAAACTATCTAACAGAGTATGAGAAAGTTGCAACCCATGACGGGGAGAACCAACCTATACAGATCTGGGCCAAAGACCAAGACTCCTATAGTGGAATCGGTAGCGATAAACTTGGCGTCTGGGGAACTATAGTTGGTGTTGACTTTGACCTTTGTATAGCAGATGGGGCTTGTATAGACGCCTGCCCTGTTGAAGTGTTTGAATGGATTGATACTCCCAATCACCCCGAATCTGATAAAAAAGCTATAATGATACGTGAAGAAGAGTGTATCATATGCCGTGCCTGTGAGTCGGTTTGTCCAGTTGAAGCAGTCCTTATTACCGAAGACTGAATAGGTATCGTATGGAAGAGCCTGAACTACGCATTGGAGGATGGGAAAAAGAGGGTAAGAGACGATGGTTCAGGAGATTGTTCACTCTGATTCTAGTAGTTCTTTTAGGTCTCTTGGTAATCGGCCCAATATTAATCGAATATAAAACTGCTGAAGTTGAGCAAAGTTCATTATATTTGGCGGCAGGAATCTGGAACGGGCCCTTTGATCAGAAATACACTAAAGAATTCAACGGACACTTCAAGATTTCAAGCCTGACCTATGACACTACGGACGGGAGGTCAGGGAGACTGATAGTTGTATCTATCAGTTCTCTAGTAAACGTGGAAAGCCAGATTCAAAGTATCGTAGTCGAAAAAATAAAAGAAAAAGCAGAGGACGAAGGTCTGACACTCGTTGGTAAGGGTATTGTCCTGAATGAAAATAATGATGACTTGCCGGCTAATGCAATTTTGTATAAATGGGACGCAAAAGTGACTGAGACTGCTAACTTTTTTGAACCTCTAGGTGTGGGTGAAATTGTGCATGTCAAAGCAATTTTCTGGACACAGAATGTTGGAGCAATATCATTAAACGGTGGATTCCAAACCACCATTTGCATTGCTTTTGGGACGAATCAAATAACTATAAATCAAGCGACTGAACTTGTTGAAGACGTAAGTTAGAGCGTATTATGATACTGTGTCCAAAATGTAGAGCCTTGATGAGGTTGAATAGAGAAACCAACCAAATGGAATGTAAAAGACCTGACTGTGGTCATATAGAACCCAAAGGAAAAAAAGCTAAGATAACTACAAGAAAAAGGATTGAACGAGAAATCGTGGTAACCGAAAGCATAGAAGGAACATTGCCAACTGTTAAGATTATCTGTGAGAAATGCAAAAATAATGAAGCCACATGGGTAATTAGGCAAACACGAGCGGCCGATGAGCCAGCAACCCGATTTTATCAGTGCACAAAATGTAAGCACAAATGGCGCGAATACTAAACTAAGCGACCGTTAGACTCCAAGAGTTTACCCTTCAGATGAGACATAAGCTCATCCTTTAATTCTGATGATTTTCCTATATCCGATGCATGACAAACCAATTCGAGGGCATTACGCAATGATTCCTCACCACCTATGCTTCTCAAGAATATCATTGATAGGTAATCTGAATCATCCAGGCTGGACTTGGCAGAATGATAAATTATGGAACGTGAACTCTCTTCCTTGAAACTACACAAGTGCATCCCCGGCAACTCCTTTGATATGTTTGTTATCTTGTTGATTGTTAGGCCTTCAATGTTTACGGCTGCATGCGAGGTGTGGTCCTTGTACTCCAAACGCAAGTCCCCATGTTTCTCCTCATCTATTTCGGAGGGCTTGACATAGCAACCTAAGAAATCAGCGTCGATTTCACCCAACCAGGAAGTATAGTGTCTACCAGCATCATCCAAATATTGAACGACCATGACCACCTTGGTGAAAGCACGGTTAATAGGTTCAAAACGAAAGACAGGTGAATAGGACTCATTGACTTCCAGATGATTTAGACGTATGACTCCAGATATAGGTTCAGCCAGATTAAGGCCACTTCCCTCCACTCTAATTCTAAAGAATAAATTATTAACAGACCCCTCTGAACCGTTCTTCATTGTCAGATTAAGGCTCACTTTATCTTTACATGTAAAATTCAGGGATTCTAAAACAAGGTGTTCGTGTTCCTCAGAATAATCGATAAAAGCCATAGAATTTTCGATCTTGTTTACAATCAATTCGCGTTTTTCTTCACGGATCAGTTCACTTTTTTGGTATGTCTCCACAAAATCACGCGGTTCGGTGTCCAACTCACCAGTCTTCAACCATTCAATTACCAAATATTTCAGGTTGGATTCAAGTGACTCAACATCCTTGTTTCGGCTTGTTATCAATCCTTTGATGTTTATGATCTCTTCAGAAATGCTATGCTTAGCCTCTTTTAAGAAATGGTTTGGACCGGGGCCTTCACTGCCCTTGTTACCTTTTGAATCAGGAGGTGAGTCATATCTATTCAATTTAGTTAAAAGGAAACTAGCTCGCTCCAATAACTCACTTAATGATGAAGTATCAGACAGATCGCTATGCAATGAATAGTACGTGTATAACAAAGGTATCATTTCGTCAGTCTGAGCTCCCTGAAGCCCTAATTGTTCCATGAAAGAAGGAAGGGCATCTAGATAGCCCACATGACGCTGATGGAGTGATGCCAAGCGCATATTGACTCTATTAATGATCTGAAAAGAATCTTTTACTAATTCAAATTTTCCTGATTGGAGGGACCTTGCCTTTTCCATATCATACCTTAACTGATCCAGATTACTCTCATAAACTGAAACTTTATGGAATAATTGTTCTGCTTTATCCAATTCGCCGTTAACACTTGTCCTTAGGAACCCTTCGTTCTGAAACCAATGGATCTTACTGTCTGATACGACTATTACATCACCACCATGATTCGAAAAAGAGAACCCCACAACCTTTTCTCTGGCTTGGTAGGACCAAGCCTGCTTCCCCTGATAGTCGATTATGTGGAATACAGTGTTAGAATAAACTCCAACCATATTGCCAGATTCCAGTACATAAGGGTCTTGTAGTTCATCCTTGGAACGATAGGTCCAGATTTCATCACCGTTGCGATCCTGACAAACAAGGGTTTTGGAATCCATAAGGAAAACATGTTTGACACCATCATTTGAAAACGAAACATTTGAGGTAGCAACTCCTTCCTTCTTCCACAATTCGGTTCCAGTATACGAAAATGCAATCATAGTATCCTCTGAATTAACAATCAGATAATCTGAAGAACATGAAATCTCAGACGCAATGTAATTGGTATCCAATTCAACTATTTTGTCGTCGGTTTCAACCAGAAAAAGGCCGGAGATTGTTGAAACCACCAACAAATTATTAGGGGCAAAAACAAATTTCTGTATTTTGTCCTCAAACGTTGAATCCCAAGAAACCTCACCAAAGCGACTGATCACCTTCAAAGAATTAGATTCAGAGAGTGCGATTCTGGTTCCATCGTCATTAACACAGAATTGACTGTTAGAATCTACTCCTCTGTAAGTCCATTTAATCTGACCCCAATAATCATAACATAGCAATGCATCTGCCGTCAGAACCAAAATTCCCTCCGCGTTATCAGAAATATGTATTTGTCTACCTCTCTTCAAAGGTACACTATCCAATAGTTCACGATTAGTAAAAATCGTAAGTGAAGACTTCGAGATTATTGCAGCCACATCACCTTTCAAATCACAGGATAAAGCCACTACGTCATCTTTGACTGACTGACGTGCTAGGAGTTTTACGGGTTTCCAAGAATCAATTTTAATCGAAGTACTTTGTAACATATCTTATGACTTGACCTCAGGGTAAAACCTCAAGTGTGTGGCTAAATAAGAATAAATGGGTGGAGCCACCGGAGGGATTTGAACCCTCGGCCTGCTGATTACAAGTCAGCCGCTCAACCGGGCTAAGCTACGGTGGCCTGATACCCTTGCAAGGTTGCTTAACAAAAGGTTTTACTTGCCGAACTGTATATATACAGCCCCCTTCTGCGCTGCAATCCCGTTTGTGGGACTGGAAATGTCGTGGCAAAAGGCCTCTATACTGCTTCAAAGCAACGTAGCAATCGCCAAAAACATCGATGGTTGGATAGATATTACAGAAAGCGAGCTTTGAAGCTGAAAGAAAAAGCTGACCCCCTACAAGGAGCACCGCAAGCCAAGGGTATAGTTGTTGAAAAAGTTGGTGTAGAAGCAAAACAGCCGAATTCAGGAATAAGAAAGTGTGTAAGAGTTCAACTCATAAAAAATGGTAGGCAAGTAACTGCACTTGCGCCTGGCAATCTTGCCATAAGTTTCATCGATGAACATGACGAGGTATTAATAGAAGGAGTCGGAGGTCGAATGGGAAGATCATATGGTGATCTTTCGGGTGTAAGGTATAGAGTCGCTAAGGTTAATAATGTATCTCTCAGAGAGATGGTTCGTGGTCGAAAAGAGAAACCGATAAGGTAAATATGGAAGAGGTTGAAGAAAATCCAGTTGAGGAAATGGTTGAAGTTTCCAAACCCGAAATGCCAGTTATACCTCTCTTTGGCAAATGGGACCTGACTGAAGTTAATATCGTTGATACAACATTAGAAAAATACATAAATCTGGACGCCTTCCAAGTACCCCACACAGGAGGTAGACATTCCAAGAAAAAGTTCGGAAAGAGAGGCCTCACTGTAATAGAAAGATTCATCAACAACTTGATGCGCTCAGAAAAATACACTGGGAAAAAGGCACAGGCCTATACCGTTCTGAAGAATTCCTTTGAAATAATCCATACTAAGAAAAAGGAGAACCCTGCTCAGATCCTGATTCAAGCCTTAGAGAATTCCGCCCCTAGGGCTGCAGTTGTATCACTAAGATATGGTGGGATCAGAGTGTATAGTGGAGTTGATGTCTCACCAACCAGAAGAGTAGACATAGCGATTCGGAATCTCTGCATTGGTGCTTTGGAATCATCCAAGAAACAACGTTCGATTGTGAAAGCACTCGCTAGAGAACTCATGCTTGCTTCGGAAATTAATCCAGACTCGTATGCCATCAGTAAGAAAGAAGAGACAGAACGCCAAGCTGAAGCGGCACACAATTAAAGTGATCAAAAATGGGTCGTAAAGAAGACAACATAAAGCGTGCAACCGCTTTATTCAATAACCTTAACAACATACGGAACATAGGTACTGCTGCACACATTGATCATGGAAAGACCACATTATCTGACAATTTGATATTTGGTGCAGGCATGATGTCTGAAGAATTGGCAGGAAAACAGCTCATGCTTGATTTTGATGAACAGGAATCGGCTAGGGGAATAACTATCAATGCTGCTAATGCCTCTATGGTACACGATCACAATGGTGAAGATTATCTGATTAATCTAATTGATACGCCGGGACATGTAGATTTTGGAGGGGACGTAACCAGAGCTATGCGAGCTCTAGATGGAGTAATAATCGTGGTATGTGCAGTTGAGGGTATTATGCCACAAACTGAGACTGTTATCAGACAAGCCCTTAAAGAAAAGGTTAAACCGGTTCTGTTTATCAATAAGGTTGACCGATTAATCGCGGAACTTCAAGTTACACCTGAAGATATGATGCAACGATTTGGAAAGATAATCACTGAGGTTAACAAATTGATTTCAAGAATGGTTCCTGATGAATTCAAAAAGGATTGGATGGTTGATGCACAGACTGGAACGGTAGCCTTCGGTTCGGCATATCATAATTGGGCAACATCAATCCCATACATGGCAAAGAAGAATGTTAATTTTAAACAAATTTATGATTTTATGGAAAAAGAACAAAGAAAGGAATTGGCCCAAGCAGCACCTCTGCATGAAGTCTTGCTGGATATGATTGTTGAAAAACTTCCTTCGGCAATCGTTTCCCAGAAGTATAGAATACCGCATATATGGAGAGGAAAATCAGAAGAAAAGATTGGACAATCCATGATGAATGCTGATGCAAGTGGAGATACAGCATTCATGGTAACTAAAGTTGTTCTTGATCCACATGCTGGTGAAATTGCTGTCGGGAGACTTTTCTCGGGTACTGTGAAAAAGGGAGACCTGCTGTACGTTGCTGGCATGCCGTCTGCCAATCGAGTTCAATCTGTAGGTATGTTTGTCGGTGGAGATAGAATTAACACCGAGAATGTTACGGCTGGAAATATTATTGCAGTTTCAGGATTGAGGGATGCCATTTCGGGGTCTACAATTTCTTCTGATAAAGAAATGACACCATTCGAAAGAATTATACACTATTCAGATCCTGTCGTCACTACAGCGATAGAAGCAAAACACACTAAGGACTTGCCAAAACTAGTCGAAGTGCTCAGGGCTGTAGCAAAGGCTGATCCATCTATTCAGATTGATAGTAATTTGGAAACGGGGGAGCACTTGATGTCAGGAATGGGTGAATTACATTTAGAGATTACGGAATACAGGATAAGGAACGAGCATGGTGTGGAGATCACGACTTCACCACCTATAGTAGTATACCGTGAAACTGTAGTTATGAAATCACCTGGAGAATTTGAAGGTAAATCACCAAACAAGCATAACCGGTTCTACATTACAGTGGAACCCTTAGAAGAGGATATCAGAGCTGCAATAGTTGATGGGACCATTCCATCAGGTGATATCAAAAAATCCAAAGAAGTAGCCAGACAACTAATTGATATGGGATGGACTAAAGTACACGGAAGAGGTGTGCTTTCGATTGAAAATAGTTGCGTGTTCGTAGATGCAACAAAAGGTATTCAAAACTTGTTTGAAACGCGTGAATTATTAATTGATGCTTTCAAAGAAGTAGTTAAAAGAGGACCAAGAGCCCATGAGAAAATGATGGGGGTTAAAATTATACTAGAGGATGCAAAACTTCACGAAGATGCAATTCATCGAGGTCCGGCACAGACTATCCCTGCCGTAAGGAATGGAATTAATGGTGCCTTGGTTTCAGCAGGAGTTGCACTACTAGAACCAAAACAAAATGTTTACATCAATGTTCCACAAGAACTGATGGGTTCGGTAACGAGTGAAATGTCGCAAAGGAGAGCTGAGATTGCTGGGATGGAAACTGAAGGCGACATGGTCACAATTACGGCGAAGGCTCCGATCAAGGAAATGTTTGGATTTGCAAGTGAAATAAGATCTGCGACGGGCGGAAGGGCACTGTGGAGTACTGAATTCTCAGGATATGAAGCATTACCACGTGACCTTCTAGACGAGATCACTGAAGAGATTAGACTGAGGAAAGGTCTCAAGGCCGAGATGCCGAGACCTGAAAATTACGCGGGTTAATCGTTTTTGGATTTAACCCTTCTAAAAGGGTGTACCCATGCTGCCAAATTTCTAGGACTTCTAGTTTGTATCCATAATTTTCCATTACCATGATATTTACATATCAATTGATCTCCAAATAGAAAACTACGTATCTTTCTTCCCGAACGCTCTATACTATAATCTAATGAACTCTCCCAAGCTACAGCGTAGCCATTATCTACAATATAAGAACCATTAACTTCAACTTCTTGAACATCGCCATATGAACCAAAGAATAGAAGACCAGTTCCACTTACTCTTAAGCCAAGCATGCCTTCCGCAAAGATACCCTTGAAACCTTCCCAAGTTGCACTGGTTTCAATATTTCCAAGGTGACAAAGGTAGGCCCCTCTTTCCATGTAAATAGTTTCATCATTTAATTCTTTGACAACTATGTCTCCTGAGTAACCTGGCGCAATACCAATTTTTCCAGAACCTCCTTCAGCAGTATAAGTATTAAGGAAAAAACTCTCACCGCCCATTCTTCTTTTAAGTCCTGCGAATAATCCACCCTTCATTTCGGTCTTAGGTTTAACTGTAGTATCCATCCAAGCCATTGAACCTGGCTCTACAATCACAGATTCACCCTCATTAAGAGTCATTTCCAAAAGTGAATATGAAGGTGCGCAAACTATGTCGTACTTCATTAGCCCTCCCTCGGCGGTAATAAGGGACCTAAGGCTCCACCAAGCCTACTTGGATCATGGGATTGAACCAAAATTCTTCCTTGACCTCTAAATTTCATTACTAAGCCCTCTCCAGACATCATTGAAGATATCCAACCACCTCCGGACTTTCCTATAGTATATTCCAATCCTTCGGTAAATGCTATCAAATGTCCATTGTCTATTGTTATACCATCTCTAACTTCAACTTCACTTATACGGCCAAAACCATTGACTAATAACTCGCCCTCACCTGAAGCCTTAACAAAAACTAGACCTTCCTTACTAAACATACCTTTCGTCAATCCTTGATATTGAGTATCTAATTCAATACTTCCTGAAGATCCCAAGTAACTTCCACCTGAGCATATCCAAGTTTCATTCCCAACTGTTATCTTACGTACTTCACCTTGATGTGTTGGTGCCAGACCCACTTCCCCTGATTGATTATCATTAGTTCGGTATGTCGATAAAAAGAATGATTCGCCTGCAAACATTGATTTGACTCCGGCCTTAAATGCACCCCACATCCCTTCATTCTTCTTTTTACGAGACTCTACTTCAATTTCCATATTGGAAGACGCTCGGTACATAGCTCCAGCTTCTGATACAAATTTTTCCCCCGGCTCTAAAATAACTACGGCAGAGCCAAAAGCTCCTTCGCTATCTATATTTATATTCATATTAACCTCGGAGTAAGCCAAGAGGCTATACCATCAATAGTACGTGTTTGCAAATATATTTTACCAACTCCACTAAATGTCATCACAAGTCCTTCACCAGATAACATTGTTGATTTCCAATTGCCCATACCTGAAATCTTATAATTTAAAGAAGGTTCAAAAGCTACTACATGCCCTGTATCTACTATGAAGTCTCCATTAATTTCCTTCTCAACAATACCGCCAAAAGAATTAAAGAATAAATCCCCATTGCCAGATACTTCAAGTAAAAAAGCCCCCTCTCCTGAAAAAAGTGCTTTAAAACCTCCAAATTTAGCTTTGACATTTACTTCTGGAGTACATGCTAAAAAAGCTCCAGCCATTATGTTTATATTATTATTAGACAATTTGTAGTGTTGAACTGAACCTGGAGACGCAGGTGCAAAGGTTAACTTTCCCCCATCTGGATGCTCATACTTTCCTAAGAAAAAACTCTCTCCTCCGAACATTTTGCGGAACATTGCTGAGAAGAATCCTCCTTGCCGTTGGAAACTGGAGTTCAGATTAGATGACATTCTGGACATTGCGCCGGGTTCAATCAAAATTGTTTCATTAGGCCCCAAATCGACGTCGACCTCCCCATAGGAAGGATTGCCTTTAATATCAAAACGCATGCTTCACTATACCGTTCCATCTATTTAAGACTAGGATTAATAGGTTGTATCCTCTAATCTCCGAGGGAATCCTTTATTTACCCCCCATCATGCCGACACATCTATCTCATGGAGGGAAATAACAATGGCTGAGAAACAACACTTGAATGTAGTATTCATAGGTCACGTCGACCACGGTAAGTCAACCACAGTTGGTAGAATACTTTTGGAAGGCGGAGCAATCGATCAGCACTTGATCGACAAGTACAAGAAAGAAGCTGATGAGCGTGGAAAATCTGGTTTTGAATTAGCATATGTCATGGACAATCTGAAGGAAGAGAGAGAACGTGGGGTAACTATCGACGTTGCTCATAAAGAGTTCAAAACAGATGCAAGACATTTCACGATTATTGATGCACCTGGACACAGAGATTTCGTAAAGAACATGATTACTGGAACATCTCAAGCTGACGCTGCAGTTCTGGTGGTTGCCGCAGATGATGGTATCGCAGCTCAGACAAAGGAGCACTTGTGGCTCTCAAAGGTTATGGGTATCGAACAAATGATCATCTCCGTCAACAAGATGGATATCACCAAACCTGCATACGATGAAGGCAGATACAATGAAGTCGTTGCTGAAGTAAAGAACATGTTAGGAATGGTGGGATTCAAGGATGACCAAATTAACATCCTACCTGCTTCCGGATGGAAGGCCGATAATATCAAGGAAAAAGGAGAGCTATCCTGGTTTAGTGGAGACACCTTGATGCAGGCTTTGGATAAGCTAACTCCTCCATCTGGGGCTGCTAATGCGAAGATAAGAATTCCTATTCAGGATGTTTACAAGATTTCCGGTATTGGTGCTGTTCCTGTAGGTCGTGTCGAATCAGGAACAATCAAGGCGGGGACCAAACTAATCTTCAAACCATCGGCACACTCTGGTGGAATAGAAGGTGAGGTTAAGTCTGTGGAAATGCATCATACCGAGATACCTCAAGCTGTACCTGGCGATAATATTGGATTCAATTGCCGTGGCATATCCCATACGGATATCCGAAGAGGTGATGTTGGTGGACCTTTGGATGATCCTCCATCCGTTGCTCGAGCTTTCAAAGCCCAAGTTATGATCCTGGACCATCCTAACGTAATAACTGCAGGATACACTCCCGTATTCCACTGTCACACTGCACAGGTGGCTTGTACTTTTGATAAATTACTGGCCAAAATGGACCCTCGAACTGGTGTAGTTACAGAAGAGAACCCAGACTTCCTGAAGAAGGGAGATGCTGCAATGGTTCTTATCAAACCAACCAAACCTTTGGCTATTGAAGAACAGGCGAAATTCAAACAATTAGCAAGATTCGCTATCCGAGACATGGGCGTAACTGTTGCGGCCGGTATGTGTCTGAAGATAGAAGAACACTGGGACTAATTGAAGATAAATGGCTCCTAAAAAGGCATCTAGTAGGGCTTGTATCTCCTTGCATGCCTTGAGCCATAGTAGTGTAGACGACGTCTGTGAACAAATAAAAACCATTTCGGACCGGACTGGTGTCGGGATGACTGGACCAATTCCTCTTCCTACAAAAAAACTGAAAGTTCCGGTAAGGAAATCACCCGATGGGGAAGGTTCCGAAACTTGGGATCGCTGGGAAGCCAGATTGCATAAGAGACTAATCTATATTGACGCAGATGAAAGAGCAATGCGTCAATTGATGAGAATCAAAATACCTGACGGTGTTAAAATCTCAATACAGATACAATCTTAGATATAAGGCGAAAGCAAGAGACAAAACATTGTTGCTGAAGAATATATAGGCAGCCATGAAAATCTGGCCACTTCGACTACTGCATTAGCTGCAGCTTTTATTGTATCTTGATTACCTGGACCCAAGACCTCTACGCCATCAACGTATTCTGTACCCATAGCTGCTTCAGCAGGAGAAATGTCGGCTATAGCTTCTTCAAGAGCCTGCTTAGCAGATGGCAAGATTCCCTCAGAATCCGATAGCGGATTATAGCCCCCAGGTTTGACATTAACATAGTGATTATCTGTAGATGCTAGGAGAATTGAATCTGCCATTCCTTTCAAACCATCTTGTAATTCTTTATTCATGCCTGGTGCAAAACCATTCGCATCCCAAAGCATTATCGCCGTGCGTTGACCTTGCCTGTCTGATGAAGAAGCTATTTCAATTACTAAAACACGCAGACCTCCGGGGCCAATTCCCCTACCCAGATCTTCACCGGGCATGTTTGAGATCCCCACCATAAGCTTTCCTTTGGTCAATGATTGACTCAACTTCAGTGCTTTAAAAGCTGATATCTCCAACATGGCACCTTCTTTTGTTCCTGCAGCCAGAGGTGAACGGCCCCACCCTTCCTGATTATGGAGATCAACCATAAGCCTAACACCTTCAGGATTCGATGAGGGGCGTTCCAGACGTGCTGCCAGCTCAGGTAAAATATCATCACTGTCTCCCGGTTTTACGAATATAATTGTTCCGTTACCTATCCCTATCGCATAAGCCGAAGGCGTATCGCCTTCCATCACCGTGGCTGATAAATAATTACTGTAATCTGTACTCTCGGAGGCATTGACCATCGCTTTACCAATTCTAGTTATGTCTTCATCCCTGAGAGGATTATGATCATTAGTAGTAGCCCCATGAAAAGCAAATCCTAAACCCGGAAGAACTGGATCTATCTTTACAGGAAGATTAGACCCTCCTAATTCACCAAGAGGACCGGGATGAATGCCAGGAATGGCTATGAATGCAACCGTCTCCCCCTTCTTACGAATTGAAATCCAACCGTTCTTGGTCTCAAAGGTCTGACATATTTCGCGTATGGCTTCTGTCAAACGGCGGCCATTTCCTGTAGAAAAATGGTCTATGAATGCAGACATGTGTCGTGTCCCGCTAACACCAACTGCTTTTTTGTATGGTGAATCTATCAGAAACAGGAAAAAATGACTTGCAAAAGCAAGGGCGATTGTAGCCAATAACCCAAAATTAAATTCAGACATGGATTCGCCATACCAGAAATAATAAACACTGATAAAAGGTGAAATAAGGGATAATGGAAACGCAATTCGGGCAGGTGCACTACCATGTGTCCGTAAAGTAAGATACCACAAACCACCCATACAGCCAAATCCGAACGCTAGACCCTTACTTGGCTCGCCAAAATAATCGCCTATGGCTATAGTTATCAGCATTAACAATGATCCTGTGGCCCCAGCCTGGAGTCCATACCGAACCGGATAACGCCCATCCCAAATCCACGATATATGGGATACCAGATATGATACTAATATAACTGGGATTGAAAAAGTAATAATGGCAAATATACCAAAATCAATAGGTGCCTCAGCACGATCTAAAGTTTTTAGGCCACTGTAAACCAACAGCATAGTAGTAGCCAGAAAAAGAAGAAGACTTGGCATTACGTCGGGAGTATGGTACAAGAATCCAGTCAAACGGGCTGGCGGCGGAGTAACTTTGTCAACGTTGAGCTCAGGATGCATAAATTATCACGAATGAATTGATTTGATAAGTAAGGACATGTCATCCTTAAGTCTATCAGAAGTCTCAACCAAGGTACCAGTTACAATTATATCTGCCCCTGCCGCCACTGCTTTGGATGCAGCCTGGGGTGTGCGTATTCCACCGCCTACTATCAAGATCACCTCTGTAGCATTTTTCACAGCACTAATAATAGCATCCGGTACTGGTTCTAAGGCACCAGACCCGGCCTCAAGATAAATATACTTCATTCCCAAATATTGTCCCGCAAGAGCATGAGAAACAACCAAATCAGAATCGTCCCGAGGAAGTGGTTGGACCTGACCAACACGGCCTGCTGCCATACCTGGTGCAATAACCAGATATGCCATAGAAAGGGGCTCTAAACCAGTCTGTTGAACCCAACGTGCGCTGGCAATCTGTTCTCCAACCAGAAATTGACGACTTGCACTGTTTAAAAGGGACATAAAGAAAATTGCATCGGCCCTTCCAGACACGGACGAAGCATGAGTTGGGAACAAAATTACAGGTAAGTGTGTTATCTCCTTTATGGCGTCAACTGCTGAATCAACCTTTTCCAAACTCAAATCTGTTGAACCACCAACCATGAAACCATCGGTTCCAGCATATGCAGTCTGGGTTGCTAATTCAACTAACTCATCGGCCCCCATCTTACCTGGATCCAACAATGTGAAATGAAGAGGCCTCTCTTCTCGGCGTTTGATTACATAGGCATGAACGTTCAAGAACAGGCTAGTCAGATAAGACCATAAAAGACCAACGGAGAGTCAAAAAATAAAGGAAAAAAATTAATCCCACTCCATATCAAAATCAATTTGCTCTTCCTCTTCCTCTTGAACAACAGCGGATTGAACCACTGGTGTTTCTGTAGACTCAGCCACAGTTTCTGCTACTACTGGAACTGCCTCTGCTACTACTGGAGCTTCGACTGGTTCTACACTTGGAATAACTGCCTGAGACATAACTGCTGCAATTTTTGATGACGGAAGTGAATCTATTCGCAAGCCAGGTAAATATTTAGGCTCAGATTCGGGTGTTATCTCCGAACGAAGGCGCAATACCGTATCCTTATCGACCTGTACATAGGAATCTGAATAATCTCCGCCTCCGACGGCTACAGGATAAGCAATGAAGTCACGTCTTCTCCTAGCTGCCCTGATAGGCCTTGGCGGCAACTTAATTTGTGGCCTGGGTTGTTCTTCAGGTATCTCAGTTAGGCCCAGAGTAGAAGGGAGAGCCGTATAGAACTGGGGATCTGATGTCTGCACCTCTGTTTTGCTCTTCACTCCGCGTTTACGTGGCCTGGGTTTAGATTGGCCTATTGTCATAAGATAGAATATTACAACTAAGGTTAACATACAAATAACTGCGCCGATTGTCGGGTCCAATCCTGCAGCAATCAAAAAAATAACGACCACTACTACAGCCACGGCCACTAAAGATAACATCAATATTTTTTTGTCACCTTTAGAACGACGCTTTTTCGAACGCTTCCTAGGACGGCGTTTTTGACCTAGATTTGGACCATTTGCCATAATCATATCTCTGAGTTGACAATGTAGACGGCGTATAAGCTTTACTTGTGAAAAGACTTTTGTATTGTTGACCTGCACAATTATAATGCCGCTACTTTCGGTTCATAAAAACTGCGCGGAATTTATCCAAAAGACAGGCTGCATGCACAGTTAATAATGAAGGTGGCTATGCATGAAACCGTAATACCGATGATTAAAGTCAAAATGGGCGATGGTAAGGTCCACACATATGAGGTGGGAATCACTGCGGAAGACGTTATCTCAAACATTCTCGGACGTAAACATGGGGCTGTAGCAGCACTTGTTGACGGAATCGAACACGACTTCTCGCATGTCCTCAAAACAGACTGTAGCATCGAGCCCATCTTGGGAGTATCAGATGCCGGACTGTACATCCTGCGCCATTCCTGTGCCCATCTGTTAGCCCAGGCTGTTACGGAAATGTTCCCGGATGCAAAACCAACAATTGGTCCACCAATCGAACATGGATTCTATTACGATTTCCACATGGAACCGATTAGTGAGGACGAGCTTCCAAAAATAGAAAAATGCATGAAAAAGCTGGCGAAGCAGAATCTAAAAATCGAACGCGAAGAACATGGGAACACGAAACTCCGTAAGATGTTCTCGCAAAATCAATTCAAAACCGAGATTATGGATGATAAGATTGGGCATGATGTTGGTTCATCAGCTTATAGACAAGGGAATTTCGTAGATCTCTGCCGCGGACCGCATGTTTCTAGCACTTCACAATTACGCTGGTTCAAACTTACCAGTACAAGCCAAGCGTATTGGCGAGGTGATGCAAAGAGAGAGCCTCTGACGCGCATCTATGGACTATGCTACGCAACAAAAGAGGATCTTAAGAAGCGTGAAAAACAGATAGAAGAAGCCGCACTCCGTGATCACAAGAAAATTGGAAAGGAAATGGACCTTTACATGATCAACGAACTTATAGGTAAAGGATTACCAGTCTGGTTGCCTAACGGAGAACTTCTAAAATCCGAGATTGAAAAATTTGCGGTTGAAACGGAAAAAGCTTATGGTTACGAAAGAGTTACCACACCCGTTCTAGGCAAACAAGAACTTTTCGAAACTAGCGGCCATCTACCACACTATGCCGATTCGATGTATCCCCCTATAGAAATGGATGATGGAACTTACTATCTTAAAGCAATGAATTGTCCTATGCACCACTTAATTTATCGTAACAAGAAACGATCATATCGAGAACTACCACTGAGAATTGCAGAGTATGGTACTGTCTATCGTAACGAATTATCTGGTACCTTAACCGGACTTCTGCGTGTAAGAATGTTATCCATGAACGATGCACATATCTATTGTACGCTTGATCAGGTAGCCCAGGAATTTGCAGACAATATTAGAATGGTTCGGGACTACTATGCAACCTTTGGTTTTGAAGACTATAAATTTCGATTGTCGCTTTGGGATTCAGAAAATACTGACAAATACATTGGACTGCCTGAAAATTGGGAAATTACCCAAAATCACCTAAGACAAATTCTTGATGACTTGGAAGTACCGTATGAGGAAGGAGAGGGCGAAGCTGCATTCTACGGGCCAAAAGTTGATGTCCAGTTTACCACCTTACTGGGTCGTGAGGAGTCTATGGCAACAATCCAGCTTGACTTTGCCGCAAAAGAACGCTTTGACCTGACTTTTATAGACGAAACGGGGTGCGAAAACAGCAATCTTTTTGTTATACACCGAGCACCCCTATCAACCCACGAAAGATTTATAGCTTTTCTAACTGAACATTGGGCTGGAAATTTCCCAACCTGGCTTTCACCAATCCAAGCCCAGGTCATCACCATCTCCGAAAAGCAAAATGAATATGGGGGTAAAGTAGCAGAAACGCTGGAGAAGGCTGGTGTAAGAACCAAGACCGACTTTTCTGATAATACCATAGGAAAAAAGATTCGTGTGCATCGTAAAATGAGACCGGCTTACATGCTAATTATAGGTGAAGAAGAATCGAAAAAGAAAACGGTGGCTATCAGAAATCGTGCTGGAAAGCAAAGGAATGATGTTGCACTGAATGACTTCGTCAAGGAAATACTTGAAGAAATCAAAAATCGGAGTGTAGAACTGAAGATAGTTCCCTCCTAAATATTAACAAAAATGAAGAAACACCTCTGACGCTTATGGCGCAGAGGGAGGGATTTGAACCCCCGAGGGAAATTCCCACCGGCTTTCAAGGCCGGCGCTATACCGGGCTAAGCGACCTCTGCCCTAAAAAGAAGAAGGCCCAAGCTAAGTGCCTAGGCTAAACGATCGTGGAAATCAGAGGTTCTTACCTACGTCCACGAGCCATTGGAGACCTAGCCACATTTCCACCTTTGTCAATGTAGTATAGGAAACCATCTGCACGAGTGACGCCTGCGGTAGCCACCATCTCAGGTCCCCCACCGGTCTTCTTTCCGCCACGTGCCATCTTGGTACGCCATACGTTACCATCTTTGCCTAGGTAGTATAAATACCCAGCATCCTTGCTTACTCCTGTGTTAGCTACGACTTCAGCCATTGTTTCACCATTGATTACAGGAAGTAGACGGTATATATACTTAACCGGTCTATCGACGACAAAATGATAAATAAGTAATTTCGACAGATATAGTACCCCCAATAGATAAATTTATATTGAAGTGTGCCCACTATACTACGGATTACATATGAATCTGTCAATGAATTTTAATGACTGGGCATTTATGGACTTTTTTGTTTCAATGCTTATAGTTGGAATTGGTATTGCTCTTCTTGCAACGGGTCTGTTCACATCCTACTTTGGGGCTGGTAAATCACAGAAGATCGGATTTGGACTTCTATTCTCTGGCGTGGCTATACTTGTAATTGTTTACGCTTTGACCTTTGATGCGGGCCTGGGAGTGACTGAACAATTTAATGAGAAAGAATTCAAACAGGCTCTTGCTTCAGGAGTAGCAGCGCTAGCAGGAATGATGGTGGGAATGTTTGTTATCCTTTTTGTCCTAATGAAAGTTGATACCGTCGATGATCTGGAGGATCTTGATCTGGAGGACCTGGAAGACTTGGACCTTGATGAAGAACTGAAAAAACTTGAAGAGGAATTAAATGAGGGTGATAGTGATAAGCCCGCAGACGAAGAAGAGGCACAGGAGGAGAAAGAGTAATGGACGCCGACTATGCAGAAATCGCAATAATTATGGGGATTGTTGGAGCAATGCTATCCATGCTTGGCATGGGATTGTTAATAGCATACTATGGCAGTAGCAAAACCAGAAATGTCGGGTTTGTTTTCTTGGTGTTCGGTTTGATCCTAGCCTACTATTTATCCACTACTGGTGATTCCGTAGAACTACACAATTCGCTGCTGGCATTCATTGGAGGAATGCTAGGTGGAATACTAGGGATTATAGCCTTCCTAGTGGCAATAATAAAGTCCTAGTCTTGGAACCCTAAGCTTAGCACTACTCTAAAATAGAATAACTATTCGTAAGAATCGTGAGCGCAGATAAAGAGCTCTGGAAAACCGGCAAACCTGCCAAGGACGTAGATGGTGAAGAAACAGGAGATGACGACACGCTAGATCTGTCATCCCCTTCACCAGATACTGACAACAATGATGAAGATATTGAAAAAGCCTTGAAACTAGAAGAAGATAATTGGTTGCCTCTACTCGGGAAAGAGGATAGTGTCAGCATTAGAACTGTAGGGCTTGTTGGTACGGTTACTATTCTTCTCTTGACCGGAGTACTAGTCCTATTATTAAATGAACAAAAAATTGAGATAAGTGTTCCCTATGAAAAATATGAGGAAATGGCTATCTACGATAT
>Ga0209554_1000717_pt1 | contig 27564 bp, 28 predicted proteins | sample MarorgKNORR_S2LV_5_FD_188221 | JGI IMG/M metagenome (GOLD analysis project Ga0209554, IMG submission 188221) | Marine microbial communities from the Southern Atlantic Ocean, analyzing organic carbon cycling - Bottom_A/KNORR_S2/LV (SPAdes) (version 2) | ecosystem: Environmental > Aquatic > Marine... | reverse complement strand
TCAAAATGACCGTACCTTTTCGTGAGAGTTCACGATATTGGCTAACGATCCACCGGGAACGCGTTTGCCGGTATTCTACACGCAAGGCGAAACGGCTTAAAGGCACGGTTAACTGGCGTTGCGACGACCGCAGACGGTCCTACGCCACCGAGGTCCTGTTGTATCCCCCGTGAACCGCGATAGAATTCAGGCTCTCTTGGCAATCACTTCCCGGCCAAAGTCTTCTATGAGGTCACGGGCGCCTTGGATGTCGGGGACTGAGATGGCCACGTTATCGACCCCGGTGGCCTCCATGATCTCCAGTTTTTCGATGATCTCCGGTCCGGTGCCTGTTAGCGACCTGGCAAGGACGTCCTGCCTGACGAACTGCTCTTCGCCTGGTTTCAGGAAAACCATGTGACCCCGGTGCACGTCCAGGTACAGTCGATCCGACGGTGTCCCATGGGTGCTGGCGTACTCTTGGATATAGGCTTCGTACGCGTCGCCCGACTCGGAATCCGGCTGAACGCCCAAGTTGGCCCCGGGGCCGTAACTGGCCTCCCATTGGGCGTGAACGCCCGGCAACAGGCTGGGGCCCACCCTCGCCATAACGCGTTCAGAGGTCAGGGTCTCGCCTTCCCGCAGCACGCAACCGAAAGCCAGCGCCACGGTGTAGGGTTTTTCGGCGCTGCGGCCTGCTTTGGCTGCGGCATCGCTGATGGTGGCATAGTCATCGGTGAGGTCGCTGCGTCCCCGAAGTGTGGTGACCCAGCCGTCGGAGAGTTCGCCCACCGCCTGGAGCGCCCGGGGGCCGTTGGCCGCAAGGTAGACCGGGATCGGGTCTTTGATATTGATGAAATCAGCGTGGTCGGCGTGCACCAGCCTGATCCAGCGCTCCTTTTCTCCCTCTTTGAACAGCACGTCTTCCCCGCGCAGAAGGCCCCGCACCTGCTGGGTGTACTCTTTCAGCTTTGCAACAGACATCTGGGGCAAGCCCATGGTATTCCGCCCGGTGTAGCCAGTTCCCATGGCTAGGATGACCCGGCCCGGGGCCAATTTGTTGATGGTGGCGATGGCCGACGCCGTGACCGGCGCGATGCGGTTGGTAGGTATGGCCACCAGGGTGCCCAGCTTGATGCGGCTAGTGTTCTGCGCCGCCAGCGCCATGGTCGCGTAGACGTCACTGTAGATGAGCTGGGAGTCATAGAACCAGGCGTGGGTGAATCCTGCCTCTTCGGCTGCTTTCACCTCCCGCCACGCCTCTATGTATGAGGGGATACCTATCCCGTAATCCATGGTTCTCCTTTTGTTCCCTAAATGGGTCCCAGATCACGCTACGCAGCCGGAGCCGGTGATGCGTCTGCAGGGTAGCACGCCGGAAAATAACAAGGCCGTCCCGATCGATCGGGACGGCCTTGTTGCTTTAGCTTCGCTGTCTGAGGCTCAGGCGGACTTCTTCTGCCTCAGCGGGGCGCTAACCTCGTGGAGGAACCCCAGTATCTCTTTGTGGGACTGCCAGACCCCGGTCTCGTGATAGGAGATCCCCTTCTCCTGGCAGAATGCCCGCACGATCGGTTGGGCTTTTTTGAGGTTGTTGCGGGGCATGTTGGGGAACAGATGATGCTCGATCTGGTAGTTAAGTCCGCCGTACCAGAAGTCGGCTATCGGGCTGCCCTGCACGTTCCGGGCGGTCAGGACCTGCTGGTGCAGGAAATCCAGATCGGTATCTTTCTCTAAGATGGGCATGCCTTTGTGGTTAGGTGCGAAGACCGAGCCCATGTAGACCCCGCCCAGCGCCCGGTGGACCGCGATGAAAGCCGCTCCGTACCAGGGCCCAAGGAAGAAGAAAATCACCGCCAGGTAGGCGGTCAGCCCAGCGATCACCAAAACCGGCTCGGTGATGGGGTAGCGCATCCGCTTCTTGCGAATCTGGTAGACGATGCCGCCAAAGAGCAGGCTGATGGCGGTCAACGTCAGCAGTGGGTAGAACAAGAACGCCTGGTGCCGTACTGCTAGCTTGAAGATGCCTCGCGTATTCAAGGCCTGTTCATGGGTGAAGGCAAAAAGCGAGACTTCGATGTCGCCGTCGATGTCCATTTGATTGGGCGAAACGTGGTGTGTGTTGTGCTTGTCTTGCCACCAACTGGGTGTCATGCCCGTTAGGAAACCCACTCCCAGTAGGACCCAGTCGTTGTTACGGACCGTCTTGAACATCTGCCGGTGCCCTGAGTCGTGACCCAGGAATCCCAGGTTGGTGAACGTTAGGGCTAGGAAGACGGCGTTCAGCATCTGTATCCACAGTGTGCCGCTGAAGATGACCAATACCGCGACGCTGATCGCGACCATCGCCACCACGCTGGTAATCTTCCACGCATAGTAGAGGTATTGCCGGTCTAGGAGCCCCGCCTGGGTTATCCTGCGTTTCAACTCAAGGTAGTCCCGGTCTCGTTCCCGTTTGGTGACGGGCTCCACCGAATCCGACACGTCGATAATCACGGGCGCGATACCGACCGCGGACCCAATCATGTTTTCTGTGCTGATGGTATATATCTCCAGAAGCCATCGGCTTCGTAGTCTAAGCAGGGCCTAATCGGGCTTTGGCGGCCAGCGCTGTAGGCTGGATGTTTTCCGCCGGATATCGTCCCAAAGTATAACCGGTTGGCGCCCCAGTCTCCAACCGTGACCGGAGCGTGTTCTGGGGAATCCCCGTGTGCCTATCAGGCCTTGGCCGCCTCCTCGCGGATGTTCTTGGCCGCCGCTTTCAGGGCGTTCAGCACGATGGTCTGTGGCGCCGGAGCCACGGATGTGTAATTGACGCCCATCTCGAGCAGGTCTTGGGGCGTGAAGCGGCAGGCGGCGTGGTTCACCGGGATATAGACCCCGGCCTTGCCAACGGTCTTCACCTTGGCGGCCAATTCCACAAATGTTTCCCTCAGCTTGGGGTCTGCCGGGTCGGTGAATCCCAACGCCGCGCTGATGTCGGTGGGGCCAAGGGAGATGAGGTCGACGCCGTCCACAGCCGCGATCTCGGAGATCTCAGCCAGGCCCCGTTTGTCCTCGGTCATGACGATGAGGAGGATCTCCTCATTAGAGGTGCGCATATGCTCCTGCCAGGGCACCGCACCATAACCGGCAGCCCGGGAACTTCCGGCGCCACCCCGTTCTCCCAGGGGCGGATACCGGATGGCCTCCACCGCCTTCCTGGCGCCCTCCGCGCCGGCGATATGGGGCACCTGGATGCCCTGGGCGCCCATGTCCAGCAGCCTCAGGATGGTCTTGGGGTTCTCATCCGGAACGCGGACAACTGGCGTGATGTCGCACAGGTCGGCGACCCGGATCATCTCGCCCACGGTCTGCAGATCGAACATCGAGTGCTCCATGTCGATGAAAGCGCCGTCGAACCCAGCGCTGGCTATGATCTCGACAACCGCCGGGTCGGCGAATCCCACGTGGCTCACAATGGCGAGGCCGCCGTCGCGCATGATCTGTTTGATCTTATTCGGTTTCATGATTCTCTCCCCGTTTGGCCGGCCGTAGCCCAGTCTCGAATTTCCGGGCGCAACCTTGGATATCTGAAGCTGAACCGAGTGTAGACACGCCCGTTTCGGGTGTCAATCTTGAGTGCTGGCCGCGGGAGTAAAGATAGCTGCGCCCCAGCTTTTAAACCAATTCAACGGCGTCTCCCACCGAAACTGTGCCGGTGGTCTCGACCGTGCCGTAGACGCCGAAGTAAGGGGAGCGGTCGCTGGGGCGATAGCTAAGGATCAGCCGGGGGACGTCGAAGTCCCGTTCGCCGGTTTCGGGGTCCAGGGTGGTGATGGCGCAGCGGGGGTCTGGGGCCACCATCTTCACCCTTAGGTCAGGGCCTATCCGGACCACCCCGCCCAGCCAAGAGTCCTCTTCATGGGGAGAGCAGCCGTCCAAAAGGAAGTTGGGACGGAACCTTCTGCCTTCGAACTGTGGCCCGCCGTTGATCCGGCTACTTAGGTGGTCAAGAGAAGCTTGTGACAGGACCGAAACGGGGTATTCATCGAAGCATTCGCCCGGGTTGCCGGTCTTCACCAGGCGCATCGTCGAACCGCAATAAGACGAGAGCGCCTCGTTCCAAGGGCCGGTGACCTCCCGTCCCGCAACCTCGCGCCAATGGACTTTAGCGCTGATCTCATCGCCCAACTCTGTTGGCCCGTTAATAAGCCGGCCGTCAGGAAACTGGAGAGTCAGTTCATCGGACTCCGCCGAGTAGCCGGCCCGGACCAAGGCCAGGCGGCCATGCTGGCGCTGGGTCACCAGTCGCCCCTCGGCGTCAACCAGGTAAAACCGGCGGTCCTCTACGATTCCGGAGTTGCCAACGGACACCGACTCAACCTGATTCAGCGCCAGAGATTTCACGGGCGAGGTGAATATCGACCCGATAGAAGGCAATGGGCACCCCTTAGTTTATGGCTGGCGCCGTCTTGGCCGAAGCCTTAAATAACACCTTAGCTGGGACGGGTGCCCAGCACAACCGGAAGCTCCTCCACTGAACCGTCTCTGTGGATCACTTCCAGCGTCACCTCATCGCCGGGCCTGGTGTTGTTGGTGAGGTAGACGATGAGATCGGTCATGTCTCTGATCACCGACCCGTTGATGCCCGTTATGGTGTCGCCGCCCAGGGCGTACTGTATACCGTTCACAACCTCGGTCCGGTCACTGCCGGTGAGGCCGCCGTCATCCGCCGGGCTGTCCTGGCCAACGCTGAACACCAAGGCGCCACGAGTGCCCTTGGGCAAGTCCATCAGTTCTGCTGAGGCTGACCTCAACGGCCCCCCGGAGATGCCGAGCCAAGAGTACTCGTACTTCCCGTCCTTGATCAGAGCGGGCACCACCATCTTGGCGATGTTTATGGGCACGGCCAAGCCGATGCCGGCGCTGCTGCCCGAGCGGCTGATGATCTGGGTATTTATGCCCACCACCCGGCCAAGGCGGTCCAGAAGAGGGCCACCGGAGTTGCCGGGGTTGATGGGGGCGTCGGTCTGTATCACCTCGGGAACGGTGAACTGGCTGGCCGTGCTGCGAATGGTCCGGCCCACGGCGCTTATGATGCCGCTGGTCATGGTGAACGTCTGCCCAAAGGGCGCGCCGATGGCCACCGCCAGTTGTCCCACCAACACATCGTTGCTATCGCCAAGGTCGATGGGTACCAGGCCTTCTATCGGCTCCAGTAATTCCAGGACCGCCAGGTCTGAATCTGCGTCTCCGCCCAGCACCTTGGCCAAAACCTGGGTCCGGTCGGCGAATATGACCGTGACTGTCTCGGCGCCGTCCACCACGTGCTGGTTGGTGATGATGCGGCCTTTCTTATCCCAGACGAACCCGGAGCCTTCACCCCGTGCCAAGAAGTCGTCGGGCGCTCCGGGGATGTTGGGAAACCGTCCGGTGCCGTCGTTGCCTTCCAGGCCCTGGATCACCTGGATGTTGACCACCGAAGGCAACGCCTTTTCGAAGATACGGTTCATGACCGTTTCTTGGGCGGCGACCAACCTGTCTGCCTCGGTGTCGCCGGTGATGACCAGCGTGGCCGGCTTGGTTGTTTCCGCGACTCCGGTAGTGGCGCCGGAGGAGGATGCCGCGTTGGCCTGAAGGTTGTTCTGAGCGGTTGTTTCCGGTGTAGCCGTCGCGTCGCCACCACAGGCCGCGATCACAAATAACAGCAGTCCCAGCGCTCCGGGGATCAACCAGGTCTTAAAAGATCTTGTGCGGAGTGTCTTCAATCGGTCCATTCTTATACGTTCCATGATTATGAGTTGCCAAGTTCCAATATACGTAAAATACGTTTTTTAATCACGCCATGGATTCCGTCTGGTTGTTAACCCGTGCGTTTCTTGCCGGTTTTCTCCTCGAATAATTGCCAGGTGAGGTCGTTGAACGGGTAGTATTTTCCGGGAGAGCACTGCTCGATCTCCAACTGGGCCTTGATCACTTCCTCAACCTCTTCCCGCTCGTGGGCGATGCGGATGACCTCGTCCACCACCGAGGAAGGCACCACCACCACGCCGTCATCGTCGCCCACCACGGCGTCGCCGGGGCGCACCAGGACTCCTCCGCACTGGATGGCGTCGTTCACTTGCCAGGGCCAGAACTCTGCGGGCCCCTGCTTGGCGGTGGTGTTGGCGGAATACACCGGGAAGCCGTAGCCCTTGAGGGTGTTGCTGTCGCGGGCGGCGCCGTCGGTGACCAGTCCGCCGGCCTTCAGCTGCATCATGCGCAGGAATTTGATGTCGCCGCCGATGGAGCTGTATTCCCAGCCCATGGCGTCGATCACCAGCACCTCCTCGGGTCCGCATAGTTCGATGGCTACATATTCGGCCGACTGGTCTCCCTTCGGTTTGTCCGCCACCAGATCGGGCCGGTGGGGCACGAACCGGAGGGTAACCGCGCGTCCGGCCATGTGCTGACCGGGCTGCAGCGGTTTGGCCCCGTGGATGAAGCCCATGGGCCAGCCCATCACCCAGAGTCCGTCGATCAGGGTCTGAGTGGGGATGGTCCGGAGAACTTCAAGGGTCTCGGTGGAGATGGGAGTGGCGTCGGGCATGGTTGTTTCCTCTTTTTGATGCTGGGTTGGTCCTTCGACAGGCTCAGGATGAACGCGCGCCACCTGCAACATGCTGACGCCATAGCGCATAGGCAAAAAGTGGTGCGTATTTGGGCCTGGGTCTGACCGCGACCAGCCGGCCTTCCCGCATACGTACCTCCTGGAACACCTCCCGGGCCAGTCCCCTTTGTTGCGCCGCTGTCACCCCTGGATGATTCCAAAGCGTCGGCAGGTCCTGCAACAACCTGGAAGCCCGGTCAAGGTTTGGCATCATGAGCTGAGGGGGAGGAGGTTGGATGCTCTTCACCTGTCGTTGCAGGACTTGGTGCTCTGCCTTGAACGTTCCGTCATCTATAGCTCCCCATAGGTGTTGCTTCCGGAGGAGCGTCCGAAGCATTAAGACTTTCTAACGGGAAGGAATCAGAATTATAATCCCACTGATATATGTCAACATCTGGCGGGAAAACCGTGGTTGCCTTTGAACTGTTCCGGGTAAGAACAGCTACCGAATCCCCATTGGCAACCAGCTTGGCCACCAAGTTTCTGCCGATAAGGCCAGTGGCTCCTGTGACTACAATCCTCATATATCCTTTCTTATTTGGACGACCTATAACTCTAACCAGTCATGGGGCTTAGTATTTAAATTAAACGTGGTTACGCAACATGAGCTCTTGTGGATATGGGTTCAGATAAGTCTGTTGCTTGACCCATTCAGGAACCGGATGTCGGTTTAAGTGATGACGCAAAAGAGTAATCGGTACAACCAGGGGTATCAGCTCTAGGCGATATTGGTCAATCACTTCAATCATTTCGCGTTTGTCGTGGCTATCTAAGTAGTTCTTCAGGTATCCCATAATGTGCTGGAGTACATTGGCATGTTTAAGGCTAGTAGAGATTTTGCTCAACGTTTCCATAAATAATCGGCCATACTGAGGGATTAAATCGCGCATAGCAGCGCGACCCGATTCGGAGACGAGTTGCCCTAACTGCTTTTGAGCACGATGGTCATGCGCCATTATTGACAGTTTATGAGATGCGTGGAATTCGACTAAGTCACTAGGCTTTGGATTACTAGAAATTAGTCCACCAAAGCGCTGGTATGCAAATACTTTACCGATAAAATTCTCTCTAAGCTTTGGATCGCGTAACCGTCCTTCTTCTTCTACTGGCAACATCGGAAACCGGTTAACTAATTGTCCTGCGAATAGTCCTCTTCCGTTCCTCGATGCAGGTCCATCACCTTTATAAACCCTAGTCCTAAAAAGGCCACAACTAGGAGAATCTTTTTTGAGAATATACCCGTGAAGACCAGCGTCTTTAAGTTCCTCTAGGCGACCTGAGGACCATTTATTCATTACTTCGGTGTAATCAGTCCCAGACTTTGGAGCAACCAACCTTGGGTTTTCGGATTCTCCCACCAATCTTATGTTTTCTCGAGGTATTCCCATGCCAACTTCTACTTCCGGACAAACGGGTACCCACTGCACGTAGTGTCCGAGAGTACTTAGTAATAAATCATCTCTGACATGTCCCCCGTTGTAGCGTACTTCTTGCCCTAAAAGACAAGAGCTTACTCCCAATCTAATCGGTCCTGGTGCCTGGAAAGGCGGTGTTTTTGAGGTCATCATTTACGCTTTGTTGCCAAGTTAGTCTGTTTAAATATCATCGAAGATCCCTTTGTGATAGCAGTTGTTCTAGCTCCACTCCGAGACCATCCGCCAATTTGACTATCGCGCCTAACGTTAAGTTCTGCTTGCCATGTTCCACTGCGCTAATATAAGTGCGGTCGAGATCAGCGGAGTCAGCCAGTTGCTGCTGGTTCCAACCAAGGCCTTTGCGGATTTCTTGTACTTTTCGGCCCATGTTTTGGAGGTGATCATTTAGCGATACCGGTTCTTTGGCTATACCAATTAAACGGCGTCCCTCAAGGACCGCTTCAGTAAGGTTTTGTGCAACGGCATCCGCTCCCATATCAATGGCTAAGTCAGGAGTATCTCCTAATGCCGTTCCTCCCAGAAGTATTTTGGGAGGGTTAGCTAGCGTAGCCAGAGATGCGACTGTCCATTCCAATCTTGGTAAGCAATCTGCACTTGTTGTAGATATAGCAATCAGGTCGACACTGCGCCGACGTACAAGTTCCACCAGATCAGGGGCTGGAGTAGATGGGCCTAGGAAGTCAACATTCCAACCGTCAGCCAAGAAAAAATCTGCAACCATTCTCGCCCCAATAAAATGTGAATCGCCTTCGACGGTGGTAACAGCTACTCTGAACCCTAGCTTTGAGTTCGGGAAAATCTGGGACCGTAGCCTATTCATCTGGTCTAGTGTGATCTGAGTGGCCAGATGCTCTTGAGCTACGTTGGCCTTACCATCATGCCATGCCTGGCCTACGTCAATCTGAGTAGGTATGAGTATGCTCAGATATATATCGAACATACCTAATCCTTGTTTTAACCCTTCTTCAACTACAAGCCCTGCGGATGTCGCTTCTCCAATCAATACTGCATCTAAATATCGCTGTTTCAGCCGCGATAGGGAATAATCAGATTCAATCAAAAGACACTCCAGTTAACACCATTCATAATATCGAAAATACTATACATTTATTTGCCAATTTGACTTATATTGTATTCTATTTCTATCCCATAAAGATAAATGCAAGTTTATCGGTGGAACTTTTCAAGTTATTATGTCTAACAAAACAGACAGTGAATCGGTGCGTTTAAACTTTGCGAGACTGCCTGGCGATGCTTCGAATCATGCCTGCGAAAATTAGTGTGTGCAGCGGATACAGTAAATACCAATACAACATGCCGGGCAGGCCAATTGGATCGAATATAGCGGTCTGTGTAATTAATGAACCACCTTCGGTTTCTTCTACGACAAATTCGAGCCAAGCGCGTCCAGGAACCTTCATCTCAGCTTCTAGGAGAAGCTTCTCGCCGGGTTCATATGCCACGACCCTCCACCAGTCAACGGTGTCCCCGATTCTCAGTGATTCGGAGTCTCGGCGTCCTCGGCGAATTCCGACTCCGCCTACCATTAGGTCAATCAACCCACGTGCTCTCCAAAGCCAGTTGCCAAAATACCAACCAGTCTTTCCGCCGATGCGACGGATTGGTTTGAAAGCTTGGCACGGAGGCACATCAACCTTTACCTTTCGTGAGTCTAAAAGACTAGCACCAAGCCTTACACCGCCTAGTTCGCCAGACGGGCCCGAGGATGACTGTGCATCTGACCAGCGGGTCTGAGCAAATTCCTGATCTTCGTTTCGCAGGGCATCTGCGACAGCCTTCGATACCCCCATGGGACTGAATCCAAAAATCGTCGGGTCAACAGGGTTTTGGACTACGGTGGGTAAACGAATACTGTCAATCAATTTTCGACCAACTCGGGCATATACTGGAGTGACTAACCCCAGCCAAAGACTAGATAGGCGTGGTGATAAAACTGGCACAGGCACCATTAGCCGTTTGAGGCCTCGTTGCCTGGCATACTCTTCCATGAGACCTCGGTAAGAAATGACATCGTGTCCGCCGATTTCAAATATTCGGTCACCTTCAATGTTGCTTGACGTGGCTTCAGCCAAGTAAACAAGGACATCTCTTAGCGCAATCGGTTGCGCTTCTGTCGAAACCCAGCGAGGAATGATCATCACCGGAAGCCTTTCTACTAGACTCCTAACTAATTCGAATGATAGGCTTCCCGATCCTATGATTATGGAAGCTTGGAACTCAAGCACCTGTATATCAGAGGCCCTTAATATTTCCCCAACTTCTCTGCGGCTCCTCATATGGGGTGAAGCGGGATAATTTTCGGAACAAAGGCCCCCTAGATAGATGATTCGGGAAACTCCAGCTCTTTCAGCAGCTTCGCAGAAATTTCTTGCAGCCTGTCTATCCTCGTCCTCGAACTCTCCTTTGGTGCCCATTGAGTGGACCAAATAGTACGCAGTGTGTACACCTTCCATCGCAGGCAACAGGCTTTCTAGGTCCAATAGATCGCCTTTTACTACCTCTGTGTTCGAACCGGCCCACTCTTGAAGGTACTCTGGCCGGCGGGCTAAACAACGCACGTTGTGACCTTTACCCTCAAGAGCTCGCAGGAGCCTTCCACCGACGTAACCTGTAGCACCGGTGAGGAGGATCCTAGGGTGTATCGCAGTTGTCTTAGCTTGTGACAACGGTATCCTCTTTGACACGGATAACTTTTCTGGAAACCTTACTGTTTGATTCTGATGCGATCGCATCCTTAATCAGTCCGCATTGGACGCAAGAAAAGAACGATCCATACTGGTCCTGACGGAACTCTAGGTCTCTGTGGCATTTTGGACAATCTTTGAGACGTATCATCCGAAACATATCTCCTTAATGAATTTTTTATTAAACGAAGTTACTTAATATGGGTTTTATATGAAGTTCTAGACCGCATCTATCTGATTGAATTTGGTCAGAGTTTGAGTGACTCAGTGACTTAGATGGGCTAAACCCGACTTGCCGTAAATGAGTACTGGAAGATCGGTGTGTTCCTGTAAAGTTTTTATTGTGTAACCTTTGATTCGGTCAATCAGTCCAGGTTTTACGAGGCTGTCCAGTATCACAATCAAGTCGATATTCTCCCGTTCAGCCCATTCAGCTAGATGGCCAAACCCGTGACCTGTGGGCAATATGGCACCGCTTTCTTCACCTAAATCTTTGAGGTCATCTAATTGTTCGGCTAAATAACTGCGGCCAAACATCATTAGTTCCTTCGTAGTCAATGCTCTTTTCATTTCTTTCTCATGGACTTCGGAAGGATATGGTGAGACAAGATAAGATGCCGCCGACAAGCCATATCACCATTGACTGTCTATTATATTAGACTATATAATATTTAATGTCAATTATATACTATATCAAAGTTAAACAACCAGAACTGAGCTTATATCTGGGCTCAGTAAGAAAGAGGGAACAACCGGAGGAAATTGGGGCGAACTTCCAAAAAACATATCTAGAGACTGGATTAGATGAGGAAGTTCAGATGTCACGGGTGTATTGATCTATTGGACTAATCTGGAGGTAGACCTATGCGGGGTCAAATAACTGGATCAGCTGGGCATCAAAAAGAAGTTCTAAAAAAGGGTAATACTACTATGGGCAGCCTTCGCAGATTTAATGCAGCAATGGCTTTATTCCATTTGGCCCAAGGGGTGATTTTGTTATCACTCAGTTCTGACTTTAGCCTTCCAGTCATGTCATATTTCTTGGAAATGGACACGGTAACCAACAAACTAAATCCGATACCAGCGTTGCTCTTTAATTTACGTCTGGCACCATTGATCGCCGGGTTTTTGATTATCACGGCCATTGCCCATGCCACGGTATCCTCACCGTGGGTGTTCCAGTGGTATTCCAGGAATCTTGGGACGGGCGCTAACTATGCCAGATGGATGGAATATTCACTCAGCTCCTCTGTAATGCTGGTGGTTATAGCCATGCTTGTAGGGATTTACGATGTAGCCAGTCTCATTCTGATGTTCTCCCTCAACGTGAGCATGATCCTATTTGGATGGCTCATGGAACTTCACAATCAAACCGACAAAGAGGTTAACTGGACATCTTTTTGGTTCGGAACATTCGCAGGAATCATGCCCTGGGTGGTAATTGGGATTTATCTGTTCGGGGCTGGCAATGGCGATGGTGGCCCCCCAGGATTCGTTTATGGGATCTTTGGCTCTATATTCGTGTTTTTTAACGTCTTTGCTATCAACATGGTTCTTCAATATAAAAAAATCGGACCCTGGCACGACTATCTTTTTGGTGAGCGGGTTTACATTTTGTTGAGCTTAAGCTCTAAATCCGTCCTTGCATGGCAGGTGTTTGCAGGGACTTTACGGCCGGTCTGAACCTTTGAGATTTAATGGTATTAGACGGAACCTTCTTAAGGATTTAGCCCGGGTGGGTAATCAGAACAAGATTGGCAGATCGTGTTACAACTTCAAATCCGTTATGCCTCGTGACGAGCGGGGTAGGTGGGTTGGACTCCCTCGCACTCCCGCCAGACAATTTCAGGCATGAAATCGACTGATTTCTGCTAAGAATAAGCCCTCGACTATCATGGTTCGAGGGCTTTGTTTTAGATCAAATGGTCACGAAATGGTCACGGACTTTTTCGGGCCTATATTTATGCTGCCGAAGGTCAGAGTCGAACTGACACGGGGTCACCCCCCCACCGGTTTTTGAGTCTGGAGCGAGCTATATTAGTTAGTCGTCTGATTGTACTTACTAATGTATGAATCCGCCAATTCTGTCAACCGTTATCATCTGGCTAATGCTGAATTCCCATTAATTGAACCTCTCTTCACGGCACCAACTAATGCGGGCTGATCTTATCAAGGGTGTTGGCCAAGCGGGCCAAGGCGATAGAGAAATCCTTGAGTGCATCAACGACCGTTGGGCCATGTTTTGAGTTCAACTCTCCCCCGTCTCCACCACAAACAACAATCTAGGCCACTCTGGATATCTGGTCGAGCCAAGTGCTGACTGAGAGTACGCCAATACCTGATGCTAATATGGATGCAGGTGGCGTTTGCTCAACCCAGGATGAGCGATTGTTCTTGGAACGCAGAATCACAACACCTCTCATGGTGAGCCTGTCGAACCACTTCTTGGTGTTGTCCAATTTTATTCGAGGCTTACCCCACGGGGAAGGGGATTTGCCTTGGTTTGGTTTCCTTAGGGCTGCATTCCGGTAGCCAGTTGGTCTAGGTGGTATTCGGTGTCGCCCAGGTTGGCCTCGGCAATCTTGGCGCGGGCTGAGTAGAGCTGCATGTCGTGTTCGGTCGTGAACGATATTCCGGCGAAGATGGAATGCCCGGTCTCGGTGGCCAACCGGCTCAGCGTCCCGGCCTGGGCCTTAGCAAAGGACACCTCGTCGTTGGCCGGCAAGCCCTGGTCCAACTTCCAAGCTGCTTGATAGGTGAGCATCCGGCCGCCGTCCACCGCGACCCTGAGGTCGGCGCAGCGGTGTTGCACAGCCTGGAACGTGCCGATCGGACGCCCGAATGCGACCCGGTGGCCGGCATATTCCACCACCATCTCCAGCACCCGTTGGGCCCGGCCCAAGGTCTCGGCGCATTGGATAACCGTGGCCCGCCGGACCGCTAAGTCCAAGGCTGAGCGGCCTTCGGCGACCTCACCCAGCACTGCTTCATTAGGGATTGAGACATCGTCGAATTCGACCAAGAACTGGGAATAGTTCGCGATTGAATCCATGGCCGTCATGGAGACGCCGTTGGTTTTGGTGTCGACCAGTGCCAGGGTCGTGTCAGGCCAGGCCCCGATGGCGGGACGCGTCACGCAGATGATGTGGTTGGCTATCCCGGCGTAGGGGACAAACGAGCTCTCGCCGCTGAGGGTCAGGCCGCCGTCGTTGGATGCGGTCTCCAACCTATCTCCCCGGGCCAGAGTCAAGATGACATCGCCGCTGACCAATCCGGGAATCAGGTTGGCCTTCTGAGTGTCGCTCCCGGCGTTCAGCACTATCTGGGCGGCCAGTACCGATGAAATGAGCAGGGGGCCTGGCGTCAAAGCCCGGCCGATCTCTTCAAATAACACGGTCTGGTCGGTGAGAGAACCGCCGGTGCCGCCGTATTGCTCCGGCAGGGAGATACCCAACCAGCCCAGTCCGGCCATCTTCCGCCACAGGTCCGGCGCATAGCCGTCTTCCGACTCTTCAACTGCACGCACCAGGGATGTCGGGCACTCGGCCTCCAGGAACTCGCGGGCGGAACTGCGCAGTATCTCCTGCTGTTCTGTAAGGGAAAAATCCATTATCAGGTATCCCTAACGGGGCATCCCCAGGCCGCGCTGGGCGATGATGTTGCGGTGGATCTCGGTCGTTCCGGCGCCATGGAGATGCATCGATTCGCGGTGGATACCCTCGATATTGCCCTGGAGCGGGGCCACCGGCGAGCCGTGGCGCAGGGTGGAGTAGGGGCCCAGGACCTCCATGGCCATCTCGGCGAACCGCAGCCGCTCTTCGCTGCCGTACAAGAAGGCCACCGAGGCCTCGGAGTTGGGCACCGCCCCGGAACTCTGCATCCAGGCCACGTTCCAGCAGAGCAGTTTCCAGGTCTCCATCCCCAACCGGCGCTGGGCCAGTTGGTGGCGCACCAGTGGGTGCTCGGCCAGGGGTTGCCCGCCGTCGGGGGCCGGGCCTTGGCAGAACTCGGCGAAGTCATCGAACACCCGCCGCACGTTGGCGTACCGGAATAGGCCGGAGCGTTCGTAGTCGAGCGTGGTCATGGCATGGTACCAGCCCCGGTTCTCCTCGCCGATCAAGCAGGACAGGGGCAGCCGGACGTTGTCGAAATTGGTCTGAGCCGCCATCTCGCCGTTGATGTACGGCAGGGGGGTCAGGCTGATGCCCTGGGTCTTGAGGTCGACGATGAACATGCTGATGCCGCGGTGCTTCTGGGCCTGCGGGTCGGTGCGGGCCAGGAGGTACATGTAGTCAGCGTGGAAGGCGTAGCTGGTGAACATCTTGGAGCCGTTCAACACGTACTCGTCGCCGTCACGCTCCGCCCGCAATTCCAGCGAAGCCAGGTCGGAGCCGACGTTGGGCTCGCTGAACCCCTGGCAGTACTCGACCTCTCCCCTGGCGATGGGTTTCAGGTAGCGGTCCTTCTGGTCCTGCGTCCCAAATACCATGATCGCCGGGCCGACGATGCCCAGTCCGATGGAGCCGGCTTTGGGCACATGCCAGTAGCCCAGGTCTTCGGCCAGGATGCCCTGCTCGATTGGTCCTTTTCCGCCGCCGCCGTGCTCTTCCGGCCAGCCGATGGTCAGCCAGTTTAGTTCCGCCAGTTTCAGGTTTATCTCCCGGCCGAACTGGTATTGCTCCTCGGTCAATAGGCCGAAGACTTCCTGTTTCTCCGGGGGGACTTCTACCCGGAGGAACTCACGGAGTTCTTCTCGGAATTGGGTTTGTTGGGGGGTGAAGTTGAAGTCCATGGTGGTGTCTCAGACGGTTGGCGCAGAGAGTGAGGGGTGCCCTCATCCTAACCTTCTCCCGTTGCGACGGGAGAAGGGACTATATTCTCCTATTCCCAGGTCGCGCTGAGTATATCAGGCGGGGGCGCAGGCCCGGATTATTTCCAGGGCTTGTTCTTTGGCGCCTTCGCCCATGAAACGGGGCGAGACTATGGGTAGAGTGATTCCGGCTTCGCGGTAGTCAGCCAGCTTTCCGCGGACCTCGTCTACGGTTCCCACCAGACCGATCTTGTCGATGAGGCCGCTGGGGACCAGGTCGAGGGATTCTTGGATGTTGCCAGCCTTCCAGGCCACCCGCACGTCTTCGATCTCCTCTGGGAACCCGGCGTCGATCATCAGTTGGCGGTAGCGGGGGAACCGGCCGGCGTAGGACGCAATCGGCATGCGCATCAGGTCTCTGGCGGTGTGCCGGTCGTTGGACACGGCGCAGGGCAGTAGGCTGGCCACTTCGACGTCGGCGGGGTCGCGCCCAGCGTTGCGCGCGCCGAGGCCCACATGCCGGGCCGCCTCCGCCGCGTGGTCCAGGGTGCACCAGGTGAGGATGGCCCCCTCAGCGATCTCGCCGCAGATTTCCAGCATCTTGGGGAAAACGGCGGCCACGAAGACGGGTATCTCTTTGCGCAGGGGCTCGAACCACAGGTCGAACCGGTCGATGTCGTAGATCTCGCCGTGGTAGTTAACGTCCGAGTCCTTCAGGATGGCCCTGATGATATCCACACACTCGCGCAGCCGCTGCACGGGGCGGGTGAACTCCAGTCCGTGCTCGGGCTCCACCTGGACTTTATGACTGGAACCCACCCCCAAAATAAAGCGTCCGTTGGAAAAATAGTCCACCGAGGCCGCCGCCATGGCGATGGTGGGCGGGGTGCGGACGAAGACGCTGGTGATGCTGGTGCCCAGCTTGATCCTTTCGGTAACCGCGGCGCAGGCCGTGAGCACCGAGAACTGGTCGCCGCCGTGACCCTCAGCCACCCAGGCCGACTCGTAGCCAAGCTCCTCGGCTACTTTCACGCATTCGACTATGTCCTTGGGCGACATTCCCCCGGAAAACCCGACTCCGATGCGCTCCATTGTTGCTCTCCTATACTGGCCGCTGGGATAAGTAATATACCCGGCCCGCGCTAATTTCTTGGCATTCGTGCCCTTTGAGGGTCTATGATATGCCATGCCGTCAACGAACCGCGGGCTTTCGCCGCCCAACCCCCAAGCCTGTCGCCGCAAATCACCTGAGTGTAAACGGACCTAACCGCATTTGACTCCCCAGGCCCCAATCAGCTACAGCAGGTACCGCTGGACAATCATGGGCGTGTGGCTGTTCTCCAGCGTATCTTCCTTCATGGTGTTGAACACCTTGGGGATATTGCTGCCCGCCATCAGCGCGGACTTGGACCTCTCGCCCAGCCAGCAGGGGTTGCTGGGCTCGGCGTCCCACTGGGGAAACATCGCGCTGGCGATACCCCTCAGTTGGGCAACGTCCCGGCTGTCGCCCAAGTGGCTCACCGCCGCCACGCTGATAATGGCCACGGGATGCCTGTTCCTACAGAGCTGGGCCCCAGTATTCGTCGTGCTGCTGGCGGGGAGGCTGCTGTTCGGCATCAGCAACATCGCCCAGATGCCGGCCCGGGCGCTGCTGACCCGGCAGTGGTTCCCGGCCAAGGAAGTGATCTACGTAAACGGCCTGTCCAACGTGTTCTTCGGCCTGGTGGTGGGCGGAGGGCTGGTGTTGGCGCCGGTGATATTGGAGCTTACCGACGGCGACTGGCGGATGACGCTCAGGATATTCGGGCTATATTTCGCGGCGATAACCGTGCTATGGATCATCGTGGGCCGTGAGCGCACCAACGAAGCCGACAAAGACGTGATTAGCCTCCCAGGTGAGAACGTAGTCAAAAGGGCCCTAGCTCACCGGGACCTGTGGATCGGCGGGCTGGGTTTCGTCGGGGCGACCATGTCTTTCGGCGCGTTCTTGGCCTTCTACCCAACGTTGATGCTGGAAGAATTCGACATCTCACTACGATTATCGGGCGGCATACTGGCGTTGGGGGTCGTAGTGGGTGGCATCGGCGGCATGGGCATCGCTTGGGCGGCGTCGACCTCCGGCCGGGAGGGGAGGTTCCTACAGGTATTGGGCGTCCTGATGATCGGCAGCAATCTGGGCATGGTAATGACGGGTTCGGTGACCGCGCTCTTCGTGCTGTCGTTCTTCAACGGAGTGGCCTGGGCTTTCTTCCCGATATTGGTCACGGTGCCGTTTCATATACCGGGGATCAGACCTCGTGAGCTGGCGGTGGCCTTCGCCTTCACCATGATGATGACATCGGTGGGAACCTCGTTGGGCCCACTGTTCACCGGGTTCCTCCAAGAAGCCTTCGGCGACCTGAAGCCGGCCCTATTCCTGATCAGTTTTACTTCGGTCAGCCTGATTCTGGCGGGCGCCACGCTCCGGTTCGGGACGCAGCGGAGGCTGTCGGAGAGCTGACGGCGGTCAGCGGTCAGCTTTCAGCTCTTTACTCCAGCACTCCGTCTTCTTCCAGCGATTTGTACTCTTCGTCAGACAGGCCAATGAGATTTTTTAGGACGTGTGAGGTGTGTTCTCCGAGGAGTGGCGCGGGAGTGTCTAGGCTGCCTGGGCTTAGAGAGAAGGTCATCTCGCTGCGGTCGGTGGCGTAGGGGCCGATCTCTGGGTGGTCAAGCCACTGGAAATGCCCGCGGTGTTGCAGTTGGGCGTCGTCGAATAGGTCCCGGCAGTCGTTGACCATCCCCGCCGGCACTCCGGAGCTCTGCAGGGTCTCCATCAGAGCCCCCGAGTCCCAGGAACTGGTCCAGTCAGCCAACAGTTGGTCCAGCTTGTCCTCGTTGGCCTTCCTGCTCAGGAGGGTGGCGAAATCGGGGTTGTAGGGCCAGCCTGTGCCGTCGGGCGCGATGGTCCGTTGCAGCCCTTCCCATTGGGAGTCGGAGGAGCAGCCCAGGGCGATCCAGCGGTCGTCTCCGGCGCAGGGGTAGACCCCGTGGGGAGCCGCCCCAGGGTCCCGGTTGCCAGCACGCGACTGCTCACGGCCATTCACTGCATAGTCGAGCAGCACCGGAGCGGAGAAGTGCAGCGTTGTCTCCAGTTGGGACATGTCTATGTGGATGCCCTCGCCGGTGCGGCGGCTGCGGTCCAGGCCGGCCAGGATGGCGGCCACGGCGAACCGGGGCACGATGAAGTCGGTGTAGGCGCCATAGGGGTTGACCGGGTCCCGGTCGGGCCAGCCGGTCAGATTGGTCAGGCCCACCAGCGACGACAGCACCGGGCCGAAGCCAGGCTGCTTTTCCATGGGACCGCCCCGGCCCATCATGGAGGTGCTGAACATCACGATGGCCGGGTTAACCTCTTTCAATTGGTCAAAACCCAACTCCCAACTTTCCATGGTGCCAGGGGTGAAGTTCTCGGTCACCAGGTGAGCCCACTTGGCCATGCGCAGCATCAGGTCACGGGCCCTGGGGTGCCGCATATCGACGGTGATGCCCATCTTGTTGGCGTTGTAGCTGGCGAAGTAGGCGCTGCGGTTGATGCCGGGGATGCCGTCCTTATAGGGAGCGGCGCGGCGCAGAGTGCCCGGGCGCTTCACCGACTCCACCCGCACCACGGTGGCCCCGTACTCGCCCAGGTATTTGGTGGTCATCGGCCCCACGGCCACCCAGCAGAAGTCCAGGACGTTGACGCCGTCCAGCGGTCTGATTGGCTGTTGTTCAGTTGTCATTAAATAACGCCGCCGCGCTTCAGAGAGTCCAGTTCCGAGGCGGAAAGGCCCAACTCCTCTTGGTATATCTCAACGTTGTGCTCGCCGATGAGCGGCGGCCTGCGGTAGAGACCAGAGATATCTCCGCCGTCGCCCGATTTCACGAACGCACCCGGATACTGAACTGCCACGCCCAGTTCTGGGTGGTCCAACTCCTTGAAATACCCGCGGGCCTCAAGTTGCGGGTGGTCTTGGAGGGCCGCTGGAGTGGCGACGGGGAACAGCAGTATCCGGCGGTCGAGACTGCCCTGCACCAACTCCGCCCTGGTGTGGCCATTGAAAAACTCGCCCAGCGGCTTGCCGAGTTGGGCCATGAACTCAGGTGTGATCGCACCGTAGCCCATGTCCTCCCAATCAACGGCGTCCAGTTCGTCGGTCTCGAAGCCGTCCTCTTTCATCCAGCCCAACAGGGCCCGGGTGCTGTAGGCAACGGTGCCTCCCTGGACCATGTAGTTGACATAACCGTCTTTGCAGGGCCAATTGATGCGCACCCGGTTCTCGCCGGAGGTCTGCCGGTAAACGCCCATACGTTTAAGGATGGCGCCTTCGATGTCCCATATCTGTGGGGCGTGGGCCAGGGTCTTGGCCACCGCCTGCTGACAGGACACATCCACGTACTGACCCTGCCCGGTGACGACTCGGTGGGTGTGGGCCAGCATGGCGGCCGTTGCGCCGGCGGCCCCCCCGTGTAGGTAGAAATGGGGAAAGCTGATTCGGATTGGGGCGCGGTCGTCGTCGCCGGTCAGGTACATGAACCCGCCCAGCGCCATGCCAACAATGTCGTTCGCCTGGTAATTGGAGTAGGGGCCGTCCTGTCCGAAGGGAGTGACGGAAACCATGACCAGCTTGGGGTTGATCTTGGCCAGCCGCTGATAGTCCAGGCCCAGTCCTTCCAGGTAGCCGGGGGAGAAGGACTCGATCAGGAAATCGGCCTCGGCAACCAGCTTCTCCAGCAGGGCCTGCCCGTCTTTCTGCTTCAGGTCCAGGGTGATGCTCCGTTTGTTGGCTGCGTAGGCCCACCAGAAAAGGCTCTTCTCCGGCTGCGGGTCATCACCGTGAAAGGGTCCGATATTCCGGGCTGAGTTGCCGCCGGGCGGTTCTATCTGAATCACGTCGGCGCCCAGGTCGGCGAGTATCTTCCCCGCCAACAGGCCGCGTTCGTCGGTCAGGTCCAGGACTCGGTAGGGCGCCAGCAGGAAATCGATTCCACTGGTTGAAGCAGCCGTAGAGGCACCGGGCATGGTCACTCCAGGTTCAAAACTAATCTTGGGCTATTCCGCAGATATTGGGGCATCCCCACAATTCCGTCAACCGGTGCCGGCGCCGGCGCAGCCGGGTTTACTGGGGTGGCGTGGAAGGGAGCCATGGTTGCTTGTATGGACCATGTTGGGGTTGTAGGATGGTGGTAAGGGATTTGCGTCCCACATTAACTTAGAGGCGATCAGCAAGAAATGGCCACTAGGACCAACTGGTACAGCGATCATCCCGCGGCTTGCACCTGCGCGTTCTGCAACGAGAAGCGGACGATGCAGCCTGAACAGGGCAAGATTGGCCGCAACGCCAAGTGCCCCTGCAACAGCGGCAAGAAGTACAAACGCTGCCACGGCAAATAGAAGTTACCAAACTTACGATTCGATACGCAGAAAAGTGGGGCCTCCCGGCTTGATCGGGATGCCCCACTTTAGTTTCCAGTAGTTTGGCCAGTTAGGTTTGTTCGGGTTTTACTCTTTGACTATGGAGAGCTTTACTTCGTAGTTGGCCAATTCTCCGCCGATGATATAGGTCGGATGGGGGCCGGCGTGGGACTCTTTGAAGGAATCGCTCTTGGTCCAGTTCAGGAAGTCTGACTTGTCCTCCCAGCGGGTCACCACCAAGTAGACCTCGTGGTCGTCTTCCATCTCCATGCTCCAGAGCTCAAAGCTCTTGAAGCCGGGCTCGTGCTGGATTTTACCCCGGCTGCCAAAGACCTTTTCCAAGTCATCGCCGTTGCCCTTTTCTATCTTGATCCGGTTGGTAACTGCGTACATATCTCCGCTCGTGGCCGATGGTCTACCGGCGTCTATCTCTGGTTAAACTAGATTGATTCTCTCCCGAATCGGGAGCGGGAGCAAGTCATGGTTAAAACGCCAGTTGGTAAACCAGAAGGCCAGCGATCGCGCCGATCCCAGCGCCAACCGAGCCGGCTTTCATCCCGATGGCCATCATCTCGCCACAGGTGATGACCTCACGGTGCCGGTATTCCGGGTCCAACGCCCTGGGCGCGCGGAGACCCAAGTCCCCCCGGACCAGCAGCGTGCCTAAGGCGGCGAGAACGCCGCCGGTGATGCCGCCAATTACGATGGCCAGGACTACCATTCCGCCTCCGGGTTCTCTGCGGCCCTAAATGCCGGACGATGCAGGCCGCGTATAACATAATTCTAGTGGTGCATCGCCGGTGAATTCAACGCTGCAGAGGCCATTGTCCGGCCATCTGGCGCGCCTTCAGCTACGGAGGGCGGTTACTCTACGGTACAGCCTCTCAGTTCCACGCCGAACAGCAATCTGTCACCTTGGCCTTTCATCGATACGGTCTGGCCTTCAGATAGGTCGAGCATCACCTCATCTTCATTGTCGCTGAAGCTGCACCGCACCCCAGCTTCTAGCTCCACGTAAGGCGTGTAGAGAAAGCCCCGGTAGATCTCGCTGATGACCCCGGTGACGACGACCACCTTTCCTTTGTACTTGTCGTCGGCTTCGGACTCGCTAGCCGTGTAGTCGGCAACAATCTCGGCGGCGGTGACTCGAAACTCGGGTTCGATGTCCAAGATGTCCTTGGCGATACCGGTTTCCGTCGCGCAGGCGGCCAGTAACAGAAACAAGGCCAATAAGACCGCCGCGGGAAATATCTTCATTTGCATCTTCGTGTTCCGCCCTTCCCCAGGCATGACTAGGTTGAGATAGCTTACCATGCACCTATGCTGGCGTAGGCATTAATAGATACGTCACATTGGGCGGTTCGGTTCGGGAACTTTTAAGCCCGGCGCACCGTCTATATCATTGAAGCTTATTCATACGGCATTGTTCGAGGAGCGAATCTTGCGCATCAAACTGTTTCTATTTTTGCCGGACTATTCTTAGTCGCGGCTGCGGCCTGCACGCCGGGGGAGTCCGCCACGGTTGTGCCGGGCCAGACCGCCACCCCTGTTCCCAATCTGCCCGTTGGGGTATTCGCCGGTTCGGTCACCATCGGGCCCCTTTGCCCAGTGGGGCGATGCACCAACCCGGTGGGAGACACCTATTCGTCCAGACAACTCCAACTCCAAAGTGACGCGGGGGAAGACGTTCTGGTCGATCTCCGCCGAAACGGCACGTTCCTGGCATTCGTTCCGATCGGTGAGTACAGCGTGAATCTCAGTGATTGCGATTATCTCGGCTGTTCTGGAGCTTTGCCGGTTACGGTCGTGATCAATGAGGGGGAAGCCACCGACTTGGACATCGACATCGACACTGGGATCAGGGCGGTGGTCCCTCCATCGAACCAAAACACTAGGTTGGCTGAGAATTTGAGAGCCGCCGGGGCGAAGGTTGAAGTCGATCCTCTCGTAAATAGCTCGGTTTTTGGTCCGAGAGTACCTTCCCACAATTACACCGTGGATGAGGCATTGATTCATGTGTATGAATTTTCGAGCAAAGAAGATGCCGAGGTCGCGGCTGACACGGTTGGCCCTGATGGCCAATCTATGGGAAGAACGTTTGTTACCTGGCCAACGAGCCCCCATTTTTACTCCAGAGGGGAGCTGGTCGTGATCTATATCAGCGACGATTTGCGGACTCTTACTCTGCTGGAAGAAGCTGTTGGCGCACAGTTCGCCGGCAGCGCGACAATCACACCGGGCCAGCTAGATCTGAGGGGCGGCGCCGCTGGGGCCGCGCGCCGGGAGTTGCGCCCGGCTAGGGGTGGAGCCACAGGACGTGAAGTTGGTCCGCTCTCAGCTACTGGAGTTCAACGACGGCTCGTTGGGCTGTCCCGATCCCGGTTATTCCTATACCCAGGCGATCGTTCCCGGCTACATCGCGTTGTATGAGGTTGATGGGCTGAGATACCCGTTCCACGTCAGCCTTGATGGAAAGATCTTCACCGACTGCCGTGGGGAGAACAACGTGGCGGTCCCGTTCCGCGTGGCCGATGACATCGTGACAGTCGACGATGCGTTCCGATTGGGTTCGGGCACGGCGTCTCATCTGGGGCAAGAAATAGTCCTGAAGACCCAGGCCGAAGCCGAGTCATATCTATCCGATTCAGGGGGCTTGGTGGAGATTAACCTAGGCCAGGTCGATTGGGACACAGAGATCCTGGTTGGCACGGTGTTCACCGGTTCCGGTTGTTCCTTTGAGGCGGCGGCCCCGTTGGTGCTGATGCAGCATCTGGGCAAGACGGTAACCGTGCATGTGGACGCGGTCCAGACGGGCCTGTGTGAGAAGGCGTGGGCGGTGCCCGTTTGGCTGGCGGTCCAAGAGGCGCCCAAGGATTACTCCGCCAGCTTCCTTCTGTCCGACGCCGTCAACTGAGTAATGGGCGGCGTTCCACCAAGGGCGTCGTTTAAAAGAAAAGGTTTTCCTCTAGTCCGAATGCCGTTTTATAATGGAAGGACGGGCTTAGGGACGGCGAAATGATCAATATAGTCACCATGAGATGCAGTTTGGGACACCGATGGATACTGCCCCTGCGCGGCACCAGCTACGTTGTATTCCCGGAACGCTGCCCAAAGTGCATCAAGAACCCCAACACAACCATCGCCGCCGATGTTACTTTCCCCGACAACGGCTCGCCGTCCGTGACCGTCGACAAGCAGTAAGGCCGGCCGGCCCCTGATCCGAGGTTAAAGAGCGGGGATGATCTCGTTGCACAACAGGCTAAGGGCTTCATCGATGTCCGGACCCAGTTCAGAGAACATCAGTTGATGAAATCCCTGGTTCCCGGCGATCTCTTGGACCTCGATCATCCGCTCCACACACTCCTCGGGCTTCCCAGCGATGAAGATAGCGTCGATCATCTCGTCGGTGACTAGGCCGTCAAATTCCGCGGCGGACACCCCGGCTTTGTCGGCCTGATCAAGTTGGTCCACGTCCTCCAGTCGCACTCCCAGTTTTTCGATGTCCTCATGGCTGTAGCCCCGGCGGTACATGTTCAGGACCCGGTGCCCGGCGCTCTCCTTCACGAACTCCCGGGCCGCCTCGCGGTCGTTGGACAGGGATATCTTGATCTCCGCGATCTTCGGGCCATCCGGAACCATTCCGGGTTGCCTGGCGGCGTCGAAGGTTTGCAGCATCTCGGGCACTCTGCCGGTGCGCAGCGCTGCCATGTAATGGCCGCCAAATATGAGGCCCTCCATATTCTCGCCGCCCACGGCCAGTCCCAGCGGACCGTTACTTCCGCAATATTGGAGAACGGGGCTCTTGGGCTCAAAGTTCAGCTTGAACTCGCCCTGAGGATTGAAGTTGAAATATTTCAGCAGTGTCGGGTAGTCGGCGAAACACACTGATTCGCCGTTCAGCAGCCGACGCAGACTCTGCGACGTTTCCCGCAACATGCTGATCGGCTTGGGGGTCTCAACGAAATTGTAGGTGCGGGGGTTGCCGAAACCCAGTCCGACGCTCAGTTCCCGTCCTTCCATCAACTCGCTGATCGACGCCACCATGTCGGCCAGGTCAACTGGGTTCCGAAAATACTGCACGGTCACCGCAGTCCCCAGCTTGACCTTAAGGTTGCAGGCAAAGGCCGCCAGCACGACGAACGTGTTGCGGCTTCTAAGATTGTCGGTGGCCCACAGTTGGTCGACGCCCTTAGACTCGGCCTGCTTGGCCAGGTCGATAAGGTGAGGCAGGGGGATGTGAGCGTAAGTGGGAAGATGAAATTGAACCCCGATCTCCATTTTCGCCATTTCTTGTGCCACCCTCAAATAAATCTCAAGCCCCATCGCAAAGATACGATGGGGCTTCTTTATACCAAAAATGTGGGCCCGAATGTCATATCCTGACCCGATTTACTCGTGACCAAATTAAGACCATTAGCTAACACATCGCGTTGGTACGGTGGTTCTCACTGCCTGAGCGGCCGCCGGAAAAGCAGGGGTTTCAGGCTTTTGGGCTAAGGGAACTTGCAGAGATATTCGAAGCTGGCAGACGCTGGCTACCCACCGGTAAGAAGTACAGGTCCCCATGCTCATACCGCTCCCTTGGCTCATGGGCGACGAACTCCCCATCGACATGCTCGTAGGGAGCGTAGTCACGGTCTTGCAAGAATCTGACTATGTCCTTGCTGGGGGGGACGCCTGGAATGTCCATGTCACCAACTTCCACGGAGAAGGTGGGGTGGTGCTTGGCGATGGTTGATTCCATGCCTTGTAGTATCTCGAAGTCGGCGTTCTCGGCGTCGATCTTTACAAAGTCGGGGGTTAGGCCGCGTTCGGCCACGTACTCTTCTATAGAGATCGTGTCGACCCGGACCTGGGTCGGTCTGACCCGGCCGGAGCCTTGAGGTAGGTTCGCATTGAACATGGAGTTGAAGGCCGAAAAACTGGGGCCGTAGTCGTTGAGGGTGGCCGTGCCTTGATAAGCGGCAACCGCAACCTGATTCAGGCGCACATTGGGCTTCTCCCCGGCGTTCAACTTCAGGATGTCAAAGGTCTGCGGCGTGGGTTCGAAGGAGGGGACCTGGCCGGCGTCGCCGACGAGCCATGCCGCCAGCAGCGTAAAGTAGCCCAGTTGGGCGCCCACGTCCAAGAAGGTGTTGCCCGGTTTTACTTGGGTCAGGACCAACTTGGTCAGACCCTCGGCAAAGAAACCGTAACGGCCCAGACCCAGGGAAGCGATCTCCGGGTAGACCACGGTCATTTCTTCGCCCCAGACCAGGCTCGCCTTCCGTTTCATGCTGAGACGCAGGCCCTTGAGTAAGACCTCCAACAATTTGGAGTCGGCTATCCCCACAGTGCCCCGCATGAGCTTGCGCAATCTGGACCCGCGGTGGATGGCGAAGGCGGCATCGAAACGCTCGTTTATGTTTTCAACGGCGATACTCATGACCGGGAGAACCAGCCGCGAAGCTTCCCCCAGAATGCGCCCCAGTGCCACTGGGCCTTGGCGGTCCGGCCCGATAGCAAGCTCAGTGCCACACCGGCGCCGGAACGGGCGACCTCGTATCCGAAGTACCACAGAGGCAGCCCGTGCTTCTTCCAAACTCGGGTGCGTCCGGCTCCGTAACGGTATGAGCGTCCTAGATCGGTCTTGTTGGCGTAATACTGGGTCGGCCTTGGGTGGTAGACGATGATGCCGGGGTTGTAGTAGAGGTTGAACCCCGCCTCAACCACCCGCAAGTAGTAGTCGGTATCCTCTCCGGCGCCCCATGGAGTCCCGGCGCCGGGCCCAAGGGTCTCATCGAACCCTCCGATCTTGTCGGTGACAGACCGCCGCAGAAAAAGTCCCCACGGTCCGGGGACCTGAGCGACCTCTAAAGGGCTCTCCAGATACCGCCCTGAGCCGGCGTTAACAGCCGAGGCGCCATCTTTAGGGGGAGCGCCGTGGGCCATCTGGCCACTGACGCTGTCGGTCTCCGGATGCTCGCGGAGGTATCTGTCCGCCAGATCAAGCAGCCACGGTGGATAGCCGCAATCGTCGTCGGAGAAAGAGATCACATCGCCAGCCGCGGCTTTCAGCCCCACATTGCGGGCTTTGGAAACGCCGCGCTCCGGCTGGGAGATGTGTTTGATGGGAAATGAAGCCTTGTATGGCACAAGCAGCTCGTCCAGGGTCCCTTTAGGGTTCTGGTCAACCACGATCAATTCAAAATCCAGGGCGGTCTGGGCTTCCAATGAGGTCAGGAATTGGTCCAGTTCTTTGGACCGGTCAACAGTCGCTAGGATCAGAGAAAACACGAATATTGCTCCGAGCGCTGGGCTTTGCGGCGCTTTCGGCAGGAGACTCGCGCCGCTACGCTCTGGGAGCAATCGTTTCATCGTAGAGGGTAAATACTAAGCACCGATCGGGCCGTCATGAATGGCGCAAATGGAACCTAGTGGAGCGGTCAAAGCAGGCCCCGGTACGGCCCATTGGGGCCAAGGCTGGCCCATTTGGGGTCACCGTGGCTCTCAACTCCACGTTTCAGGCACAAAAATTACTACACCGCCAGCCACGGTGACGCAAACCACGGGAGCGAGCGGGCAGG